>Ga0172379_10006297_pt1 | contig 15979 bp, 15 predicted proteins | sample GrowelOW334metaG_FD_119756 | JGI IMG/M metagenome (GOLD analysis project Ga0172379, IMG submission 119756) | Groundwater microbial communities from an aquifer near a municipal landfill in Southern Ontario, Canada - Groundwater well OW334 metaG | ecosystem: Environmental > Aquatic > Deep... | reverse complement strand
CGGACCAGATGGCGGAATAACCGCCCTTTACGGCGTTTTTCTGAAGATACTCGAATATCTCCGTTGACGGGGTGCCCGGATAGCCGAACGCGCCGCCCAGTCCGGCGTCAAGCGCGGCCTGCCCCACAGCCTCATCGCCCAGCAAAAGCATTTTATCCATGTTGTTATCCTCGTTTAAGAAAAAAAGTGCTCTTCACATTTAACACGAGCCGCGACCGCCGCGCATTGATCTTTGACAATATCCCCGGCGCGCACGCTCATGCAATCGCTCGCGGCGGCGCCGAGCGCGAACTTCACGCAGTCTTTGTTGCTCATGCGTTTTAAAAACCCGTATAGCAGCCCGGCAAGGCAGGAGTCGCCCGCCCCGACCGGAGTGACAACCCTGATTTTAGGGGGGGAATACTTCCAGATGCGGCCCTTCGCCACGGCCCAAGCGGGCTTTGGCCCGTCCGTTACTATAAGGTATTGCGTTCCGGCCCGTTCGGCCCGCCTGAAAATTTTCAGCAGATTGGCGGGAGTCAGCCTGGCGCCCGCCAGAAACTCAAATTCCTCGCGGTTTATCTTTATGAGTTCCGGCCCGGCTTCAATAACTTTCCGCAAGGGCACGCCGCTGGTGTCAACAGCGCAAAGCACGCCCGCCCGCTTGGCAATGGCAATAAGTTTGTTGAAGAAATCGTGCGGCAGGCCCGCGCACATCCGCCCGCTGAGCGCCACCGCGTGGCAGTTTTCAAGCGCGCGTTCAAACCGCTTCACAAACCGGACCTGCGCCGAGCAGGGCACACTGTCGCCCTCCTCGTTAAATTCCATTGACACGCCGCCGGCGTCTGCGACGGAAAGGCAAAACCTGCTTTCGCCGGGCGAAAAGGGAACCAGTTCCGCCGGGAATCTTTCCTTTTTAAGCGTCTGCGCTATCCAGCTGCCGTTATTGCCCGCGATAAAACCTATAATCCGGGCCGAACAGCCAAGCGCACGGAGAGCCCGCGCCACATTCATGCCCTTGCCGCCGGGCAGGGTTTCTACGCGGGCGAGCCGGTATACCCGGAAATCGCGGAATTCGTCAACCACCGCGGTCTTCGCCACGGCAAAATTCAGATTAACCACCAAAATCTTGTTCATTCATAGTTAATCTAGCATTTTTCCATTTTTCACCGCAAAAAATACGCGAATGAAATTATATAATGTATACATGAAACTTTTCGCGCGCATCGTGGTTTACGGGATTCTGGGCTTTCTGCTTGCGGCTGTAGCCGCAGTTATCACGCTTAAAATCATATTTCCGCCCGAAAAACTGCGCACAATGGCAATCGAACGCATAGGAAAAACGCTGGACCGGCAGGTAAAGCTGGACTCCGTGTCCATAACCTGGCGCGGAATCTCGCTCAACAACCTGCAGATATCGGAGAAACCGGACTTCAGCGCCGGCACTTTCGTAAGCGCGAAAACCGCCGCGGTTATCCTACGAATACTGCCTTTCCTTAAAGGCAGAATCAATATATTCTCGCTTTACGCAAACGGGCTTGATATCTCAATCACCTCGCATGCCGACGGCAGCGCCAGTATTTCCGACCTTACCCAGCCGTCGGGCAAACCGTCCCGCGAGTTTTCCGGAGAAAATTTCTATATCAAAATCCTGTCGCTTGAAAACTGCTCGTTTACCTATAAAGACGAATCTTCCAGCACAACATTGAAGATAAGCGGCCTGCGGGCAAACTCGCGCAACATCACCGCGCGGGAGCCGTTCGACATCACCCTGAAAACCGATTTTCTGCTGGCCACGCCTTACGGCAATTGGGCGACGCCGATTGCCGCCAATATTGACGATATTGACCTCTCCGCCGGGTTTGCCGGCATGAAAGCGAAAGTGCAGGATATCGCGCTTTCATGGAACGGCATCGAGGGCGTTTTGTCGGGAGACATAGCGCGTTTCTATCCTCTTGATTCCAGCCTGAAGATTGCGGCTAAACCTTTCCGGTCCGAGTCTTTAAGCGGCATGTGGCCCGCCATTCCGCACACCATGATACCGCCAAGCGTTTTGAAAACGAAAGTGAAAATTGATTATGACGCGGGCCGCCTTACCGCCCAGAACATTAAACTCACCGTGAACGGCATAAGCGCCGCGGGCGGCGGTTTTGTGGACTGGAGCAAAGAAAACACGGACTACGATTTCACCGCCGCCGTCGCCGTGGAACCGCAAAGCGAAACAGCCGCGCTTAACACCATCATAAATTCGTGGAGCAAAACGCCGATCAACCCCGGCGACGTCAAGCTGACCGGCTCCATTACCGCCCAACGCAGCAGGATTGAAGGCAAGGATATTTCCTTCACGCTCAGAAAATCCAGCCTGGCAGGCAGTTTCCTTTTCACCGAACGCAATGACGACTGGTCCGGGACCCTGTACGTAAGCTCCATAACCAGCACGCTCGGCCAAATCGCCGGACTGTGCACAGACCGGAAAGACATTGTTCTGCTGGGAAAAGTTAGCGGCTCCGCGAAAGCGGACTTCTACGACGATAAAACCCTGCTGACCGCCGCCCTTTCCATTGACGACGAAGAAGGAAACCCCGCTTCGCCCTCCATAAAGCTGGGCGGGCAGGTTGAGATCTCCACCGGCGGGCTCGAAGGCCGCAATCTGACAGTGAAACTGGAAAAAACCACCGCGCGCGGCGGGTTCAGCCTCGCCAGGACAAACGCTTTATGGGACGGCACGGTCCGGATTACCGGCTTTAATTCCGATCTGGAGCAGTTCGCCAGTTTCGCGCCCCGCCTGAAAAGCTACGCGCTGGCCGGCTCCGTTTCCGGAGACCTCAGCGCGCGGATAAAAAGCAGCAGGTTTTTCTATAACGCCGGGATGAATATCACCGACGGCGGGATTACGCTTTTCAAAACGAACCGCTTCGCGGACATAGACGGGCATTTCACCCTGTCAAACGGCAAAGTAACCGCCAATGCGCTGACCGGCACATTCAACAATAGCGGATTTGCGGCCTCGTTCGGCCTAGAGAAAAGTTCGGATTCTGTTTCCATAACCGCGAACGCAGAAATAGGCGATCTGGACCTGACCATTTTCGACCAGCTGGAAAATTCCGATTCGGAACCCGAAGCCGGCGCCCCGGAAAAAGCGGCCCCGGCGGCGGTCCGGCCTTTGAACCTGAAATGCTCGCTGAACGTGTCCACGGCGACACAAAACAATTTCCTGGCCAAAGACGTGACGCTCACCACCGACCTGCGCAACATTGAACCGGACCTGCGCAGGCTATCCGGCACGGCGGCCCTGAAAATCAATGGCGGATACCTGACCGACATCGCGAAAAAAGACGACACCAGAGATTATGTTAAGATACTGGTGCTGCCGCTGGTGATGCTGCAAAGGATAACCGCCATCATCAGAATCCCGCTGTTTCCCGACCTGCGCAATATAACCTATACCAGCATCGAGGGTGACTACGCGTTTGAAAACGGCAGGATGCTCATTAAAAAATCCGTGATGGACTCCAGCGCCGCGCTGGTCAACATCAGCGGGGAAATCAATCTGGCGGACAGGGAAATTGACGCGCTCATATCCGCCAAGGTGCGCGGCCTGGTGGGAAGCGTCTCCGGCCCGCTGGTTTTCCACGTGGGCGGCACGTTCGGCAAACCGGATATAGATTTCAAGCCTTTGGAACTTATCAGCCTGCCCGGCAAGCCGTTCGAAAAACTTTATAACGCGACAAAATCGCTGTTTAAATGAGAGTTGCCATGAAAAAATTTCTTTTCCCGCTTATGTTTATCGCTCTCGCCGCCGGCTGTTCCGGCGCGAAGAAAGACACCATAACGGAATATTACGCGCCGTCCATAGAACGGGCCATGGACCGCATGAAACACACGTCCGGCGGACCGGAGCTTCTCGCTTATCTCGCCGAACACCCCATCCAGATCCGCTACGCCGACCTGCCGGGCCCCTGGCCTAAATACGACACGGTAATAAAGCAGATACAAATCCCCGAAACCGCCAAAGACAGCGACATGACCGTGGCTTTTCTTCTTGCGCGAGTGCTGGATATCTACCGCAACTACAATACCCTGCAGGCCCAGGAAATGAGCGTTGAAATGGAGGAAGCCGCCGCGCTGCGCGCCACGGAACTGGGCATCCAGATGGAGTTTGGCGGGAAAGACTGGCGCAATTCCCTGCCCGGGCAGCTGGTTATCGAAGAACTATGCTCCTATATGGCGGAAGGCACCGGCAGAATGCTTGAAAAAGTGCGCCGCAACTCCATGACGCGGTTCCCGCAGTACGGCAGGCCCTACAACTCGCTTGATAAAAGCCGGAGATGGCTTGAAAAAGCCAAAGCGGCAACGGCGGAAGGCAATCTGCACCTGCTCCTTTACCAAAGGGATCTGGATCAAATGCGCCGCGGCTTCATGTCGCCCGAGCAGGTGAACAAAAACGACGTGTCCGTCCGCTCCATGGATGAAGACAGCCTTTACCGCTACTTCAATCAATTTTTCTATGAAAGCATGCAGGTGCTGGACCGGCAGAAAAAAATGTACGACCAGCGCCTCGAACAGGACGCCGCCTGGCGCGCGCAGAACGGGGAACTGATTTCCAGCCAGCTGGAACACACGCCTTACTGCGGCACCTTCGTGCCTTCCGAAACGGACCGCCCCGCCGAACAGGAAGAATACAGAATCGAGAACAAGCCGGAACCGGGCAAATAAAAAACCGGCCCAGTTTTTCAACAGGGCCGGTTCCGTTAATTAGGGATAAACTGTTAAATCAGGCAACCATCCGTCCCTGCATTTTCTTCAGGAACCCGATAATTTCCTTGACGTTCTCGTAGGGAAGGCGGATACCGCGCTTGGTCCATCCTTTATACGAAACGTCTTCCTGCCATTCGCGCAGGTCAATGCCGGTGGAATCGCGGTAAATCGTTATGCGAGCGACCACGGACAGGCCGGGCCGTTTCGCGAATTTTCCCAGTTCCTGCTCGACTATCGCTTCCGGCTCGCCGGGCAGTTTTAAAAGCGCATCAAGCACGCCGTCCACTATTTCCTTGCTCATGGTGATTCCGGACCGGGTGGGCCCGTTATAGGAATCGCGTTTGAGGTATTTCCTTATAGAGGCGTATTTGTGGCCCCTGTACTCGTCTATCGAAAAACGTATTTCAGAGCCTTCAGTCGCGGGAAGGACTCCCATCTCTTCAAGAACTTTAAATCCTCCAGAAAGCATATAACGCTCCTTTGAAAACATTTATCCCTAATGGTTTTATTATACTTATCTTTCAAATTAATTGTCAAATGTAAGCGTAACCGATAATGTGATAAACTGAAAGATATCTTATAGGTATGGACGCTTATGCAAAACACCGCCATAATTTTAGGATCCGGAAGTTTTTGCGCGGACACGAAAAACGACGTCCGCAATCCCGCCGGCTACGCGGTTAAAACCGCCGGCGAAACAATTATCCTTGATCTCGGCTTCGGAAACGTCCGTGGCATCGCGCGGGCGGGACTGGATTATTCCGGCATCAGCCACGTGTTCCTGACGCATTTCCACCCGGACCACTGGGGCGATTTGCCGGCCCTGCTTTTCGCCTATCATTATAATGAAAAACCGAAAGACGGAAAGCTGGTAATCGCCGGGCCAGCCGGGACGAGCGAACTGGTGGGAAAAATTCTGGCGACCGCCCCCGCGCACCTGAACCCGCTCGGCTACAAACTCGCAATAACGGAACTTGCGCCGGGCGCGGAGATAAAGGGAAAAACCTTCCGGCTTGTCTGCGCAAAAGCCGAGCATTCGCCGGAAGCTCTGTCGTTTAAAATCTATACGGACGGAAAAACCCTAGGCTATACCGGCGACAGCGTGCTGTCGGAGGAACTAAAAACCTTCTGCCAAGACGCGGACGTGATTATCGCCGACGCCGGCGGCTCGGAAAACGCGCCGAAAAAAGCGCACATGACTCCGGCGGAAGCGGCCTCCCTGTCGGACCGAGCGGACATTTATCTTTCGCACCTGACTAAAGACTCCGCCCTGCAAGCCGCTGCGCTGGCAGGACCGCGCATAAAAACAGCCCTGGACCTGCTCAGCATTCCGCTTTAACCTCAAACCAAATCGCGGAGCCGAAAACCGCCATTGTTATAAAATATAGTTACAAATAGGTACGGTTTTATATATAATTTCACATATATAAGTTAAAAACTGGTATCGGAGAGGCTTTAAAAATACATGGCTGACGAACCGCATAATAACACCAAAACAAGCGATCCCATATTAGGCCTGGCTTTCGCGGGCTGCCGGATAATCGCGAAAATAGGCTCCGGCGCCATGGGCACGGTATATAAAGGCCATCACGACGAGCTGGACAAGGACATGTGCGTCAAAATCCTCGCGCCGGAACTGGCGGGGGACGAACGCAACATCCAGTTTTTTCTGCGCGAGGCCCGCTCCGCCGCCAAGCTGGAGCATAAGAACATCGTGCAGGTTTTTAACGCGGGGAAAGAACACGGGTATCACTTTCTCACGATGAGCTACATTGACGGCGTGACTCTGCAGACAGTAATAAAGGAAAAAGGCAGAATCCCCGTTCTTGAAACCGTCCAGATTTCGATAGGCATCCTTGAAGGCCTCGCCGCCGCCCACGCGCAGACTATCATACACCGGGACATCAAACCTTCCAATATTCTCGTGACGCGGGACGGCACCCCCAAAATAGTGGATTTCGGGCTGGCGCGCAAGATTCATGAAGAAAAACAGCTCACCATGGCGGGTGAAATGGTGGGCACAGCATACTATATGTCGCCGGAACAAGGCCTGGGCCTTACGGTGGACAACCGCGCCGACCTCTATTCCGTAGGCGTCACTATTTTCCACATGCTCACGGGGAAATTCCCGTTCGAAGGGAAAACATCGATTGAAGTCATCCACAAGCATATCAGCACCGAACCGCCGAGCCTGCTCATGCTCATGCCGGACACGCCGATGTGGCTTGCCGACATAATCTCCCGCCTCATGCGCAAAAAACCGGAGGACCGGTTCCAGTCCGCCGAGGAAGTCATTGCCGCGCTTAAAGAGGAACGGGGGGGCCTGTCGCTGACGCCTTTAAATACCGGGTCCGCCATAAAAACAATCTCCATCAACATTGACCACGAAAACGCGCCCGGACTCAGCGTAGAAGGCCTTGAAAAAACCACCAGGGCCGACGCCGATGAAATCCGCAAGAGCGTACCGGAAATGCTGTCCATGGAAGAAATAATGGAAGAGGCGCTTAAGTCCGGCCCGCTGGCGCCCGACGCCGCGAACGCGCAGACTGTCCAGTCCGCCGCGGCAAACAAACCGCCCGTGCCTCCTTCCGCGCCTTCGGCCCGCACTCCGGCAGCGCAAGGCGTGATACAAAATCCGGTGACGCTGCCGCAAAACGATTATAAACCCGGGCAGGCGCCAAAACCGCGCCCTGCGTCCGCGGTTATGCCGTCAAAGAAAAAACCGGGATTTTTTAAAACTTTGAAACCAATGCTGGGCGGGCTGTCGGCCTACGCAGCAATGATGACGGTTGCCTTGTCCGTTTCCTTTTACATGGGCATCAAGATGGAACCGCCGTCCGCGCCGCAGGCTTTTTTCGACCAGCTTGCCGGACCATGGACACAGGCCGGACCCGAACAGACGGGACTTCTGGCGGTCAGCCTGGCGTTCACCGTGCTGTCGCTGGTTCTGGGCTGGCAGGGCCTGCTGAGCGTGCAGACACTGTTTACTATCGGCTGCGTGCTGGCCGCTTACCTGGGCGGAATAACGCTCAATCCGGCGGCGGATCTGAGCGCCGGAGCAATAACGGCGAAAATTTTCTCCCAGTTCGGCGCGGTGAATAATTTTCTGGTTTACGGGGTGCTGGCTTTCCTTGCCGGCGGCCTCTGCCTCAGCGCGGAAAACCGTTCCGCGAAACAGAAAATTTCCGGGACCATACTGGCGCTGCTCTCGCTTTACTTTATAGGCCGGTTCAGCTTTCTTCAGGCCGCTACGAACGGGGAAAACGCTTTTCTCATGATAGCGGTGACTTCCGCGCTGGCGGCTATTTCCATCGGGGCGATGAACAAGAATTCGCAGATAGCGTCCATAAGCACCTGGGGCCTGCTGCTGCTGTCTCTGGCGTCGGTATGGGCTTACGGCACAAGCGGGAAAGCGGATATGTACCGGAGCATGATCGAGGCGCACCAGGAAAACGCCATCCAGTCCGCCCTGCGCCAGAAAGAAATGCTTGAATTCCAGCCGCAGGAACAGAACAAAGTAGTCGTTCCCCAACGCAAAACACTTGAGGAAATCACCAAAGAGGCCCGCAAAAAAGCCGGCATGGAACCGCTTTATAAATTCACGGCCCTGGCGGCGGAGAAGGCCTCATATCTGATGTCGGCGCTCCTGCTTTTCCTGCTTTGCGTTTTTCTGCATATCCGATATAACTTTGCCTCCCGCAGGTCATCAAGCGACTACGATTAAAGGACATTTATGAACTGTGCAAAATACAAGCTGGAATTCGCGAGCGTGACAGACAAGGGGAAAGTCCGGGCAAATAATGAGGACAGCGTCCTGCTGGATCCCGAAATCGGGTTCACCGCCGTGGCGGACGGCATGGGCGGGCACAATTCCGGCGAACTGGCCAGCACCATCGCGGTAAACACCATCCGCGACGCGGCCCGGAAAATGATTTCCGGCGCGGCGGAAACCGTGCAGATAGACGCGGACCTGTCAAAAGAAGCCAACCAGCTCTCGCTTGCCGCCAGCGAAGCCAACCTAAAAATTTTAAGCGACAAAAATCCCCAGAACAAGGGCATGGGAACAACGCTGAGCGCGATACTGATTAAAGACCGCCGCGCGGTTTTGGTCCATGTGGGTGATTCGCGGATCTACCTGCTGCGCCACAACGTGCTGACGCAGCTCACGGCGGACCACTCGCTGGTTGCCGAGCATGTGCGCAACGGGATCCTGACCGAGGAAGAGGCCCGTAAATCCAGCCTGCAGAACATCCTCACCCGCGCCATGGGAATAAGCCCCACCATCCTGCTGGACGTAGAAGAGCTGGAAATAAAACCGGGCGACAAAATCCTCCTGTGCACGGACGGGCTCAACAAAGTGGTCACCGACGCGGAGATAATAAAAGTCCTCATCGAAACGGACAGCGCCGCAATCATTTGCAAAACACTCACCGACGCCGCACTTCTGGCTGGCGCGCCGGACAATGTGACCGTTGCCGCCATTTTGGTGCACGGCGAATAAAAAATAATTAGCACTCGAATGCCGGGACTGCTTGACATGGTTTTGCAATTATGCTAAATTAGCATTCAGGACGGCAGAGTGCCAGAAATAGAGCGCCGTCCCGTAATTTTCGGAAACAAAAAATACATCAGGAGGAATAGCCGTTATGGCAGAAACAACCATACAGCCGTTAGGAGACAGAGTTCTCGTAAAGGCGATTGAAGCGCGGGAAGTCCGCAAAGGCGGAATCATTATCCCGGACACAGCCAAGGAAAAACCGCAGGAAGGCGAAATCATCGCCGCCGGACCCGGCAAAACCACTCCGGACGGAAAACGCGTGGCTATGGACGTTAAAGTAGGCGACAAGGTTCTTTACGGCAAATACGCCGGAACCGAAGTCAAGCTCGGTGATGATGAGTATCTCATCATGCATCAGGATGACATTTTGGGCGTCATCAAATAAATTTCCCGGAGGAAACAACTTGTATGGCAAAGCAGATAATATTCGCTGAAGAAGCACGCGGCCGCATTAAATCCGGCATAGACCAGATGGCGAAAGCCGTGAGAGTAACGCTCGGGCCCAAGGGCCGCAGCGTGGTAATTGAAAAAAAATTCGGCTCCCCGCTCGTTATTGACGACGGCGTAACCATCGCCAAGGAAATCGAGCTGGAGGACAAATTCGAGAACATGGGCGCGCAGCTTATCAAGGAAGTCGCGTCCAAAACCAACGACGTGGCGGGCGACGGCACCACCACCGCCACCGTGCTGGCCCACGCGCTTGTGACGGAAGGCGTCAAGAACATCACCGCCGGCGCGAACCCCACGCACATCCGCAACGGGATACACAAAGCCGTTGAAGCGGTCACCGAAAACCTTAAAAAGATGGCCAAGCCGGTCAACACAAAAGAAGAAAAAGCCCAGATAGCCACCATTTCCGCCAACGACGCGGAAATCGGCGAGCTTATCGCCCAGGCGATGGAAAAAGTGGGCCATGAAGGCGTTATCACTATTGAAGAGGGCAAGAGCGCGGTTACCGAACTCAACGTTGTGGAAGGCATGCAGTTTGACCGCGGCTACATCTCCCCTTACTTCGTGACTGACAGCGAAAGAATGGAAACCGTGCTGGAAGACGCCTATGTCATCCTCACGGACAAGAAAATCGCCACGATGAACGACCTGCTGCCCGTGCTTGAAAAAGTCGTGCAGACCGGCCGCCCTTTCCTCATCATCGCCGAAGACGTGGAAGGCGAGGCGCTGGCCACGTTGGTGGTCAACAAACTGCGCGGCACCCTTAAGGGCTGCGCGGTCAAGGCGCCGGGCTTTGGCGACAGACGCAAAGAAATGCTGTCCGACATCGCCACCCTCACCGGCGGCGAAGTCATCAGCGAAGACCGCGGCATGAAGCTTGAAAAAGCCGAAATCACCATGCTGGGCCGCGCGAAACGCGTCGTGATAGACAAAGAAAACACCACTATAGTGGACGGTATGGGCAACAAAGACGAAATCAAGGCCCGCACCGAACAGATCCGCAAACAAATCAAAGACACCACTTCGGATTACGACCGCGAGAAACTGGAAGAGCGGCTCGCCAAGCTGTCGGGCGGCGTGGCCGTCATCAGCGTGGGCGCGGCGACGGAAACCGAAATGAAGAACAAAAAAGCCAAGGTGGAAGACGCCAGGAACGCCACCCGCGCGGGCGTGCAGGAAGGCCTCGTGCCGGGCGGCGGAACGGCTCTTATCCGCTGCGAAGAAGTTTTGGATAAAGTCAAAGGCGCGAACGAAGACGAGCAGACCGGCATCAAAATAGTCCGCAAAGCCCTGTCGGCGCCCTTGCGCCAGCTCGGCGAAAACTCCGGCCTCGACGGCGCGGTTATCGTGGAAAAAGTCCGCCACCTCAAGGCGAACGAAGGCTTCAACGCCGAAACCAACGAATACTGCGACATGATCAAAGCCGGTATCGTGGACCCGGTCAAAGTGGTCAGAAGCGCGCTGGAAAACGCCGCCTCGGTGGCGAGCACGGTTCTCCTCACGGAAGCCCTCATCGCCGACAAGCCGGAAGAAAAAGGCGCGGCCATGCCCGCCATGCCCGGCGGAATGGGTGGAATGGGCGGCATGTACTAAGCGCCGCATCCCCGGAAAAAATTCGAGCCTCCCGTCTGAAAAGGCGGGAGGCTCTTTTGCGCCGCGGCGGAAAATTGCGTAAGGTATCAATTTTTGATAGAATGTGTCAAGCACATTTTATGCCGAAGTCAGGCAGAGTGGATAAAACTCTATGGCCCAAGCCCCGGTTACGGTCAGGTATGAGGAAGTCGCCAGCCGCGCAAGAAACGCATGCCTGCGCGCGGGCCGCGACCCCCAGACAGTGGAGATAATGGTCGTGACAAAATACGCCGGCATTAATTCCGTGGCGGAACTGGCGCAAAGCGGGCTTATCCGGCACATCGCCGAAAGCCGCATAGCGGATGCGGCGGCAAAATGGGCCGATCCCCTGCTGTTCCCTTTCTCCGATAAAGTCACAAAGCATTTCATAGGCCGCCTGCAAACCAATAAGGCGGGCAAAGCCGTAGCCTTCGCCGACAGCATAGATTCCATAGACAGTTCCCGCCTTGCCGAAACAGTTTCCCGGAAAGCGCAGGAAGCGGGGAAAACACTGCCGGTTCTAATCCAGATAAAACTTACGGACCGGGATACCCAGGGCGGCCTCGGCGAAAAAGAGGCGCGGGATCTGGCCGCAACCGCCGGCAGGCTACCGAACCTGAAAGTTAACGGTTATTTAGCCATCGCGCCGATAGCCGGTAATCCGGAAGATTTACGGCCTTTGTTCCGCCGTGTAAAACAGATTTTTGACGCGGATTTTCCGCAAAAGGGAGGAGTGTTGTCTTTAGGCATGAGCGGCGATTTCGAAATCGCTGTGGAAGAGGGGTCCACCTTGCCTAGAATCGGAAGCGCAATATTCGGGGGGAATTAGTTCGTAGCTCAGAAACACCGGGAGGAAGTGATGATCGTAAAAGTGCGAGTAATAACCAAATCTCCGGAAAATGAAGTGGTCAGCAGAATAGGCAGCGTACTGAGGGTAAAAGTGGTGTCGCCTGACTTAGATGACGAAGCGAACGACACGCTGCGCGCCTTCCTGGCTGATTTTTTTGACGTGGCCTCCGACTCCGTTAACATTATCAGAGGGGCCAAGGGCAGAGAAAAAACCGTGGAAATCAACGGCAAGAGTGAAGAAGCCCTTAAAAAAGTGATGGACTCAATTCCGTAAAATGATTAAGAAAGTAATCTGGAAAGGCAATTGCCTTGATATTCTGGACCAGCGCCTTCTGCCGGGCAAAATAAAGTTCGAGAAAGCCAAAACGCCCGGCCAGACCGCCCTCGCCATAAAAAACATGGTGACCCGCGGCGCGCCTTTAATCGGCTGCACCGCGGCTTACGGCTACGCGCTGGCCCTCAAAGAGCGCAAGCCGGCCTCCTGGCGGGAAGCGCAGTCGGTTCTGGAAAAAGCGGCGCGCACGCTCAAAGCGTCCCGCCCCACGGCTGTGGCGCTGGCTTACGCGGTAGACAGGCTGCACGCGAACGCGTCGGATTTCATATCAGTGAACAGGGCAAAACCTTTCACAGGGCAATTGCTGGAAAAACTCGCGGGCCGCATAGACCGGGAAGCGCAAGCCGTTTTCGACGAAGACGTTCGCGCAAATGACAGGCTCGCGACAATCGGCGCGAAACTCATCAAAAAAGGCTCCAACATCATAACGGTCTGCAACGCCGGAACCCTTGCCACCGCCGGCATAGGAACCGCCGTAGGCGTGATTTACAAAGCCCATGAACAGGGCAATGTCAGCCACGTTTATTCGCTGGAAACAAGGCCGTATCTGCAGGGCGCACGGCTCACCATGTATGAACTCATGCAAAACCACGTGCCGTGCAGCCTGATAACGGACAATATGGCCGCGCATATCATGAAGACCTGCCCCATCGGCGCCGTAATAGCCGGGGCGGACCGCATCGCCGCCAATGGCGACACGGCGAATAAAATCGGCACATATATGCTGGCCATTCTAGCGAAGCACCACAAAATCCCGTTTTACATAGCGGCCCCGATACCCACCATAGATCCCGCCATTCCGAACGGAGACCATATTCCCATTGAAGAGCGCTCAAGCGCGGAAGTGTGCGAGCTTAAAGGCATCCGCATCGCGCCCAAGGGCGCGCACGCGCGCCATCCGGCTTTCGACGTAACGCCCGCCGAGCTTATAACGGGAATAATTACGGAAAACGGCATTATCAAACCGGTAAACCGAAAAAACACGCTGAAAGTGTATAACAACGGCGTGGCGAAGTAGTTGTCAGGAGCGTAATATGCCGACAGAATACAGCGTAACCATGATAACCGTGCCGGACCAGAAGACCGCGGACGCCATTTCCGGCGAGGTTTTAAACCGGAAGCTGGCCGCCTGCGTCAGCCTGACGCCGGGCGTTAAATCCACCTACTGGTGGCAGGGGAAACTGGAAACGAGCGCGGAAATCATCATGCTGATAAAATCACGGCGGAACCTTTTTCCGGAATTAATGCTTGAGATTAGAAACCTTCACCCGTATAAAACTCCGGAAGTGATAACTTTCAACATTGAAGACGGCAATACCGAATATCTGGACTGGATAGGCGCGTCCTGCGCCGCACCGCGGAAAATACAGTAACCACCCAGCCATCCCCAAATAACGCATTACCAAGACTGTATAAACTCCGCAAGCGTGGACGGGGTTTTGTATAATTAATACACAATGGAAAAAATCATACTGGCATCCCAGTCGCCGCGGCGGCGCGAGCTTTTAAAAAAGGCGCAAATCCCCTTTGAAATCATCCCTTCCGGCGTGGATGAAAACACGCTTAAAACCAAGCCGTCCGCGATAGTGAAGGAACTGGCGCTTAAAAAAGCGCGCGACGTTGCCGGAAAACACCCCGGACGGACCGTACTGGGCGCGGACACGATAGTGTTCTGCAAAGGCCGCATTCTGGGCAAACCGGCGGACATCGGGGAAGCGCTTGAACTTTTAAAACTTGAAAACGACTCCTGGCAAAGCGTGTATACAGGCGTGGCGCTTGTGCACAAAAACCGCGGCGTGGAACTTTGCGGCTATGAAGTGTCGCGCTGCAAAGCCAGACGGCTCAGTAATGAGGAACTTGAAACGATAGCCGGCAAACACTTAGACAAAGCCGGCGGCTACGCCGTGCAGGATGACGACGACGTACTGATAGAAAAAATAGTGGGCCACTATGACAATGTGGTCGGCCTGCCGGTGGCTTTGGTTAAAAAACTCCTGAATAAAGCCGGAATTTTATGAAGAAAGCGGCCGCTGTGGCGCTGCTGTTTTTTTGCGCGGCTTCCTTCGCGGGAACCGTCCGCAAGGACGCGGCTCTCTACACCGATAAACTGCTGGAACTGGTCACCGAGGCGGATACTATTTTAAAAGACGCGCAGGAGCAGGAAAGTTCCTTTTACCGCCGGCTCGGCTGGCAGAACGGCAAGGTGCGCGGACTGATAGATTTGAAAACGCTGCTGTCCGTTCTGGAGAAAAGACAGGCTCTCGCGCGCTATTATGATGAGCGCAAGAACACGCTTCCCCAGCTTGCAGGCTTTGAAAAATCAGGCGCGGACATGAAAGAGTATTTCACCCTGCGCGCGAAGAACGAGAAGGAAAAAGCGGACGCGCTCGCCGCCATAATAGAAAACTGGAAACAGTCGCTCGCTTCCGACGAGAAAACAAAAAACTTCGCGGCTGAAGATATGTACAACACGCTTAATTTTTATCCGGCGGATAAGCTGGCAGGTCAGTGCCGCCTCCGCTGGGGCTCCGATTACCAAAACGAACTGAAACAAGGGGGGAAAAAATGAAACAGACCGATTTAATCATCATAGGCGCGGGACCGGCGGGCTGCACAGCCGCCATCTACGCGTCCCGCTCGGGCTTCGACTGCGCGCTGATAGGCGGTTCACTGCCGGGCGGACAGCTGCTTTATACCAGCACCATCGAAAATTTCCCAGGCACGCCTAACCCGTTAAGCGGCTACGATCTTATAGACAATATCCACAAACAGGTGAAACGGCTCGGCGTTGATATCATAAGGGAAAACGCGGAAAAGCTGGACCTTGGCACAAAACCCTATACCGTGACCCTTTCAAACGGGGAAAGCTATTGCGCGCCCGTCGTGTTGATAGCCGCGGGCGCGAACTCCCGCTGGCTGGGCATGGAATCGGAAAAGAAATACCGGGGACACGGCGTTTCCAGTTGCGCCACTTGCGACGGTTTCTTTTTCAAGGGAAAGGAAGTCTGCGTTATCGGCGGCGGCAACACCGCGCTGGAAGACGCGCTGTTCCTGACAAAATTCGTCGCCAAAGTAAGCCTCATCCACCGCCGGGCCGAATTCCGGGGCGACGCCGTCCTGGCGGAAGAAGTTAAACACAACCCCAAAATAGAGCTTGTTCTGGATTCCGTTCCCACAGAGTTCACCGGCTCCGAACTGCTGGAAGGCGTTAAAGTGAAAAATGAAAAAACCGGCGCGGAAAAAATCATTCCCTGCTCCGGCGCATTTGTGGCGATAGGCACGATTCCCAACACCGCGCTTGTCAAAGGACAACTGGCGCTGGACGAAAACGGCTATATAAAAACCGACGCCAACTGCCGGACTTCGCTTGAAGGCGTTTACGCCGCCGGCGATATTATGGACCCGATTTACCGGCAGGCCGTGATTGCCGCAGGCACGGG
>Ga0172379_10006296_pt1 | contig 15980 bp, 16 predicted proteins | sample GrowelOW334metaG_FD_119756 | JGI IMG/M metagenome (GOLD analysis project Ga0172379, IMG submission 119756) | Groundwater microbial communities from an aquifer near a municipal landfill in Southern Ontario, Canada - Groundwater well OW334 metaG | ecosystem: Environmental > Aquatic > Deep... | reverse complement strand
GACCTGTGCCCCAAGATCTTTCACTTGTTCAGGTGTCAAAGTTTTTACCGTCGCTTTCGTCCCCACCGTCACAAATGCCGGCGTCCTAATATCCCCGTGCGGCGTCGACAAAACCCCCGCTCGTCCAAGCTTTCCGGGGATCCTCTTTTCGATTTTTAAATTAATTGAACTCATATTTTATTTAAGCACTATACCACACATTTTCATTCTGATAAAAAGCCCGCATACAATTTTGTACGCGGGACTTTTGTTATTCCTGCCAATCAGGAGCAATGATACTAAAAATAGCATCAATTCCCTTCGGACTGGTTTTTACTTTTGGTAAGAATTTTGGCGAATAAAACACCGTGACCATGATAATAACGATTATCACGATGAAACCGCAAAATTCGGCCAACGAATCGAAAAACTTTTCTCGACGGCTTCGTTCCTTAAATGGAACGTGCGGCCCCTTGAAGATGTTTCTCATTTTTTTATTAAGAACTCTAATAACGAGAAAAACATACCATATCGAAAGATATCTGTCAAAAACAAAAAACACCGCGACGACAAAGTCATCACGGCGTTTTGAATTTTCTTTATCACGCCAAAACTTGTGCAAGACAGAATAAAAATATTCCCATTGGAAACAGCGTGTAATAATCCACAGGAAACGGTCCGATCCATTTCGGATGCCATGGAATATTTTCCTTGTTGAATTTCTTCAATCCGTACGCGGGATTGAGAACGAACCACAAAAAATCTTCCACGATCCAAATGCAAAACAGAAGTCCTGCAAGTGTCAGCTCGATCGAGATGGTAAACGGCTGAAACAGATATATCGCGTGCAGCTGTGCAATGATAAACGAATGCAACCACACATGATATCCAGTCAAACCGCGACCTCCCGCGAATATCTTACTTAAGATATGATCAGGCGACAAACGCCACGTCGGCAAATTTGCAGCCCAACCGCCCACTCCTTCGATATTGATCTCCAATTTCGCCAAGCAAAAACTTATAACGAAACAGATCAAAAGGAAGAAAATGAAACTTCCCATAGTAGTACGCACATGTTTTACATATGCTGGTTATTTTTAAGATTCAATGAACTTCGACACTCAAAAACTACCACACAAATAAAAGTATGTCAAATTCTTACAAAAAACCGCGCTTTTCGACGCGGTTCTTACAAACATTTTTATCCCTTAAACCCCGTACATTTGAATATACGCCAACGCGCCATACAAACCGACATCATCTCCAAATTGTGCCATTTTGAGAACGGGTTGTTCGACGGGAAATACTTTATTCAAAAGATCACGATATTTTCTCTCAAGACGACCGAATGGAATACTTTTCATCATTGGTCCGCCAAGGGTTATGATGTCGGGTGAAAGCATGGTGGTCATATTATACAAACCGATAGCAAGAAGATCGGCACGCGATTCCCAAAACAAAGTGTCATTGATATCCTGAGGTCTTTTTCTTTCATTTTTCAAAATTCCCATACCCCCGACATAATCAGCCAAGTACCCGTGTTCGCTCCACCCTTTGCACAGTGCATTGCCTCCATCAATAATTTGCCAGCCAGGTTCAAACCCAAGAGAATTTCGGTCGATCTTTCCATCAACAATGCGCGCTCCGCCAACGCCGGTACTTATGGTGACATATACCGAGATCGGATATCCTTGAGCCGGTCCAAAATATGATTGCGCAAGTCCGCCCATCATTGAATCATTCACAATAAAAACTTTTGAATTAGCAACATTTTCAAGATCTGATCTTAACGGTTTTTGAAGCCAGTCTTTTATTTGCGGGCCACCGCCAATTATCTGAGTACCACTTTTATTGAACGACGCCGCAATACCCCCAACAGCTGCTTTTAAAACCGGCGCATTTTTTAAAAGTTCCCGTGCGTGTTTAGCGAAAGTTTCCAAACCCTCTGCATAATTTTGCGGAGTTTCAAAAACAACCTTCTCACCAAAAATGGTTTTTCCATCCTCGGAAATCGCCATACGCGTTCTCGTTCCGCCGATATCAAAAAGTAAGTACATAAACGAGTTGAAAGTTACCACCGCCCGCGGGCGGGGTCCCGCTTACGAGCGGGAAAAGTTAATAACAAATTAATAAAGTTAAAAATTACTGATCCTTATTATATTACACATTATCTGTTCACCGGATTACAATCGACGCACAATTTCAATTCTTCAAGCTTGTCCAAATATCTTATGATCGTCGTAACGAATTCCGCATGACTCCACGTGAGCGGCATCGCGGAAAGCGGTGCACCGGTATATGGATCGATCTGTTCCGATAGCATTCCTGCAAGCGTGGCGTGATTCACCACCCATGCGATCCACTTTCTTGCTTCTTCAAGATCGTTATTATTCTTAGCTTTCGCAATATGATATTGAGCCATCCATAATGTCGTAATGATCCATGGATTCCCGGGAACGTTGGAATCATTCTTAACTCTAAAGAATTGATCTCCTTCATACCGTGCAAAACCGCTCACTTGTGTGTGACATAACAACTTTTTATTAACGACTTCCGCAAAACGAGTTAATTTTTCATCATTAATATCCAATATGTTAAAAGCAGCGAGTCCGTAAAAACTGCTTATATCAAGCGTTTTGTCATATTCAATAACGCCATTTTCAACATTGAGCATCTTATAAAAATAGCCATTCTTTTCATCCCACAAATTCTTTACCAAAGCCTCACGAATTTCTTCGGCCGCTTTTTTGTAACGCAATTCTGTCGGTCCCTTACCCAAGATCTTTGCAAATTTTGCAGCAGCAAGAAGGCCTGCGATCACCGTCGATGATGTATATGTTGAAATACCATATTTTTCTTCCCACGGATCATAACTTGGTTTTGGCAAACCGGTAAGTTCGTCGCGGTATTTGATCATGAATTCCGCAGAACGTTTTATGAACGAATTGTAAATACTTTCAACGAATTCAATATCACGCGAAAGTTCATAATGATTCCACAAGGCATAAACAACCAGAGCTGTTTCATCTTCTTGGATCGGCAATATTGTTTGTCCTTTTCGTACCCAAGGATGCCAAGAACTGCCCAAAGAACCATCGGGACGATATTTATGCATCAAGTATCCATCCTCAGTGATAACCGCATTACAAAACTGGAAAAAATGGCGCGCGATATTGGTATTTCCGACAAGATCAAGCGCGTATGCAACCAAAGCACCGTCGCGTGGCCAACAATATTCATACGAATCTTTCCCGAACAAAAGCATGTGCGAATCCCCGGAAGCCAAGATGGAACCGTGATTATCAGAATGCGCGCGAATGGCAAATAACGATTTTTTAAAAAGTACCGTCACTCGAGGGTCGAGCTGATCAAAATTAAATTTATATCTGTTGACCCATGCTCGCCAAAAATCACGCGTCGTGTGCAACATGTACTCGGATGTTTTTTCAAGAACATAATTATTCAGATCGTGAACTTCTTTTATTGATTCCCCTATGGTAACCCAATAGTAAATTGTTTTTTCTTCATTGGGTTGGAGTATCGTATAAAAACCAATGACCGAATCGGTCGGACCATGCTCAATCGGATTTTTTGGAAGAAAACCATTTTCAGCATTTTTATATGAACCGGCTCTTCCTTCAATGTGAAAAATACCCGTCGTATAATCATCAAAACTGTTACCGTCCATCTTACCATTAATAAGAAAGACACGGCGACCATTATAATGAACCACCGTATGCGAGACAGGATCAAAATACGCAGTATCTCCCCGTTCAGACCCGTATATTTTGAACTCATGTCCAAAATATACTTTAACTTCTCGTGTTTTATTACTCGTATTCTTCACCAAAATTTTTCGGAGAAAAACATTTTTTTCATTATATACGACATCCGACAAATACATCGAAAGATCAAGTTCTGAATTCTTCGCAAGGACACTTCCAACCGGAGCTTCATCTTCTGAACGAAGTGTGACATCCCAACCCTCATCAAACCACCGCATCTTTCCATCAACCCACGCACCAAGACGGTGTTTGAATTGTCCGCCGATATGATTCTCCAATCCAACATACGGAAAATACATGTCTCTAACTTGAGCATGTTCATCCATACATACGAGAATGTTTCCATTGCCTAAAACAAAAGATCGTGACATGAACTAAGTATAAAGTAAAAAGTTAAAAGTTAAAAGTTAAAAAGTTGATAAGTTATACCAATTTTAATTAACCACTTCACTTTAAAAAAACTACAGAACCGTCGTCCTTGCGAGGAGTGGAGCGACGTGGCAATCCAGGAGTAGGTGGCACAAACCCCCTGGATTGCCGCGCTTCGCTCGCAAGGACGAACGGTCTCGCGTTTCTTTGGAAGTAGTTAATTAAAGATGGTATTATTTTTCTATTCGGATTTATCAAATATTAGAATACAAACAAAAAAAATCGATTTACCCACAGATAAATCGATTTTTTTAATGACATAAACGATGAAACATCTTTTATTTTTTCAATGCGTCAGCAACTACTTTTGCGGCGTCTTTTTGTGTTTTTGTTTTTTTCAATTCAGCGGCAGTTTTTTTATCGAGCAAAACGATCTCTACCCACAAAGAAAAATCATTCTTGTTCTTTGTATGATACAAAAATTGCTCTTTGCTCATTTTTAAGAGTGCGTTATACAGCTCTTCCAGATCCTTTAAAACAGGGCCATTGTTTACCCAAAATCTTTGATCCTCCGGAGCAACGACGAATTTTGGTTTTTTTACAACCACCGTTTTTACAGCTGCCGTTTTCTTTGGAACCGCAATGATTACTTTTTCCGCCTTTTTTACGGGCGCAACAGCAACCTTTTTAGCAATACTTTTTGTTGCAACTGGTTTTACCGCGGGTTTAATAACTTTTTTTACCGTTTGTGTTGTTTTTTGTACTTCTTTTTTCATATATTTTTACCATCTTTTGTAAAACTCCCCCTAGAATGTAAAAATTCATAGCAGGCCAAAGAGAAAAATATTTAAAAAAGAAAAAGATATTTTTTGAGAATTTCTCTCAAAGGCACTGACTGAATATTCGGATCGTAGAAAAAGTATTTTTTGAAGGTAGTATTTATTTGATAATTATTCTTCCTCTTCAACTCCTTTTTTTAATGTATCTATGCGCAATGACAGATCGCTTAAAGCATTCATGTAATTTATAAATGCTTCATAAGGAGAATTGTAAGGACTGAAATATTTGTGCACATCGCCATCGCTCCAGTATTTCGTGCACATATAATAAAAATGATCGGATGTTTGCAATTTTCGCCAATCGTCGATGAGCTTGTCATCGCCTGTTCCCAAAACATCACTTTCCATGGCGAATACTTTTCCCATGGCATCGTGTTGAATATCATTCGAAAGCCATGCGGAAAGATCGCGTTCCATATCGGCCCATGAAATAAAGTTCGGAATATCAAGTACTCCGACAGAATCGTACCGTGCGATCGCCTCGCTCGGAGTAACAAAATCATTATCCGGATGTTTCAAAACCTCAGCTGGCAAAGCTTCCAAGAACTTGAAAATACCCGTGTCTTCCCACTGGTGTTCTCCAAAGGTTTCGTAATCCATAAAAAGATTCACGACATTACCATTGCCATTCACTTCATTTATCCATTTTGCATATTTAGGAACCGTCAAAGGATGCTCAACCCAGCCTTTATTGGAGAATCGGAACGCGATATCATCCGAAAGCTTATAATTCTTTAAAAGAAGTTTTATCTTTTTTGTTCCCGGTGTTGAATAGAGAAAGTTTGGACTTCGCCATTGCAAAACAGGATCCCAACCTTCCGCCAAAACACCTTTAAAACCCATTTGTTCCGCTTCCCATGCGACATCATTGTTATAAACAAGTTCAGTATTTCGGAAAACTTTCGGCGTTACCCCGAAGATCTTCTTTATTTTCTTCGTATGTTTATCGACTTGTCGACGGAATTCATCTCGCGAGTACAAGAAAGAAAGCGAGTGATAATAGGTTTCACCTAAGATCTCAACGCGTCCCGTTTTTACCAATTTTTGAAAAGACAAAAGAGTCTCAGGACTGAATTCTTCAAGCTGCTCGAGAAAAACTCCCGAAAAAGAAAAACTTATTTTGAATTCAGGATGTCTTTCCAAAAGTTCAAGAAGAAGTTTGTTCGTCGGAAGATAGGATTTTGTCGCAACTTTTAAAAGTACCTTTTCATTGTTGATATCACGATCACTTTTATCATTGAAATATTCACTATCGTGACCAACGTCAAAAATACTATATTTCTTTATACGATACGGTTGGTGTACCTGGAAGTAAAAACAAATAGATGCCATAATTTTTCTGTATTACGCGTGTGCGTGTTTTCTCTTATGGTGAGCAACTACTTTGTGGTAGAGATCTACACATTTCTTTGCCGGTGTATCCCACGTGAGACGTTTTGCTTCTCGGTGCGCATTATCCTTGAGGGTTTTATGCAAAGAACCGTATTTCAAAACACTGATAATTTGATTGGTCATTTCGTCAACATCCCAGAAATCAACCTTAAGCGCATCTTGCACGATCTCTGCAACGCCGGATTGTTTTGAGATAAGAGATGGTGTACCTTCCAATGCCGATTCAAGAGGAGTCAATCCAAATGGTTCTGAGACCGATGGCATAACAAAAAGATCAGCTGCCCTGAACATTCGTGTGGCATCTTCACCAAAAAGCGCTCCTGTAAAAAGAACTTTGTCCGAAATTCCGGCTTTTGCCGCTTGATCGATCATTTGTTTATGCATGTCACCGCTTCCCACAACCACAAACAAGACCTTGCCTTTATAATTTTCCAAAACTTTCTTTGCTGTCGCAATAAAATAATCAGGACCCTTTTGGATCGTGATACGTCCCAAGAACAACACGATCTTTACTCCTTGTGATTTTAATCCTTCAAGCGCTGCAGGAACATCTTTTTTATCAGGTTCTTCGATGGCGTTATGAACAACCTCTATTTTTTCAGCCGGTACGCCGTACATTTTAACCAAAATATTCTTGGTAAGCTGGCTCACCGAAACGATCTGATCAGCTTGGGATATAGCTTCCCTTTCAATGGCAAAAACCTCCGGGTTCGCACCCTGTCCACCCGAACGATCAAACTCTGTCGCATGAAAATGAAGAATGAGCGGTTTACCGCTTACTTTCTTTGCTTCAACTCCCGCAAGGAATGACAACCAATCGTGTGCATGTATCACGTCAAATTCTTCTTCCTCGGCAATAAGCCGCGCCTCCAGTGCGTAGCGACGAACTTCATCAATAAGATTTTTTCCGTAAATGGTTTTCTTGGTAACGCGATCGAGCTCTTTGAGATACCCGTCTGATGTGAGATACGGCTGAATGATGGAATTTATTTTTCTGAATTTGATATTGATCCTATCCTTTCCTTTATCGGCAAAAACGAATTTTGTGCAATCACTTTTTAAGAGAACGCTTTTCGGTAAAACAAATGTAACATCGACTTCTTGTTTAGCAAGTGCGCGAGTAAGACCGAGGCAGGCTGTACCCAAGCCGCCACTGTTATGTGGAGGAAATTCCCAACCAAACATTAATACTCGAGGTCTCATTTGTATTTTAATAATTTAAAGCTATTCGCATTGATAATTATATATTATTATTAAAAAGTATACCTGTGTATAACTCTTATTTTCAGTGAAAAAACCAAAGTGATGCCAACTAAATAATTGATCTTATATTATTGTCACTCCTCTGCCGAGACAGTAAATTTATACCTATAATTATATAGAACTGTAAAAAAAATGCCTGTGCATAACTTTTTTCCCAAATCAAGATACAAAAAACCCGAACGGTTCATTTTTACACCGTTCGGGTTTTTCTTTTTTAAAAAATTACTTTGCGCGAAACTTCACCATCAAAACTTCATTGTTTTCACCTTTTAAAAGCTGGTCTTTTCCAAAATCAAAGATCCTATCTCCATCGTCAGTATACAAAACGGCGTAGTAATTTTTTCCGGCTTCCGTCGGTCTCAATAACGCAACTTTTCCATCATTATATGTTCCACTCCAAAAAAGAGACGCCCCAAGAATATTGCCCAATTCCCCAAGACCATTGTCTTCTCGGATCACAACCCACGTTTCCTTTTCTACTTTTACATTGGATATATCAACCTCAGAACCCGCCTTTTGATCTCCAACAGCAACAGAGGAAGAACCACTTTCAATATTATTTGTAACCAAACCGGAAATTGCAAGCGTTTGAAGAGATCCTGTTTGTCCGTTCGACAAACTTCTTAACCCTGAATTTGCCGAGGTAGTTCCTTCTTTCAAACTCTTAAGAGATGCCGTTGAAGAAGCAGATTCATTCTGTACACTTTTTTTAATGGAAACACTTTCACTCATCAACAATGTGCGACTTGAAAAACCGATAATAAAACCGATGAGCAAAAGGATAGTAACTTTTAAATAGTACTTGCTCACAATATTTTGTTCTTCCATGATATTTTTTTGCATAAAAATTATAATTTACTGTTTTACTTTAACAAGATACGACAAAAAACACAAATATGGCACGAGACAAGACTCTTTTCATCACTTTCCAGCCACACATTCGTTGTGCTTTTGAACCATTTCGTTGTATGACAATGTTGTTTCTTCCAGATCACCCAAAATATTCTTGCGTTTTAAAACAAGTTGATTATAAGAATCAACAAGAACTGAAAAAGCTTTATGTTCTATTTTTGTGGTCGGTTGTGCCGTGTTCTTGATCTCAATATTCAAAACTCCAATCTCACCCTCAATAGCTTTCAAAGATTTTTCATATTCATCCATACTGGTAAGAAGTGTTTTGTCTATTTGCGGACACATCGTTGATGGGATCCCAAAAATTTGAACAACCATCCACAAAGTCTCACCTTTATAATTCCCTTTTTCGATCGCAACACCCGTCTGTACATATGAATCTTTTAAAATACTTTCACGATGTTTTTCACTCTTCATCCATGCAGACACAATTTCTTGTTCGTCGATAAAATCACCCATGGCCAAATTTTCACCAACAGCGATATACTCATAATTTGATCCGATCCAATCGACGAGACCCTCTCCTTCAGGCGACGTGTGCGCAAAATATTGTTCACTGAACATATTCTTTACTTTTTGTTCCGCTGCCACATTGAGAGCCTGATTCGTAAAAAGAGGTTCGAGTCCAGCATTCCGTCTTTCTTTATTTATATAAAAAACAACCGAATCAGAAGTTAATACCCTCTCTGACACTTGCACAAAGTGGGTTGAACTTCTAACGACGAGCGGATCATTTGAAATATCTTGCTTTGTTTGTGTTTCCTTAATAATATCTTTTTCTGAAAAAGAAGCGCCCGCAGCTCTTTGAACCGAATCACTTATTGACACTTCATTGGTAAAAGAAGATTCCTCTTCGGCTTGAGTTTTTTGAAACGCCAACAAACTCACGGTCACAAAAAAGATCACCGCAATAACAAATATGAATAAAACGCGCGGTACATTATTTTGAACGGGAAAATTTTTTTGAAGAGACATATTGATTGATCAAATTTTTTTACTTTAGCGGACGATCTATTGAATTTCTATATTGATAAAATATCCATTACCGTCTTTATCACGCAACGGAGCATCTTTGACAATATCAAAAACATGATCACCATTATCTCCATGTATCATAGCATTAAAAAATTCGCCGCTTGTAACTTTTCGTGAAAGTGAAATTGAAATATTCGTATGTTCTCCCACTGAAAGATATTGGCTGGCGCCAAGAATTTCCCCTGTTGGTTCGGACGTGTTTTCATATACAATAACATATCCGCCATTTTTCAATATAACCGAATCTATTACTAACATTTTCCCGGGAGACTGCTTCCCTGCAGACAACATATTTTCAGGCTTATTTTGAGCCGTATCTTCTTTGTTTTGTGTTTTTGAAATAGTATCGTCAACTACCTTTTTTCCTATTATATCTGATGGATTGGTAAAAAAGTACAATCCGCCGATGCACAAAAAGACAGAAACGATGAACAATAAAAGAATGATCCTATTTTGCATAATGTGACCTGATTATTTTTTCCTTCTTTTCTTTTACACTGCGGAAAAGACTTGATGAATTAAGGATCGGCAAGAAGTCACCGAGAAAATTATATAATGCGGCTCCTGCAGGTTTCATTCCGAAAAAGACAAGTGTAAAACCGACAAAATTCGTTACAAACCATGTAATCATATCCGTATAGATCACTTTGGTAGATCTTCGACACAATTCGATCAATTCAGGCAATTCGGCAAGATTGTCATTCAAGAAAACAATATCGGCAGTATGAGCCGTGATCGCACTCCCTCCTTTTCCCATAGCAATACCAACATCAGCCAAAGCAAGCGCGGGTGCATCGTTCACTCCGTCGCCGATCATAACAAGCGGGCCGTGTTCTTTCAAAAGTTTTTTAATATGTGCAACCTTATCTTCAGGATGAAGTTCCGCATAAAATTCAGTAATACCAACCGTCTCTGCCATATATGCGGCCGCAGCTCTTTTGTCTCCCGTCAAAATAATGATTTTTTCAATACCGAGTGCTCGCAATTTTTCAATACCTTCTTTTACTCCCTCGCGAGGTGCATCCAAAATAACCAAGTATCCGACAAAAATTTTATTGATCGCAACAAAGATGATCGAACCGGCACTTTCACTGAATTTTTCTTGAACCCTTTTCTGCAAACCTCGAGGAAATACCGCCTCGTGTTCTTTCAAAATATCGATCGTTCCAATAACAATGTCGTCTTTTCCATATCGGGCATACACGCCCGCGCCTTTGTAGACTTGATATTTGAGTGCATTCGGAACAACGGAAACTTTTTTGATCGCTTCATGAAAAAGTGCCTTGCCGATAGGATGTTCTGAATATTTTTCCGCAATAGCGATCGCTGTCCAAAAATCTTCCTCCGTTATTCCCTCTTCTCGATGAATTTCTTTAACAAAGAATTTACCATACGTAAGCGTTCCCGTTTTATCCAAAACGATCGTCTTCGCTTTTGCAATAGGTTCAATAAACTTGCCCCCGCGAATGACAATACCCCGTTTCGCCGCCTGACCCAACGTGGCCGTCACTGCAAGTGGGATCGCCACCGCCATATCGTCGGCACACGCGACCAAAAAGAGCGCCGCGACCATTTGCGTGTCTCTCGTAAAAATATATGTCAAAAGACCGCCAACCAAAACCACCGGGAAAAAATATGAAGCAAAAACATCCGCCAATTTTTGAGCGTCCGATTTGTGTTTTTGTGCATCGCGAATAAGCCGTGCCATTTGCTCAAGCGTGGAATCCTTCCCCACGCGCGTGGTCTGCATTTTAATGACATTGGTGATATTGATCGTAGACGCCAAAAGTTCATCTCCGATCACTTTCTCAACCGGCAACGACTCTCCCGTGATCAAAGACTCGTTCACTTCCGTTTTTCCAAATATCACAACTCCATCGACAGGGATCGATTCCCCCGCTTTCACGATCAAATTGTCTCCTTTGCGAACGTCCTCGATCGAAATAACGTCAACGACCGTTCCATTCTCACGATTCGCCGTTTTCGGTTTTTGATCCAAAAGTTCTTTGACCGCGTCGGTCATTCTCGATTCCGTGCGCCATTCCAAAAGTCGCGCAAAGGTAAGCATCAAAACGATAAATGCCGCTGAAGGAAATTCACCCGTTATAAAACAAACGACCATCGCGAAATAGTTGAAAACATCTATAGAAAGGCGTTTCTTTTTCAGTTCCCTATATGCGCCAAAAAGTGTCGGCAATGAACCGATAAAAGAAAGAAAACCCAATATCAACGGATTTTTGAAGATCCAACTCAGAAGAAAACCAATAACGATCAAACCAAAGATCGCGTACTCTCGTTTTGGCGGCTCCATTATTCGATCAAACATACCTTATATGATAATACATTTCACACCCCAAAACCATGTTGATAATAAAGGATAACTGTGGTCTGTTTACATGGAAAAAGTTTTACGCTTCCTGCAGACCCTGCAACGTAGTACAATGTTCTTTATGAAAAAAGTCGCCATATTCGATATTGACGGAACGATATTCCGTTCAAGCCTCGTCATTGAGCTTGTTGAGAATTTAATAGAAAAGAAAGTATTCCCCGCTTCGTCGCGCAAAAAATACGAGGCCTCCCGCTTCGCATGGCAAAATCGGAATGGTTCATATGAGACCTATATCAACGACGTTGTCGAGGTTTTCAAAGACAACATCAAAGGCGTTTCATACAAAGATTTCATTGAGACCTCACGCGAGATCGTTGAGGAGAAAAAGAAACATGTATATCGTTATACGCGCGATCTTGTTTCAGAGCTCAAAAAAGAAGGTTACTTCTTGCTCGCCATTTCACAATCGCCCAAAGGCATTCTGGATGAATTTTGCAAAGAATTGGGATTCGACAAAGTCTATGGAAGTTTTTATGAACTCGGTCCAAACGACCGTTTTACGGGAGAGATCGCCGAGGAACACCTTATCGGAAACAAAGCGAACATCGTCCGCCGCGCCGTTGAAAAAGAAGGTTTAACCTTGGAAGACTCTTACGGCGTTGGAGATACCGAAGGAGATATCCCCCTTCTTGAACAAGTTACCCACCCTGTTTGTTTCAACCCGAATCAAGCACTTTTCCGCGTGGCAAAGATAAACAACTGGAAAGTAGTCGTTGAACGGAAGGATGTTGTGTACGAAATAAAGTAAAAAGTTATAAAGTTCATAAAGTTATAAAGTTACGCCAAAATGGATTTTTGAACATCCAGTGTTAAATAATTTTCAATTTACAAATTCCAATTTTCAATAAATTTACAATGTTCCAATTTTCAAACACGACGTCGTATTTGAAAATTGATTTTTGAAAATTTATTGTAAATCGATCATTGAAAATTTTTAAATTCGTCTTGAAAAGCGCGGGCGACCTAATTTTCACGACCGAAGGAAGATGAAAATGGAAGTACTCTTTGTGGTGTAAGCCGTTTTCGTACTTTTAACTTTTAACTTTTTACTTTATACTTATTGAGTATGCATACAATAAAAAAAATTCACGCACGAGAGATCCTTGATTCACGAGGAAATCCGACCGTTGAGGTCGATCTGTGGCTGGAAGATGATTCTTTCGGGCGCGCAGACGTTCCTTCGGGCGCTTCAACAGGAACCTATGAAGCACTGGAACTTCGCGATGGCGACGAAAAACGCTATGGCGGCAAAGGAGTCCTTATAGCCGTTGAACACATAAACGGAGAGCTTGCACAAGAACTCATCGGTAAATCTTTTGACCAAAAGTTCTTGGACGAGACCATGATCGCTTTTGACGGCACCGAGAACAAAGATCGCCTCGGAGCAAATGCCATTTTGGGCATCTCGCTCGCTTTCGCAAAAGCCGCAACTGCACATGAAAAAAAAGATCTCTATCAATACTTCCACGACATTTCAAAGAACACCGAGGAAGTCTCACTTCCACGCCCAATGATGAATGTGCTTAATGGTGGCGCACATGCCGATTCCATTGATTTCCAAGAGATCATGATCGTTCCCGTTGGTCCAAAGACGTTTGCCGAGAAATTGCGCGCAGGCGCCGAAGTTTTTCACGCACTCAAAAAGATCCTCAAAGCAAAAGATCTCAATACCGCGGTCGGTGACGAAGGCGGATACGCTCCAAAACTCTCCTCAAACAAAGGTGCTTTTGATCTTATTATCGAAGCGATCAAAAAAGCCGGTTATATACCCGGGCAAGATGTTTCCATCGCGATCGACGTTGCTGCGAGCGAATTCTACAAAGATGGGAAATATGATCTCAAGTGCGAAGGACGCCAACTCACGACCGACGAACTCATTGCCTATTACGAAGAATTGGTAAAAGAGTATCCGATCATTTCCATCGAGGACGGACTTGCCGAGGATGACTGGGAAGGTTTTACAAAAATGACACTTGTCATGGGAGAGAAAGTTCAGATCGTCGGCGATGACCTTTTTGTCACCAATAAAAAACGTTTGAAAAAAGGTATTGAACTCAAACTTGCCAACGCGATCTTGATCAAACTCAATCAGATCGGAACCGTCACCGAAACCATCGAAACCGTCATGATGGCAAAAGAAGCCAAGTTCGGCGTCGTCATTTCACATCGCTCGGGCGAAACCGAAGACACCACCATCGCCGACTTCGCCGTTGGCCTCACCGCAGGACAAATAAAAACAGGTTCACTTTCCCGATCCGAGCGTATCGCCAAATACAACGAACTTTTGCGCATCGAGGAAGCACTTTCGGAAAAGAAATAGATCAAAATAACAGGTACAAAAAAAGCGCTTTTGTAATTACTTACAAAAGCGCTTTTACTTTCTGAGTTACCAAGACTTTTTAAGTTCGGGATGTTCATCAAATATGAACTGATCTCTCTTAACGTGTTTTCTAAAATGGCAATTTTCACCATCATAGCATTCCAAAAGTCTTGAACCACACGGAGATTTTTCTTTGAACTCACCACAAAATGAGCAAAAGAAACGATATACCGGATTCCAATTCAAACCATCTCGACTTTGTTGCTCACAAACTTTGACAAGAGCATTAAAATATCGAATCTTAAAATCGAGCCATTTTGTTACAACAATTTGGCGTCTTGTATGAAGCATTTTTTTATTTAATTTTTGACAAAAAACTGATAAGTGACAAACATATTTCTACCACAAAAAAGTGGTTTGTCAATCAATTTGCGGGTAAAGAAAAACCCCGGAGTGAATCGGGGCTTTCGAGTTTCAGTATTTAATACCTACGTTCAGTGTTGGGTAAATTCCTACACGATCGAACTATTAAAACTGCTAAATTTCGCTTTAGGAAATGTACTTGCGTGAAGTATAGCGGCACCACTTTTGGTGTTTGCAAAATACCACGGGTACTTTTTCCTTTGGACAAACGGTAAGAGCTTCACTCCTCTCTTACAAACCAAGACAAAGGTATCATGTTCTAATACCAAAAATTCAGGCTCAAGTAGAGTGAATTCTTTTTCAAATGTACTTGGTCCAGCAAATACAATATCATATTTGTTTATTTTTGCAATCTACAAAGAAGATCCCCGAAGTGGTGAGGGATCTTCCGTATTCTGAGCCTTTTCGACGCTCTGTATTTCAATACTAAAAAGCGACCAAGCCCACTCCAAGGAATGCGTTGTTCGCGATATCTGTGATACGCACAAAAGCTGTGGCAACAGAAAACCACGCACATTCCCGCTGACAATACCAAAAAGAACAAAACAGATCATTAAAAAATACCGAGAAAAACTCGGCACCAATGTAGGACTTTTTTAATGATTCAATGACCTGATACAAGTATATCATGGATCTTTTTAAAAAACCGCCAGGCAAAAAAAGCCCACCGAGATGATGGTGGGACTTTTTGCTTAGGTTAGCGACAGACATTCTGACACTGACTTACACAAACGACTATTACACAAGAGCTCACCTCAAGTGATACGTGGGTCGATACACATATCATCAACTCTTGGAGACCAAGAACTGAAAACTGCTATTAACACGCAACGTGCACTCTATTAAAACTCTCTCTTTGTTCTTGGCCTGGTGACTACATTACCACACTCATTTATTTTTGCAAGCTTTTACAGAAAAGACCCCATAACGAGGTCTTTTTATTCGGTCTTGGACCGTATATCTGAAAAACAGATATGTGGAGAGAATTGACTTTGGAAGTTTATACAACACAATGGTCGTTGTATTGTATAAAACAATCAATTCAAGCAGATCTTGATCAAACTTGGTCGAAACAAGTTGGTTCGAAGAACTCTTTTTTCTTAGCTGTCACCATGGTAGCATACTTATACATTCTTGTCAAGTCTTGTAGCGGTACATTCAACTCTGTAGTGCAACACCTGTTCTATTAAAGAATACTTCATACGGGGTTTTAAAGCCAAGTCGTTTTCGGGGTCTGCTGTTGATCAAATATTCAACCCACCGTATTTCTTCGT
>Ga0172379_10006295_pt1 | contig 15980 bp, 12 predicted proteins | sample GrowelOW334metaG_FD_119756 | JGI IMG/M metagenome (GOLD analysis project Ga0172379, IMG submission 119756) | Groundwater microbial communities from an aquifer near a municipal landfill in Southern Ontario, Canada - Groundwater well OW334 metaG | ecosystem: Environmental > Aquatic > Deep... | reverse complement strand
GGTATTCGCACATGATACATTCGAAGCATTAAAAGAGGCATTAGAACGATAGATAGACATTGTTGTATCAAATCGAACTTCAGCTTGTGTATCTGCTCCAAGATGCCCGGACGCATTTACTGTAGCAGGCACTACGTGACATGTAGAACACGCAACTGCAGCACCGAATGTTCCTTGTTTAACATGCTTTTGATGTGCTCCCACGGTTTTGAGCGTGTGATCGGTATTTCCATGCAGATCAACCCAATTAGCTTCTGCACTGCTCGCATGGCATGTGCCGCAATATTCCGGTCCGTTTGGTTTTGTGTGACAGGTCAGGCACGATTGGCCCGCTGTTCCGCCATCATACGCAAAACCGTGGCAGCTCTTACATGTCTGAAGATTCCATCCATTGTTCTGGAGGAGTTTCTGATGTGAATTTTCAGATGTTGCATTTGCAAAACCAACTCCGTGAACGGAAAGGTTACCCTGAGTAGGATTCTTATCATCCTGCACTTCACTGCAGCCAACAAGCATTAAACCAAAAATCAAAACGACGAGAGGAGTTAAATTTTTCATTGTACGTTCGCTCCATGACAATATCCGCAGAAGTTTTGACCCGGTTTCCCGTTCGGTCGTGCATTGGCATCGGTATGGCAGACGAAACATGTGGAAGCTGCATCGTCATGCCATTCTCCCGTTACATCCTTCATAAATCCATTCGCGTGGGTCTTCGGATTTGTTCCTTTGATCCCGTCATTATCCGTGTGGCAGGTAATGCAGGTGGGATCGCCTCCCTGTGCATCATGACATGAAGCACAGCTTTGAATATCGCGCTTTGCCAGTGTCGCATGTATTCCGCCGCCTGATCCAACACCAAATGTAGTGAAGCCCGCCTGTTCGTGACTGGTTGGTACCGCACCGCCCAATGCAGCGCTGCCGGTCATGTGGCAATCACTGCAGAAGGTCTGTTGCCTGTGACATGTTTGACAATCCGCAGAACGACCTTTGGCATCAATGCCGTGCGTGAATTTGTAATTCAGGTCGTGAACATTCTGAACAGCAAGTGCTGCAGGCTTATCGTTTCCGAACTTCCGTGGGGACATCGTACCGGTCTTTTCAAATTTGGAGAGCTTCGTCAAATTTGTTCCGTCGTGACATTCCATGCAAGATGCTTCGGTATGGCAGCTCTGACAGTTCGCATCGAATGTCCTTCCGTTCATAACACGGGAATGTTCCCGTTTGAAATTCGCTACCATATGCGATGCCGGACGCAATCCCGAAAGATTCGTATGGCACGCTTCGCACTGGTTCGGGGCTTTCGCACCATTGTGGCACGTGGTACAGGTCGTCATTGCAGGAAGATTTGTTGCTTCAGCATAGTCCGTTTTCTCCATTCCTTGGTGACACGTAACGCATTCCACTTTTTGATCGACGACATGCTTTTGATGGTCAAACTGTATTTCACGCACAGGATTTGGAAGCGCGACAGGATTATTCTCATCCGTATGGCAGAATCCACACTTTTCGTTCACTTCCTGTTCGTGGCAGGATTGACATTCCGTATGCGTCGGCAGCATTTTTTCAGGCGCATTCTTCGTCAATTTTTCCGGAGTATGGCAGGAGGAGCATTCGATTCCCGCATCCGCATGTTTACTGTGCGAGAATTTCAGCACTTGTTTTTTGTCGACAGGCGCATCATCGCTTGCCACTGCACTGCTGCGGCTGATGAAGACCAGCGCGACCAGAGCGGTGACGATAGAGGCTATCAGGAGGTTTTTTTTCATCATAACCAATTCAATTGTTCGCTGAACCAATAGTTCAATTTAAGGAAGATTCGCATATCGCTCTTATATTGCGGATTGCTCATCCATTGCACTTGCAGATCCGTCGATAACAACCGGTCGGGACGATAATTGACTCCGACAGTTCCGTTCACTACATCACTCGACGGATCATTTTTCGAATATTTATATGTCGCAAATCCGAGCGCACACATCGGCGTCAATTTCTGTTCCATCATCGGATAGACAGCTTGGACGGAAATTCCGTTCAGTTCACCCGCATATCCGAAATTCTGAGTATAGGTAGCGGAAAACAGGTCATACGTCCCTCCAATTACCAGTCGTTGACTGTTTTCATCCACGTACGCGACATTCGCAAATCGGGCATAGAAGAATGTTTTCGATAGAGGACGATATTCCACTCCCCCTTCGATCTCTTTTGTGCTGTTCATATTGAAAACGGAGAAGATGGAATTATATGCAACTCTCGGCTGACGATAGATATATTCTGCGGTCACATTCAATTCCGGTAAAACACCAACGCGTGCAAACGTTTGCAGTTTGGATATTTCTTCAGAATGGAAATCAAAATCTGTCTTTGCCTGAATGGTAAATTGCGTCTCATGCTGATATTCCAGGTCCAGCGATGCAAGTTCCTCTTCATTTGGCCGGCTGTTCACGACGATCGAATATGGATTGAATAACGAATCCAGTCGAAGTGCTGTATACGGCTTCCGCTGCCAGCGTTTATTCATATAACTGATTCCAACAACCGCATCTTCCGTTGCTGCATAGGTCACCTGACCGCCAAACAATCCGTTGGAGCCGATATAGTTCTTTCTGATATCACGGGATTGGATCACGTTGGAACCGCCGTAGCCGGTCACCGCCAGTGTCCGGTCCAAGAATCGCGCTGTTCCGGAAATACCATCAATCAATCCACTGCCGACTCCGGCAAAAACAAATTGGCGGCCTGCAGTAACATCTGCAATGCCGCCAATGTTCTTCATCTTTAACAGAAAGGAATTGACGCGCAACTCGGGATCAGTCTCGATACTGGAGCCAAAATCATTCGACACCATCGCGTTCATATTGAAGGTGTAGGTTTCCGTAGCTGCGTTCATATAAATATTCTCATATGCCCGGAGCAACATCATCTTCGCCTGTGCTGAATCCCTTCCTTCAAATCCATAGACCGACGTTGTCAACCGGCCGGTCATCAGCTGCGCCGAAGCGCTGACCGAGAGCAAGACGAGACCGACGTAGAGTGTGCGTATCATTATTATCCTTTCGGCATCGGGTGTTTAATTTCGTCTAATGCCTTTTTAAAATCAAAATCTTTCATCGGATGCATTTTCGGCGTGTGGCAGGTAACGCATAATTTCTCGCCGCCATTCAACACCAAACCTGCTGCAACTGCTTTTTCCTTATTCTCGGGTTTGTTATGGATCGGTTTAAATGCAGACGCTGCACCATGGCACGCTTCGCATTGCACGCCCATTTCCATTTTGAACGATTTGTCAGCGGGTTCACCGTATCCGGTGGAATGGCATTCCAAACATTCTTTTGCAGCAGTCGGATCGCCGGCAACTTTTTTTGCTGCAGCAAACTCTTTTGCTTTGTCACTCTTCAAGACTTCAAATGCTTCTGCGTGTTTCGATTTTTTCCAGATTTCGACTTGCTTCCCTTGCTTCGGAAGATTGTGGCAAGCGCACGTACTCACGCCGACAAATTTATTTTGTGCAAGCAGAGGAATTGCGAACATCACAGCCAATACCAAAACTACGAATCGTTTCATGTCAGGTCTCCTTTAAAGTAATGTGTGTCTACTATACGAAAAGCTGTTAATACAACGGCAAACTACATGCCGAAAAAAATACATAAAACTGTTGAATTATGCATCCTTTAATTTCGATGCTTCCGAAGTTTAAGAATGCAACATCCATTTGCTTTCAAAGCTGGGAAGCATAAAGACATTATTGTCCTAAATGATTCCTCATATAATAGACACTATGTTCAACTCATCAACAACAAATTACCCTTTACCAGGGATTGGATGTTTGATCTTCTCCCACATTTCTTTGTAATTAAATTCTTTGTAGCTCGGACTCTCACTATTATGGCATTTTTGACACAATGTCGGATCGTCTTTACTGATAGTGAGTCCTGCGGCAATTGCTTTTACTTTATCTTTCATGACCGTAACGGATTTATAGTCAGAACCGGGACCGTGGCACACTTCGCACTGCACACCATCTTTCATATCAAATTTTTTATCGAACGATGCGGCATCCAATCCATAACCGGCAACATGACACTTCAAGCATTCGGGGGATTCAGCAGCCGCAGTTGTAAGTCCTTTTGCTTTCGCAATTTCATTGGCCTTGTCTGTTGTCAACGTCACATACGCTTGTGAATGTTTGGACGATTTCCATATGTCGAATTGCTTCCCGGCTTTCTCCGTTTTATGACACATTGCGCACTGACTCACGCCGATGTATTTATGTTGCGACATCAACGGAATGAACATTATAACGCAAAGTACCATCATCAATTGTAACCGCAGGTTGTTCATATATTCTCCTTTTCTAACACGTGAGTGTAAATTGAATTTACGAAATCTGTTTCGTCATTCTCAATGGACACAGCCGGAGTGCCGATTCCTTCCGCTGTAGTGCAGCAGTTATGCCTGTTCTTCCTGCTTTTTTTCGATCCTTTTGATATATACAAACAGTGCAATGGCAAGCATCGACATAATCAACGTCGAGATTCCCAAGCCAATACGGCGGAAATAGTACTCGTCAATCGCACCCTGCGCCTCGCCTTTGGCAAACGACGCTGCGTCCCTTCCCTTGTCTACCACTTCTCTGAATTTCCCCTCATTGAACGAATGCACCATTGTCCGCATCTGCAAATGGGCCTGGCGGGAATCACGCAGCCGGAATTTCGCTTCTGTTACTTCCATTCCTTTCTGTTCCGCATCGTTCACCAATGCCGTGGCAATGCTGTCGTTCATGGCCAAACTATCAACCATCAGCCGCATAGATTTTGCAACGGCATAGCCTTTAGGATTCTCGTTCTCATGATGACACCGGCTGCAGACCGCTTCCGAAGTAACACCGATCAAACGGTCTGTCGCAGCGACGATACCGTGATTGCTGTGGCAGGTTTCGCATTCTGGTAACTTGCGGTCGTCGAACGCTTTTTTGTGCGGACTTGACGAAAACAGATCGGCATTCAATGCATGACACGTGCCGCAGACTTTTGATACCGACTCGACACCCGGAGGAGTTGCACCATGGTTTCCATGACAGCTATTGCACGCCGGAGCACCGACATCATGCTTCTGCAGCAGTGCGACGCCGTGGACGCTGGTGGAATATTTCTCGTACTGATTCGTTGGAATCTTATATTCCTTCATATACCGTGCATCGCTGTGACATTTGGAACATGTCCCCGGAAGGTTGATAGCATACACCGAAGATTTTGCATCCTTCGATGTGCGAATATCGTGGCTGCCGTGACAGCTGGAACAGACAGCTGGTTTGGGATCTCCTTTCCCGTTGCGAACGCCATGCACACTCGTTTTATATTTCTCTCCCTGATCGATCGGCAACGAAGGATTGTACGTCCGCATAAACGAAGCATTGGAATGGCACTTCGTACAGGTTTTTACCACATTCAGCGGATAGACGGGCGACGTTGGATTCTTCACTGAAACAATTCCATGGGCATTATGGCAAGTGATGCATTGTGCGATATGTTCTTTCCCTGTTGTTGACAATGTTCCATGGGCGCTTGTCTGGAGATTGCTCCATTGATTCACCGGCAGTTTCGAACCGTACCGTTTCATCCTTTCAGCATCGGAATGACATGTTGCACACGCTTCCGAAATTGCGTCCCCTTTCGGAACTCCTTTGTACCCAGCTTTCGGATCCATCGCCATTTCCATCTCTTCCATTTTCGGATTTCCGCCGTGACAATCCGCGCACGAAATACCCTTTGATGCATGGATATCATGCTGGAACAATTCTGCCGGTTTATCCCCGACGATATTGGTGTGGCACGTTAGGCACTGATCTCCAGCGAAGGATATCCCGGCGGCCATGAGAAGTGATGCAGCAATGAATCCGAGAAAACGATATGTGTGTCTCATGCGAGCCATCCAATAATCGTAAAGAGGAGAATGTACATCACAACAAACAATCCGATGTAATTGATATACCGGTTATGTTCACCTCTGGAGCTTTTCCGGTCCCAGAACGGTACCATCATCCATAAAAATCCTGCAAGACCGAATGTCAGGACACCGAGCACTTCGCCGTCGATGATCCACACCTTTGCGGGAATGTACTTTAGTGTTTGGAACATGAAGAGAAAATACCATTCCGGTTTGATCCCTTCCGGAGCTGAGGCAAATGGATCCGCTTTCGTCCCCAATTCCCATGGGAAGAATACCGCAAGAATTGCCAACACGTTCAACACCAACAGCCAGAACAGCATATCACGGAGCAGAAAATTCGGAAAGAACGGCATCGTCTTCCGTTCCTTTTCCGGAGTGTCTGCATAATGCAGCGGCTCGCTCATTCCCTGCCGATTCACAAAGAGCAAATGTGCTCCCAGCAATACCGTAAAGATACCGGGAAGCACAGCGACATGAAATCCAAAAAGACGGGATAGTGTTGCTCCCGTGACGTCGTCGCCGCCGCGCATGAATTGAAGGATCGGTTTGCCGACGATCGGAACAACACCGGTAATTTCCGTCCCGACTTTGGTCGCAAAAAATGCCAGTTCATTCCACGGCAACAAATATCCGGTAAATCCGAATCCGAGCAGCAGAAAGAGCATCAACATGCCGCTGAGCCACGTCATCTCCCTTGGCTTTCGGTAGGCCCGTTCAAAGAAAACGCTGAACATGTGAATCATTGTCGTCAGGATGAACAGATTTGCCGTCCAGCTATGAAGGGAACGGATCAACCAGCCGAATGCAACTTTGGACATGATGAATTGAATACTTTCGAAGGCAAGTTCTTCACTCCCTTTATAATACATCAATAAAAGGATACCGGTGATCACCTGGATGATAAAGAGGAACAATGAAACGCCGCCGAAGTAGTACCAAATGGAATGACGATGAACGGGAACATATTTCTTCGCCATGAACTTGATAAGATCTCCAAGTTCCAACCGTTCATCGACCCACGCATAGAGTTTTTGTAATGTCGGTTTCATGATATTTTAGAAATGGATACCTCCTCTCCCTGCACAGTCACTCTGAATTCATCCAGAGGACGCGGAGGCGGACCAGAGACATTCCGTCCGTTCAAATCATATTTTCCATTGTGACATGCGCACCAAATCATTCCAAAGTCTTTCCGATAGGAGACGGTACAATCAAGGTGGGTACAGACAGCGGAAAATGCTTTAAATTCACCTTTGGGATTTCGAATGAGGATAACCGGTTTGTTTCCGAATTTCACGATCGACCCGGAGTCGTTCGCAAAGTCCGATACCTTGCCCGCTTTTACACTGTTGACAACAACTTCGGCTTGTTTCGGAGGTTTGAGGTAGGCCATCACTGGGTATAAAACTGCTGCAAGCCAAGCGGTGACTCCGCCAAACAGAATATACCGAAGAAAATCCCTTTTATTCTGTTGAACATTCGGATCGGAAATATCCGGCATAGCCTTCCTCCTTATTGTTGGGGTGAATATCGAACTTTATCAATTAAGTTCAAATTGCTTTTTCATCAAGATTTTCAATGTGCTACTTTTCAGCACGCTTCACGTCGCCGACGGAGAAGTTTCCCACGGCGGCATGACTTTAATAAGTATCCAAAGGATCACAAAGGGCAATAACAATAGCACAAACGTCATCAGAAGGCCTTCAATTCCAGTAATATCCATTTTATAGACTGTCAATCCACGGAAACTCTTCGAGAACATCTGTCCGCCCATCACGACATTCCAGCGTGTCGCAAAAATCCCCATCTGAATAAGGATTGCACCAAGGAAATAAAACAGTTTCCGCAATTCTTCATCCACCCTGAACAATTTAATAAAGAGGATCAATGCAAGTGGAATAATCATTCCCAACAGGACCTGAACGATTCCGAGACTGATAAAGAGTTTGTTCATTACCAGATCGGAAAGAATCTTGATCGACTCTTCGCTTTCGTACAGCCGGTGAATGAAATCGAGCATTTCCAACGAGAAGTCGATGATCACGGCAACAAAAAGGAATGATGCCATCTTGTCGATGCATGCCATATCGATTTTTTGACCTCGTAGCGGAGTCACGATCATATACAGTAACATTACCATCGCAATGCCCGAAACAATGGCGGAGAAGAGGAAGACGATCGGTATCAGCACGCTGCTCCACCACGGATTCGCCTTAATGGAGCCGAAGATAAATCCGACATACCCATGAAGCAGGAATGCCGATGGAATTCCGATGATAGTAATAAATTTTACCGCCTTCATATCAAAGCGTTCACCTTCTTCGCTTGTATCTTTGGAGAAGAGCGCCAGAGCGCGATGAACAAACCGCATCACCGGTTTGTCGGTATCTGTCCACCGTATCAGGTCACGGCGATACGTAAACCATATCTCCAAGAGCAGAACGACCATCAAATACCAAGCGTACACAAAACCAAACATTGCCATGGCGGAGGTGAAATTCGGCGTGAGGAAGATCTCATACGACCGTTCCCAATGACCAAGATGCATTTGCAGCGGCAAAGGAGCGATGATCATAAATGAAAGTGCCGTCAGCATCGATAACCTATATACAGGCTGTAACTGTTTTACCTTAAATACTTTCACCAGGGATGCAAGGATAAATGCACCAGCAACGAGTCCAGTCAAGTACGGATAGACGACAATCAAAATGCTCCAATGGAATTCCACTTCATTCGGGTAAATATATCCGCTCACCTGACGGAGCATTTCATAGAGATGTTCATTGGCAGGATTCATCAGCGCACCTCCCCATCTAAATCGGCGTATTGGACTTTCGGATCGGTATTAAGTGATGGTTTCAACACATGCAACTTGAACATTCGTTTGAATCGGGTCAACGGGCTTGCAGTGCTGCGCGTATCGCCGAAGATACGGGCTTGCGTAGGACATACTTCCACACACGCCGGCAGCAGTCCTTTGGTGATCCGATGGTAACAGAATGTGCATTTATCAGCCGTTGATGTTACCGGATTGAGATACCGCGCGCCATAAGGACACGCCTGAATACAATACCGGCAACCGATGCAGCGTTCCGAATCGACCAGGATCACGCCGTCATCCGTTTTAAATGTCGCACCGACGGGGCATACTTGCACACACGGAGGATGATCGCAGTGATTGCATAATTTCGGGACAAAGAAACTCCGCATCACATCTTTTTCAGAAACAGTATTACCCAGAGTGTCGATCCGCGGATCGATGCTCTTAACGATCACTTCACCGTCTTTCTTGATACTGTATCGTTCCACCCAGGTGCGAAAATAGAACGGTTCCTTCGGGACACCATTTTCTTCTTTGCACGCTTCCATGCACTTACCACATCCGATGCACTTGTTGACCTGGATACCCATACCGTAATAATGTTTGGACGCATCGTAATCAGTCGGTTCCGCGGAAGCGCGTTTAAACACACTGCTGATCAAACCGAATTGCGCCAACAAGGTAAATCCTTTACCAAAGAATCGTCTTCGTTCCATATCAATTCACCTCCGGCATGTGTGGATAATGACATTCCCAACATAAATATTTTTCGCCGTGCGAGCTGAGATCTACTTTGGGCGTTTCTTTCACCGTAGAATCAGTGGCATGACATTTCCCGCAGAAGGATCGGTCATTCGGAATATTCGCTTTGATAACCCGCGGCGAGACCTTATGTTGTTCGTTCACATTGTGGCATGTGGTGCATTCCAGTTGAACATGCGGAGACACAGCTTTGGTCCGCGCGATCTGTTCGTGGCACGCCTGACAATCCTTCGGCACTCTTGGCGGTTTCGGATCATGCGGATTGTGGCAAGTGATACACTGTTTGCCGGGATTATGAACAACGGGATTTATTTGTGGAAAGCCTGTGGGTCTGGAGGGATTAAATACATGACAGAGGGTGCATGCTTCACGTTTCCTGTTGATGACCGGTTTCACTTCCTGGTCTTCCGTGTGCGATTGTGCAGCGCCGTGGCACGTTTCACAGGCCAAATTTTTATGATAGCCTGTTTTTTTCAGATCGTATTGTTCGTGACAATCGGCGCATACTTCCGAACCGGCGTGCCGGACCGGGTGCGCCACTTCCCGTTCAATTGTCGCTTTCCTGTGTTCCTCGCTGTTTTTCAACGATTCGGGAATCAATGAACGGAGTGTCAGTACTAAAGCAATGAATACAAGAAATACTGTACTCACACGAAGCAGGGAATCCGGAATTTTTTGAAGAAACCGTTTCATTCATTCTCCTTTGTTTAAATACTTCAAACGCTGGTGCTATGAATTCAACAAGCTATATCTCCAACTACACCTACTGATTACCGTGACAATCGCTGCAGTTCATCTCTTTCCATGCGTCGCCGATATCCACGGGGTGCTCATACGTGACGCCATCGAGGGAAACATGAAGGTCTTTCTTATCCAATTTTTGTGCAAGGATTACATGACAAGTATTACAATCGCGGGAGAGCACTTTGCCGTTGTCTCCCACATGCTTGCCGTCGTGGCAGCGGAAACATCCGGGAGAATACATATGTCCGATATTGTTCGGATAGTGTTTCCATGAAACCTGCATTTCAGGGAAAAAATTGCGGCTATAAATTTTTTTGATCCGTTCTACCGCACTGTCAATATCCGCTTTCATTGTTCGGCTGACATTGGAATAGCGGAGTGCATATTGCTCTCGGACGAAAATGCCAATGCTGTCCATTGCACCCTGCTCTGTTGCGTACGGCCTTCCCAGCGCTTCGACACTGATCGATTTTGCATTCGGAAGCTTAGGATTAATCCAACCGAGTTTCATCGCTTCATTCACCGTTTCATTCGGCGTACGATAGATATGTGTCGGGCGATTGTGGCAATCGATGCAATCCATCCGCCGCACTTCGGCATTTTTCAATTGTTCTTCTTGGAAGGATTCATCTGTCGTCTTATACGTAACGATCTTTCCATCTTTTTCATAAACTTGTACGACCGGAATCACCTGTCGCTGGCTGTCCGTTGCAGCGTACATTATTTTGTTAGCGATATTCATGTGCCAATGAATACCGGACGTCGGCCCGGTTTCCGTATTTCCGCCGCCGATCTTCAGCAACAGATTCATCCACCACGATGTATTCTGTTCATCGGAAAGGAAATATGTTTTTTCAACCTGTTTTTCTGCAAAGAAATGTTTCGGCCAATGACATTGTTCGCACGTCTGTTGTGCAGGACGGAGATTCCGGACCGGTGTTTCAATGGGACGGCTGTACTTATTAAAAAGTACAGAATACACTTGGTATGCCCCGGATAATTTCGATTTCACGTACCAATCCGCTCCGGAACCCACATGACATTCCGCGCACGAAACTCTCGCATGCGGCGAATACATGTATGCCGTATATTCCGGTTTCATCACCGTATGGCAGGTTGTTCCACAAAATTGTACGGATTCGGTGTATTCATACATTTGAAAACTTCCAAAGGCGAGTGCAACGAGGAACAGCAAACTCAATCCTGATACGAACCCAAACACTGTCCGGTGATGGGGATCGTTCAAATTGATTGCCGGAAAATGATACTCAATACCGCGGGCATGACGCCGCAGCCACCATTGCCGGATCATGCCGCCCAACGTGATCGCCAATCCCAAAATTAAAAACATCGGGAGGATGATAAACGTGATGATACCGACATACGCTCTGCCGCCACCCGCGAAGTAATCCAACACCATCAGAAACAGACCGAGGAAAAGACTGACTCCAGCGATGGCGGCACCGATCATGCTTATGGGATTGAAAAATACTTTTGGAATGAATCTACGCATCGAATGCCCTTTTCCCTTATTGATAGTTAAAGATCATCGCATAGATGATCCAGATAACAATGCTGAACCCGAGTGTGAGCGCAGTCCAGCCGAACACTTTTATCGCCCGAATGACTATCGGCTGGTACGGTTCTACAAGATGCTGCTCCAGTGTACCATTTTTTACTAATTCCTCATACTCTGCAGGTTTGTCCCGCTTTAATTCTTCCACGGACATCCTGCCGGAGAAGACGACGATATCCATCGGGAATTTTTCCGGACGCAGATGGGTATTGAAGAAGTGGATCGTGAAAATAAATCCGGTTGCCAGCAATGCCTCATCACTGTGAATGATGGTCGCAACGTTAATCGCCCATCCCGGCAGGAAATTGGTAAAGAATTCCGGGAACCAAAGCGTGGCACCTGTCGATCCGATCACGAAGATTCCCCAGAACACTGCGAAATAATCAAATTTTTCCCAATAGGTCCATCGTCCGTACTGCGGCCTGGGGCCTTTTCCGATGAACCATTTTATTGAGTCGATCATATCGATCAGATCCCGCTTCATGGGAAGCATCGAGTTCTTGCCAAAAATCAGGTTCTTCCATGTGCCAAATTCTTTTTTCTTCCTTCGGAACAGATCGACAATATGCGTGATGAAAATTCCAACGAGGAAAAGCGCTGCAACGCGGTGGACATACCCGGCCGATTCGAATCCGCCGAAGAACCGTGATACGACTCCCGCCCACCCCGTGTAGGAAAACTTCAGCGTCATACCGGTTAATGCTAACGAAATGAAACTGACAACCATAATGATATGCAGAATCCTGTTCAACCGGCTGAATCGCTGATACTGCGGTTCATTCATATGCTCGCGTTCCACTTTGATATGTTCTTTCCTCATCTGCCACGCGCGTGGCAGCCACAACAAAGTGTGTAATCCAAATATGGCGAACGTACCGACAACGAGCGACGTCATTCCCCAGAATACCCAGAACAAGATCGGATACTTCTCCGGATCGTGATGTGTTGCATGCGTCAGGTAACCGGCAAATCGTCTGTTTGCACCGGGATGGCATTTTTGACACGTTTGAACAACATTGACACGGCTTAAATGTGATTCCGGATTCGATGTTGGAAGAATATCATGCGAACCGTGACAGTCATAGCATTTAGCTGTTTTCGTGTATCCAAGTTGAGCTACTTTCCCGTGGTATGTATCAAAATAGGTTTTTGCGATCTCATCATGGCATTTCCCGCAAGTGGTCATGACGCCAAGTTTGAATCCCTGCGCATCGGTTCGGTTAATAGTATGTGCTGTATGGCAATCATTACAGACTGGCAGCGGTTTATCAGATTTCGATACGAGACGCGAATGAATACTTTTTGAAAACTTTTCTTCTATTCCGTGATGACATTTCCCGCACGTTGCCGGCATGTTTTGCGAATTGATACTGGACGTGGAATCCGATTTCGGCAATTCACGATGAGATGTATGGCAATCCGTGCATTTTGCAGTGACTGTTAATCCGCTTTTCGCCAATCCTTTCCCGTGAATGCTCTCTGCGTAGTGGTTGATAATATTATGTTCCTCGCCTTTGTATCGCACCGCAGCCTTCTGTCCTTCCTGATGGCAGCGGGCACACAATGCAGGAACGTTAATGGCAAAAATCGGAGATTTCGGATCGGCCTTCCCTTTCACACCATGAGTGCCATGACATTCCTTACAGGTCGGTGCGTTCTTATCGTTTGCGGCAAACAATTTTCCGTGCGTACTCAGTTTATACTGATCGCCCACTTCTGTATGGCATTGCGCGCAATCGACTTTTTTCGTGATAGCATCGCAGGGGCGTGTATGGGACGATTTCACTTCGCTGTGGCATTGACTGCAGGCAACTTTCGGACCGTGCATCGATGCTGCATATTCCGAAACATCGACGAATAATGACCGGCCGTCCTTCGACGCCTTGATATCTTTCTTCTCATGACATGTCATGCAATCTTTATTCGCCATGCCCTGGTCATAGAACACTTTGCGCGCTTTATGCGGCTGGTGACAGTCCACGCATGCAGGAAGCACATTCGCTTCCTTCTCCCACAACTCACCCTTGATCACTTTGCGATGCACGATCTCAATTTGGGTATGACATTTTTGACAGGTCTTAGCAATATTTTTCCGGTTGATCGACGATTTTGGATCAGTGTGTGGACGGACCATATGCGGCGTATGGCACGATGCACACGTTGCGGCTACCGAGAGACCTTTCTTCAGCAATCCCTCGCCGTGAATACTCTCCGTATAATTCTCAAGGATATGATCCTGCGAAACAGTTCGCTGACGAGAAACAGCTGCACCTTCCTTGTGACATTTCCCGCACGTGTAGGGAACATTAAATGGGGCAACCGTGGATTTAGGATTTGATGCAGGAAGGATTTCGTGCTTCGTATGACAATCGTAACATCGCGGTGCCAGCGGATCGCCTTTTGCTGCCTGCTCACCATGCCGGCATTGTTTGTAGAGATCCTGTTCATTTTCATGACAGGTTCCGCACTGCACAGGAGTGATAGTCTCTTTATGAGGAAGGTTGTTCGGATCAAAACCTTCGTGACAGGAAACGCATTCCAGGTCTTTATGGATAGAAGAACCAAACTTCTTTTCATCGACAAACAACGGAACGACTTTCCCGTTCTTTTCCATCGTCAGCGTATGATCCGTATGGCACGCCAAGCATTCTGATTTATCCTGAGCAGCGACAATCGTGGAGAGTGCAAGAAATCCGCCGATGAAAATTACTGTAAATATATATGATCGAATAGTCATGCGTCGGGGTTCGATTATTGAGCGTCCTGTTCCTTAGAATCCTGTTGTCCTTGTGATAATTCCTGTTCTTTGATCCGCCGCAATTCCAGCGGATGTTCATCAGCCATTTCTTCCTCAGAAATAGTCCCTTTCCACCACGCAAGATTCATCGGATATACATCGGGATTGAAGATAATAAAGTAGAAGTGCCAGACAATGATCGCTAGTGTCGCCAACCATGCTTCATAATAGTGCACTACGCGAGCAACATCCCAGCCGGATTTGCCGATAATGTTGATGAATGTAACGTCGAACCAAAGAATAAAGCCCGTCAAGCCCATCACCATTGTTCCCCAGATCAACGCCCAATATTCTGCTTTTTCGATATAGCTGAAACGATCCAGCAGCGGTTTTTCCTTTGTGATACCGAGATTATATTTCGCCACATTTAGCGCATCGTAAACATCGGAAATCTCCGGCAACAGGTCCCGAATCAACTGTTTGCCCCGCGGCACAAAGAAGATGTAATAGAGATGATACAGTGAAGCGAGGATCATGATCACAGCCGCCGTGCGATGAATGATACCGCGAATATCGAACACCGATTCACTCAACGAACGAATGCTCACCACCCACCAAGCATCGGGATACCGGAGCATGAATCCTGTCAGCACCAGTGTGATGAAACTCAGTGCCAATGCAGCATGCTGCAGGCGTTCACTCAGCGTCATTCGGACATACAGACTGTGTCCGATCTCATCTTCTTCATAATCATACCCGTGACGGCGGTGGCGGAGGCGACGTTTCGATTTGCGCCGGAAGTCGAGGATATTGTGGATAGCCATTCCGCCAATCGTCACGACGATGAGCACTACATAGAAATTCGATACGATATAAATCAGCTCATCTTCGCTGTCCGCCTGCGTCGTTACGTGAACGGCGCCGATGGCAAAATTTTGTCCTGCACCGGGATGGCATTTGCCGCATGTTATTGCAAGATTAGCTTTGTTCACACGCGACTTCGGATCGCTCGACGGCAGGATGTCATGGAATCCATGGCAGCTTGCGCAATTGGCAGCTTCTTTGCTGCCGGATTTTACGGCAAGCCCATGATAACTGTCGTTAAAAGTTTTTGCCCTTCCGGTAGGAAGACCGAATTTCTCTGACATCTTAACCGAATTATGGCACGGTGCACAGACTTCTTCAGACACATGCAATTTTGAAACAGGAGAATCCGGATCTTTCGTACCGAGCAATTTATGTTCGCCATGGCAATCCGTACAGACAGGTGAAGCTATATTACCGGCAGCAAATGCTTTCCCATGAATACTGGTTTTATATTTTATTACAACATCAGCATGACATTGCGAACAGGTGGTCGGAATATTGTTCCGATTGACCTTTGAAACCGGATT
>Ga0172379_10006294_pt1 | contig 15982 bp, 18 predicted proteins | sample GrowelOW334metaG_FD_119756 | JGI IMG/M metagenome (GOLD analysis project Ga0172379, IMG submission 119756) | Groundwater microbial communities from an aquifer near a municipal landfill in Southern Ontario, Canada - Groundwater well OW334 metaG | ecosystem: Environmental > Aquatic > Deep... | reverse complement strand
GTTCGGCATCATGAGCTTGCTCCAGACGCCGAAATATTCAGGCAATAGATAATACTTCATGCCGGCGAAAGCGCCGATATTATGCACAATGAGCGAAAGCACCGCGTAAAGAAAAACACTGAGTGCGATTTTTAACTTCATATTTCAATTTAAAATTTAAATTTCACCACCGCGTCTTTGATTTTTTTCAATTTTGACAAATAGCGCGCGAAAATAAACGCGAAATAAAAACCGAGCAACGCAAACACGCAAAACACAACCGCGAAAATAATCATGAGCGATTGCGGATACATAATGATCAAAATCGCGAGCGCGATCCAAACCAATGACTGCAAAATAAAATAAACCATGATTCCGAGCAACGAATTACGAATATTCTCGTAAAAATCTTTGAGAAAATTCACCGCCATAAATTTTTGTTATTATTTTTATTTATTAGTGAAGCAATTTAATTCAAAAAACTATAAGACAACGGCGATTATCAACGCCAAAATCAAATAAAATGCCAACCAGCCAACAGTCAAAAATAAAAGTGCTATCGATTCTTTCTTTTTATTTTCAATGAAACGCATTATCGGCAACCCGAAAATCAAAATGCCCATAACCGCGGCGGAAATGACGAATAACAACAGAAACGACATTACACCAAGTACGGGAAACTTGTTCATGGCCGAAACATTGCCCATAAAAGTGATGAATGACGCGACCGCGCCGATATAAACCGCTGCGCCGGTGGCGTGAATCGCGCTCTGAATGACTGATTTGATTTGCATAAACTTATTTAATGGGTTTGCGCAACACGATTGCGTAAAACCGTTTGTTAATGGGAATAAATTGCGCTTCGGAAAAAATTTCCAACGCCATGGCGGTAATTGTTTTCGGCTGATAGAAAAAACTGTTCATTCGCAAAACATTTTCCGCAAAAACCAAAGCATTGCCAAACAAACCGTGTGGAAATACTTCTTCGATAAATACTTTTCCGCCCGGCTTCAATACGCGAAAAATTTCTTTCAACGCGATTTCCGGCTCCTGAAAATGATGAAAAGCGTCGATAATCGTGATTTTATCAACGGAATCTTTGGCCACGGGAATTTTTTCCGCAGTCCCGCAAACAATCTCCAGCCCGCGACTTGCCGCAACTTTCAACATTGCCGCCGATGCGTCGACAATTACAAGTTTTTTTACTTTTTGCGCGATTAACAATGAAACGCGTCCCGTGCCACCACCAAGATCAATCACCGAATCACCAACTTCCAAAAAATTTAATTTTTCCAAACATCGTAAAGTGCGCTTGGCGCTCGCAAAATGCAACCAATCGTAAAACGGCGCGGTAAATTGAAAAAAATTTATTTTGACAGGCATTTTATAATTCCAATTGTAATTTATTTTAACAAAATAAAAAAGAGCTTGCGCAAACAAGCTCCTTTTGAAAATTATTTACACAAATTCGCTTTGCATGAATCTTTTTCTCCGCCGGTCAAGATATCGCACGAGCCGCACAAACTGCCGGAACCCAACGAATTCATCATTTCCGAATAATCCACAAACTCAATTTCGCTCGGAGGATTGAACATGGACGAGTCTGCGCTCCATTTCTCGCATGTCATTTCCATATTTTGATCCAATTTCACCAACTCTTCATTCGGTTTTATATCCGCAGTGGTTAAATCATCTGTTTTCGTAATGTCTAGATCTTCCACTTTGAGTGATTTCATTTTTGTCCCATTATTTCCGTCGTAACCCCAAATATATTGGTAATCTTCTTTGATAATCATGTGAGTGGCCAAATCCGGCTGTCCGCCGCCGGTGTTAAAACCATCCATGCGCATATTTTTTCCACTGACATACAACGCGCTTTTTTGCGTAATGCCGTCCATGACCGTTTCAAAATTGCATTTGACCGGCTCGCCTTTTTCAAATAAATCACGCATTGAGCCGCTGAATTTTTCCATTTCCGCATTTTGTTCCGTTGGGGTGGCGTTATCATCCACTTTTAATGTTATCGGCGCGTCGGATTTGCCGCAACCGCCGGCGCCAAGCGCAACAATCATTGCGAAAGCGACAATCAACAAACTCTTCTTCATACTTTATTTATTTAAAAATTAATTTTATTTTTTCCGCTTTAGACAATTTTTTTATTCGATACTCCGCTTTTGAAGCGAGCGAACGATTGCGAAACTTTTTTGAATAAACCAATTTTACCGGTCTTCTCGCCCGAGTGTATTTTGCGCCGAGCGCGGATGAATTGTGTTCGCGCAAACGCCGTTCCAAATCAACGGTGATGCCGGTATATAAAGTGCGGTCAGCACATTCTAAAATATATAAATAATACATGTGTTATAGTACTACTCATTACAGCTTTTAATTATGGCAAATCCGCCGTAATTAAATTTTAAAAACATAACCCAAAATAACAACTATTTCTAATCCTGGAACATTACTTTTTTGATATCCAGTTGCAAAATAAACTAAGAATCAAAAGGAATTATTACTCGCATCTTGCGACCATTACCACATAATTCTTCCCGTATTTTTTCGCGCATTTCGGACAAGTGGTGTACCAAACATAAATTTTTTGACTCTTTTTACCGGTTGATTTCAACCAAGTTTCAAATTCTTTAATCCATACCGGCATTTTATTGTACGCGCCTTCAAAAACTTTAAAAACAAATTTGCCAGACAATGAGACATTTTGCGCGCCGGGAACTTCGCCGGTTACGCCGACATACAAATCAGAACCCCACAATGAATTCTCATCACAAAGCCAAGGCAGCTCCCGGTCAAGCTTGCCCGCGGAAGTCGCAATTGCCGATAAACGCGTGCACACGCCGCCAAAATTCAAAGGAATATGCAAAAAAGATAAAACTCGGCCTTTGATAAAACGCTTATCCGCCCACACTTCTTCTTTACCATCCCAATTCGCCGGCTCAAATTTCGGACAACATTCTATTTTTTCAAGTTCATTATTCATAAACGACAGATTATTATTTACATTTAAAGTATATAGCGTAAATGACTCGCTGACAAACGGTGCAACGCAAAGACTTAACAGTTGAATTAAAATGATGTATACTCAATACTCTGTTGACCGCTATTTAACGGTTAACCGAAAACTACGACTAAACTATAAACAACATGGCCGAAGAAGTCATTCTCCGATTCGATGAAGTCTATTTTGAATACGCTTACAAAAAACCAATTTTGGATGAAGCCTCTTTTAGCGTGCGCCGTGGCGCAAAAATCACTTTAATGGGTCAGAACGGCGCGGGAAAAAGCACGATTTTCAATCTCATCAAAGGCGATATAAAACCGCAAAACGGACGCGTTTCCGTCACCGGAGACGCCACAATTGGCACCGCCAAGCAAACCATTGAGCAAAATGAATTCAAATTAACCGTCCTGGAATATTTTTCCAAAGCGTTTCCGGTTGTGCCGGGAAACATTAAAAGTCTGATCAGCAAAGTGATGACCGCTGTGGATTTTGACATTCCGCTCGACAGACCGGTTGGCGACTTATCCGGCGGACAGCAAGCGCGCCTTCTTTTGGCGGTTGCTCTGATTCAAGATCCGGATATTTTACTTTTGGACGAACCGACGAACAATTTGGATAAACAAGGCATTGATCACCTGCTCACTTTTTTAATCATGTACGAAAAAACCGTCATCGTTATTTCCCATGACGCAGATTTCTTGAACTGTTTTACGGAAGGCGTTATTTATCTTGATAATTTCACGCACAAGACGGAACTTTATGTCGGCGATTATTATACTGTGGTCGAAGAAATCAAAATGCGCGTCGAACGCGAAATCATGAAAAACGCGCAATTGGAAAAGAGAATCATCGATCGCAAAGAAAAAGTGAATTTTTTCGCGCACAAAGGCGGCAAGATGCGCAAGCTGGCGCAAAAATTGAAAGAAGAAACCGAAGAAATGGAAGAAAACAAAGTTGATGTTCGACGCGAGGATAAAACCATTCGAGAATTTTCGATTCCGGTGCAAGATATCAATGGAAAAATCGTGACGATGGACAAAGTGCGGATTATCAAAAACCACGAACCGGTTATTAAAGAAATCAACATTTCACTGGGTAAACGGGATCGACTGGTTATCACCGGCCCGAACGGAATCGGGAAAAGCACACTACTTCGCTCTTTGGTTTTCGGTACGCAAGAGGGACAAACAATTTTGCCCGGCGTAGTCGTCGGTTATTACAGTCAAAATTTCGCGACATTAAATTTTGAAGAAACGGTTTTCGATTCGCTGAAAAATATTTTGGCGAACGGTATTGATGAACACAAAATGAGAAGTGTCGCCTCCGGATTCCTGATAACCGGCGATTTAATGGATAGAAAAATCGGCGAATTATCGGAGGGCCAAAAAGGGTTGCTCTCTTTCGCGCGGTTGGTTTTGATGCAACCGGGACTCTTGATTCTCGATGAACCGACAAACCATATCAACTTCCGACATATCCCAATTATCGCAAAGGCGATTAACGAATATCAAGGCGCAATTATCATTGTCAGTCACTTGCCTGATTTCATTAAACAAATCAAAGTTACGGATGAACTCGATTTGGGCAAATTATAAAAATTCCAGCCAACGAAAAAACTCCCAAGCTTTCACTCGGGAGTTTTTTATTACGCGACTGTAACATTGATCGCATTCAAACCCTTTGGGGATTCTTCTGTGTCAAATGTAACATTGTCGCCTTCTTTGATAGCATCGAAAGAAATTCCGACTAAGGAATTGCTATGAAAGAAAACGTCTTTTTCCAACTCCGGGGAGCTGATAAAGCCGAATCCTTTTTCGTCCATCTTTTTTTTGATAGTGCCTTGCATGTTATTTTGCTAGTTAATTAATTTGGTAATACGGAGAGGGTGGGATTCGAACCCACGGTAACCTCGCGGCTACACCGCTTTTCGAGAGCGGCACCTTCGACCACTCAGACACCTCTCCCTGTTGATATGAGAAGGCCGGGATTAATGTCCTGTCGGTCGAATCGGTCTGCTAAACAGGATTTCATCGCTCAACTCCTTTTAGTAGTCTACACTATTTTACAATATTTATCAATACAAAAATAACCGGCTAAACGATTTCCTTCTTACTTTTCTGAATAAATATGCAAATTGCGATGAATTGCCACCACAAAACGCTCAAATCATTCTTCAAATAAGGCGCGTCAACCGCGCCATGAATCAAAATCGTTAAAAACACGGCCAGCAACACGAGGTATAATGCTTTATTTTCAGGATTTCGCACTTTGCGATATTGCCAGACGACCGTTAGTGTCAGTAAAACGAAAATTATCAGGCCGTACAAACCGATTTCACTCCAAAAATTCAAGATAATATTGTGAGGATACAGATAAATCTCAATCGGCTGCCAATGCTTCCTCTGGTATTCCAAAGAAATTTTTATCAATTTATCGAATTCGGGATCATTATTTCTGATGTAAATGCCGGTTGCGTGGTATGGCGCGATTGTTTCTTGGTAATTTGCCAATCCGGCGCCTTGCACGAGTCGCTTGTCCTGCAACATTGTCCAAGTTTCGCGCCACATTTGCTGTCTTATCTGGCCGGAATGATCGCCAAGCGTTAACTTTTCCTGTAAATACGCTGATTGCGCGACACACAAGACCAAAACTACCACCGCGAAGAACAAGAAACCGCCGCGAATCAGTATCTTTCTCGCAGCTTGTTTTTTATTTATCCAATTTTTCACGCGACGAAAACTCTCGATTCTTTTTATAACTTCTATAAAAATCAATAAACCAATCGCCGCGGCCGAACCGAAAAGCGCGCCTTCAGACTCCGCAAAAAGCATTGCCAATCCACCCAAAATAACAGTTAACGCCGGCAACCAAGTTTTTTTCAAAATTTGTTTTGTTTTTTTCCACACCTGAAGTGTCCAACCGAACGCAAAGACAACTATTGGCGCCAAATACAAACCAACGGCGTTCGGATAACCGTAAAAAGCGGTTACTCGCCCATCTTTCCAAAATTCCGGCGGAACTTGCCAGCCGGTAAATTTCTGAAATATCGCCAAAGAGGAAACAACGATCGCCGATGCAAACATCGCGCATAAAATCGGCGCAAAATCATTTTTCTTTTTTATCGTATTAACAAAAACCAAGAAAAATAAAATCGGTTCAACAAAATAAGCCTTCCAAATCCCCCACGCTTCGTTCGTAGAATTACCCACAAAAACCGCGATCAATCCGGCAATCAGCCACAGCGCAATTAAATATTTGTATTTACTGAAAGTTATAGTTGGCAATTCTTTCGCGTAAATTTTCTTTACAAACCAAGTAACAAATAGAATTAAGATCAACACTTCGAGCAATGTCATCGGCAAACCGTATATTTGAAACCGAATAAGATAACTCGGCAACGCGAAAATCACAAAAGCTAACGCCGGTACCGGACGCTTCCAACAAAACACTGAAAATACAATTGCGAACACGGAAATTATTGCTGGTATTATCATAAAGTTAGAGAAAAAACGGAGCGCAAACGCATTGACAAATCAATTTGTAAATAATAAGATAGACAAACACATTGTAAATGTTTTTTCGCTCATTAACAACTGACGCCACAGGAGGCGAGCCATGAGTCAATTCCCGGAACCGACCAAGTGGCACAAAACGCACAAGTGGAAAGATTTGCAATGGGCGAATAATACATGGAAACATTTGCAATGGGCGAATCGTACACCGGAAAACAAGAATTGCCCAGCCTGTGTTGACTGGTATACCGCCACAACAAATCTCTCGAAACATGTTTGGTCGGTGCAAATCATTATGGCCCTCGTGGCCAGTGCGTTTGCATTTCTATTTGTGACCTCGGCAATTGAGGCCCACTTGTTTCTGAAAATTCTCGTTACCGTATACCTCATTGCCGCATCTTATCGGATTATCAACCGGTTGATTGGTTCTTATTTGTATCTGTTCATCGACAAACGAGGCTATCTGCATTGCCACAAAGAACTCTTTTTTACGCGGAACGCCACGACCAATGAGATGAAATACTACCGACAAGAAATCCATTTCATGGACGAGTTAATGTGCAAAGTCAACCGCGACGAAGATGAAATCACGGAAGTGATTTTCAGGATCGCGGTTGACGGTATTTTCAAAAAATGTGGCTGTATCCTGCACCACATCCCGAACATCGCCTTCCTGAACAATCCCGAGGATAATTGGCAATTCAAACTTGCCGCTGGAAAAATACGCCTGAATACTCGACTTTCAAAAATCCGCGATCATATTGAAATGGATCCGCTTGAAGCGATTCCCGTGCTGACCTGCGTTAAAGACATGCGCAGCGCACTAAACGATGCCTGTGCGGAAAATCCGGCGGTGGCGGAACTGAATCGTCTGTCGGCCAAACTCGCCGAAGAACAATCACTTCATTTCGATTTCGGTTTTCGCATTGTCAGGCTCCTCGAAGAGATGAAGTCTCTGAAAAGCCGAGCGAGAACACGGGCGATCGTTGAGGTTCAAGCAAGACTGGAAGAAATTCTTTCTCACGAGAACGAAATCAATCTTTCCAACTGGAAAGCGATTGTGAAGCATACGCGGAAAGCAAGTGTACAACCGAGAAACAAAAAAGCTCGGAAGGTCTAACCGAGCAATCGCATTTATTTCGCCGATCGGCGGACTGCCACGCAGTCCGCTTTTTTTTTATAAAGCGAGTTGGTGATGAAATCTCAAATCCGTCTCCGTCGCACAATAGCCATTACCGTTTCCTTTTCAAACCCGCCAAACAAATATAAAACGGGGAAATAAATTATTCCGGCCAGTAATAAATGAAACACCACATGCCAATTCGGCAAAAAGTAGATTATTGCAGACATAAGCGCGGCCGCCGGGATTGTTTTGGCAAAGATTTTCAATGATGGGAAAAACTTGATTGCGCGATAAAGAACGATTGCCGACCAAATCATGATAAAAACCTCGGAGAAAACCGTCATCCACGCCGCGCCCCAATAACCGAACTTGGGAATTAATAAAAAATAACCGGCAAAAGTTAAAACAGCGGCGGTGCCGTACGCCCAAGTCATTGTTTTTTGTTTTTCAATCGCGATTAACGAATAACCAAATAAACTTGTGCCAAAAATCGCCGCGCTGGCGAGAATCAGCACTTTTAAAATTTCACCGGATTCGGCGAAGGCATTTCCGGCCACGAAAATCATGAGTGGTTTGGCGATGATATAAGTGCCGATTAGAATCGGAACGCAAAAAATCATCAGCGCGTCGAACGCTTGCTGAATTATCTTTTTCAATTCGGGGAATTTTTTATCTTGAAAATAATTTGACGCCAACGGCAAAATTATTCCCATATAAACCGCGGGCAACATTGTCAGAATATCCACGACGCGGTAAGTCGCGCCATACAAACCGACTTCGCTTTGGGAACGAACCAATGACAAAATAATCGTGTCGGTTTTCAAATAAATCAAATTGAAAGTAATGGAAATTGCAATCGGCCAAGTCCGACGCCACACCTCTTGCCACACGGAAAAATCGATTTCCCATTTCCAATCAATATATTTTTTCGAGTATAAAAATAAAATCAGCAGATTAACAATTGACGCAATGGAAATAAACGCGAAAATCGCAAAAATACTCCAATGAAAAACCGCGGCGAAAACTATTCCTCCAACCAAAACGACGCGCCCCGCGATTTCCGCAATCGTCACTTCCGCCATTTTCAAATTTTTCTGAAAAACACCGGTCATTGTCTGAATCAATGTTGCCGATAAAAAAGAAAACAGCGTGATGAAAACGCCGAGCTTTATCGCGTCGGCATACGGAAAAAAGAAAATAACCAACGGCGCGAGCAACAAAAACGCGGTTGCGGTAATAATTCGGAGCGACATTATTGAATTGAAAGTTTTGGAAACATTCGCGCCCGGCGTTGAAATCATCTGGATTGTCGTCAAACTGATGCCAAAATCCGCCAAAATTCCAAAAAATTGCAAAAACGCGATCACTGTCGTGTAATAACCAAACTGTTCAACGCCAAGATAGCGCGTCATGACAGCAATTGAAACCAAACCCAAAACAAGACTGGCCAACTTGCCAATTAATTGAATGAGCGCATTTTTCGCAATCGATTGTGACATATTTCAGGTTATCCGCGATTATTGTACCATGAGAAAAGACTAATCGCCAGCATTGACAAGATAACAAATTATTATAATTAAACAGGTCTGTTTACTAGTCTTCCGCTGTTAAAAAATTCTCAAAAAACAATTTCTTCTGTAAAAAACAAAAAGGACGCTTCACAAGCGCCCGTTTTTCTTTTTTCAAATTATTTAACAGGATCATTCCCACCATGCGAAAATGGATTACACCGCAAAATCCGCCAAACGGACATCGCGCCGCCTCTTAACAATCCGTATTTTTCGATTGCCTGAAAAGAATATTCCGAACAAGACGGATTAAATTGGCAAAAACCATCCGGATACAAAAATTTTAAAATTCCGTGATCAAAAGATATTGTTTTTTGATAAAAACGAATTGCCATAAGCACCGCAAACTGTGGCATCAACGAAATTTTCATAGCAATTGCGATTTTTTTAATAGCGCCTGAAAATCACTTTTTACGATTTCGTTTGGTCTGTTCTTGCAAGACTCCTTAACCACGACAAGCAAATCAACCGGTTGTTTGAAATTTTTCAGGTTCAATCTGGTAATCTCGCGGAGTTGTCGCTTAATCCGATTTCTTTCAGTGGCGCGATTGTCGACTTTTGTGGAAACAATAAATGCGGCGCGCGAATTCTTTTTCGCCACCGGAATAATTTTCAAAACAAAAAGACTCGAGGCCACCGTCCAACCGCGAAGTTTTGTTAACTGAGCCCCAAAAAACTTATTAATCGTCTTTTCAGCCGTAATTCTATTTTGTCTTGCCAACATATTTTAAAATTACCGCACACTTTAGTGTGCGAGCCTGCCGCGGCAGGCTTTTCAATAATACCATTCCGCCGCGCGGACTGAAGTCCGCGGTAACTGAAAGGAATAAAAAAAAGAAGCTGGTACCATTATAGCTTCTTTTTTCATTTGTTCCAATTATTTGTCGTCGGAAACGGTCAGTCTCTTTCGTCCCTTGGCGCGGCGTCTTTTGAGGACTTCTCGGCCATCACGGGTCGTCATTCTCTCCATAAAGCCATGCTTTTTATATTTCCGGCGTTTATTCGGTTGATATGTGCGTTTCGGCATATTTTTCTGTAATTTAATTTAGTTCTCAACAAGTATAACTATTTTAGAGGAACAAGTCAAGCGACGGGCGCTACCTTACGATAACCTGATATTCCACGTCCATCTAGACAATAGAGCTCATTATTTTCCGTGAGTTCATACTGTCCTTGCGCGCGCATAACCTTACAACTAGGAGCTTTCAGCCCGCTTTGCTCAAAAATAATCTCATACACGGCGGTATTCGAATTTAATAAAATAGTACCGTCTGTTAATTCTCGAGCCCCGTAATATTTTATTAAAACACAATCAGCAATGCTTTCATAAACACCGGCGTGTTTTTCGTCTGAAAAAATTCGTACACTATCATGTGAACTTACCCCGCGCCCGGTCCTTACCACACCAACAAGCCTTCCGCTTGGCAAAACCGCTTTTATTTTATACGGCTCATTCTCCCCCCACTTAATTATTTCCGGCGGCGGTAACCGTTCGTCTTTTTTTTGCGAAGAAAAACGCGGATACATTGAACTTCTCATTCTCGGTTTCTCATTTTTTGTGATTATCGGTGTGGAATAATTACCAACCAAATCCGGTTTTACCTCTATTTCTCCCGATACAAAAAAACGCAACAGGATTGTACCATCGGGACAAACATCAAAACCGACGGGAAAAACATCTTCGGGATTTTTTAATTTTTGCTTTTTTAAACAAATCACACCACCAGTTTCCGGAATGCTATAAAAAGACACTTCCAAATCATCAGTTAAAACAACAACGGTGGTTTCTGAAATAAATTTTAAACCTTTAATGCGCTTTTTTTCCGGCAATTGTTTTAATTCAAATCCGCCACCTTTATGCTTGCACAAAAAAGAAATGTCCGTGCCTGGATTACAGATTGCGGCCACAACCTTCTTGCCGCCCCAATATGTTGTAGCATTGTCTTTTGAAATATAAACGGTGTCACCCGACACATCACCACCCGTTTTCGGATACAAAGCAAACATCGTGGCATACTCTTCCTCAATCCCGTTACTCCCACCTTTGAATTGCTGATTATGTTTGTGAGAGCATAAAAACCCCTCGTCCAACACGCGAAAGGACAAAAGAGGTGCAGGTAACACGGTCTGTGAAAAAACCGATAACGCACCTAAACCCCACTTTCGCTGAAGTGGCCAATCCGGATGATTCTTTTCGAAAAAATCTAGGCGAAGAGCAAAAACAAGTTCATTACTGGAGTTAAAACACTCAGTGGCAAGCTTCGCGCAAGTCTTTCTGTGCGTGGAATCTTGCCGGTGGATAAAATTTTCTCTAAATTTTTTCAGTAGGTTTAGCTGTTCCTGATACTTCTCCCCAAGTTGTTCACATGTTAACATATTTATTTTTCTAAAAAGCTTTTTAACATTTAATTCGTTATCCACTTGTTATTAACAATTTATTTCCACAACCGTACACAAACAGTTTAGCATAATTTGTACATTTTTATAATTTTGGAACATTTTTTTGATTTCTAAATTTTGCATTTTTATGACAACTTGGAAGTTTTTGACGGAATAAGTTTAATAAACTAATATCGAATCGCGATATACACATGATATTCACATAAAACACAAAAAAGTATCTTGTCCACAGGTTGAGCCGGTGATAAAATACAAACAACTTCCAATATATTAACAAAAAGTCTTCATTCATAAAATAAAAATGTTATGGAGGAGAAAAATCAACAACTCTGGCAAGCGGTGCTTGGCGAATTGGAGCTCACTCTCAGCAAAGCCAGTTTCACAACATGGCTGAAAAACACTTTTATTGTTGAAAATGAAGACGGACGAGTGGTCATTGCTGTCCCAAACACATTTTCACAGGCGTGGCTGAAACAAAAGTACCACCAGCACATTTACAAAATCATTCAAACGAATTCAAAAGAGCGTATTAAAGAAATTGTGTATAAAGTTCAAACGCTCAAGGGTTACAAGGAACAAATGGAACAAGCGAAAAAAGTTGTCATGGACATCAAACCGTCTTTTCAACCATCAAATTCCTCCGCTTCAGCCACAGCCAGAACATTTGCCATCAATCCTCGTTACACTTTTTCATCTTTTGTTGTCGGAAAAACCAATGAATTGGCGCATGCGGCCGCAAAATCAGTCGCTGACGCTCCGGGAAAAACATATAATCCGTTGTTTATTTACGGTGGTGTCGGGTTGGGGAAGACTCATTTAATGCACGCAATCGGCAACGAAGTGCAAAAGAAAAACGCCGCTTCCAAAATTATATATGTAACCTGTGAACAATTTACAAATGACTTTATCTCCTCGATATCCACAGGAAAAATGGATCGTTTTACGCAAAATTACAGATCGACCGATATTTTAATGGTGGATGACATTCAATTTTTAACGGGAAAAGAAGGAACTCAAGAAGCTTTTTTTCATACATTTAATGAATTGCACAGCAACAATAAACAAATAATATTATCTTCAGACCGACCGCCAAAAGCAATCGCCACGCTTGAAGATCGCTTATTGACCAGATTTGAATGGGGAATGATTGCCGATATTTCACAGCCGGACATTGAAACAAGAAAAGCTATTTTAAAATCCAAATGCGACGAAAAAAACATTTCACTGGAAGATGAAATTATTCATTTTATAACGGTAAACATCCAAAACAATATTCGCGAATTGGAGGGCGCGCTAAACAAAATTGTCGCGTATCAACAATTAAATAAAATGCCGTTAACACTGGAAAACATCAAGAAGATTTTGTTTTCATTATCTACGGCGAGTCGCAGGTCGGGCGGAATTTCACCGAAACAATTAATTGATGCTGTTTGCGAATTTTACGAACTTGGGCAAGATGAAATTACCGGAAAAAGCAGAGAAAAAAGACTGGCGTTCCCACGACAAATTATTATGTTCTTGCTTAGAGAAGAAGTTCACTATTCATATCCGACAATTGGCCAAGAACTTGGCGGAAGAGATCACACGACAGCAATGCACGCTTATGAAAAAATTTCTCGGCTACTGGAATCAGATGAGAAGTTGCGCCAAGATATCAATCTTATAAAGCAGAAACTTTACGCGGCTTAACAATTTGTGGGGTTATCAAGGGGTGTGGATTAACTTGTGTATAATTAAAGTGGACTTCCGTCGGTTCTCTTATTAACAAAACACGCACAGGAAACGCACAATTCACATGTTTATGAAAAGTGAACAAATCATTTTTTTCAGCGAATAACTTTGTTTATAAAATGAATTTAAAAGTGGACTAATTCTTCCGAAACCGCGTGTCTTTTATACACAAGTGGTTATAAACAAGATCACTACACAGTTACTCGCACAGTTATCCAAAATCGCTTTTTCTAAAATAAGACAGGATTGACGGTTATACCATAATTTCCCCAGCCTTATTATTACGATTAACGATATATATATATAATTTTTTAACTAATATAAATATAACGTTGGCGTACGGTGGACGAATTTTCTCAAAAGAAGTTGTTGACTTGTACACAACGCACAAATATGAAATTAACTTGTCTACAAGAAAATTTAAATCTTGGATTACAGACAACCGGACATTTGGTGAATAAAAATATTAACCTTCCTATTTTAAACAATGTGTTGTTGGAAGCGAAAGACGGAATGTTGAAATTATCCAGTACAAATTTGGAAATCGGCATAGTCTCCCAAGTCCGATGCAAAGTTGATGAAGAAGGCTCTTTCACTGTTGATGCAAAACTCTTGTCGGATTATATTAGTTTATTGCCGAACGACCAAATCAGTTTTGCGTTGGAACCGGATGAATTTTTAAAAGTTGCGTGTCGAAGCAGTGAAACAAAAATTAAAGGAATGCAGGCCGAAGATTTTCCTGTAATTCCAAGCATTGAGCGCGAAAAACCGTTTAAAGTAAATATTAAAGAATTTAAAAAAGCGATCAGTCAGGTTCTTTTCGCGGTGGCGAATTCTGAAACCCGGCCGGAAATAGGTGGCGTGTACATGAATTTTAATAAATTCACACCAAAGTCGTTATTTATTGTGGGTACGGATAGTTATCGTTTGGCTGAAAAGAAAGTGGAGCTTGAAGATGCCGGAGAAGAAAAAGAAATTATTGTTCCATTGAAAACATTGCAAGAGTTGGCGAGAATTTTGGGAACAATAAAGGAAGTGATCGGCGCGCCGGAGTTTTTGGATATTTATATTTCCGAGAATCAAATTTTATTTGTTACTGAAGGCATTGAACTTATTTCAAGACTGATTGAAGGCGTTTACCCTGATTATCGACAAATAATTCCAAAAGAAACCAAAACAACCGTAACCGTTTCAGTGTCCGAATTGCAAAAAACAATCAAGACCGTCGCTTTATTTTCCAAAACCGGTATTTTTGATATCAATATGTTGTTCGAACCGGCAAAAGGATTGGTTGTGAAAGCCGCAAACATCCAAGTTGGTGAATCAACCGCGACCGTCGATGTCGAATTTATAGGACAGTTGAATGAAACGACCGTGAATTACAGATATTTGCTCGACGGTTTATCAAACCTTGGTGTTGAGGATGCCACATTAAGTTTGGTGGATTCAAATATTCCATTATTGCTGAAATCCAAAGACGGTGGCGATTATCTTTATATCATCATGCCGATTAAACAATAGTATTGAATCGTTTAAGACGAGGTTGAGAGCCTCGTCTTTTTGTACTAAAAATAGATGTTTTTTAAGGTGAGTGCTTGACAAAAAGATTAAAGTGTGATATATTGTTTGTGTCAGTAAATGAACTTTAAAAAGGAATTAACAACACGAGCCTGCCAGGGGAAAGAGAGAGCTTTTGGCAAGCACGACGGTTACATATCCTTATTCTTATATTCAAAAGCGCTCTCTCTTTACGATTGAGCGCTTTTGTTTATGCCAACTCGCACTGCTACCAAGCTCTTTAATATAGTGAGATTAAAGGTTTTGGTGGCAGTGAGACAGTCAACCCGTTTCTAGGAGGTTCCCATGTCGAACGAGATCCAGATCTCCCGCCCCCAGTTCCAGTCCTCTTCCGAGTTCCCCGAGGCAGTCAAGAAGACCAGCCTCCGGGAGGCCGAGCGGCAGATCGAGCGGGCGCGGCGGCAGGGCCGGGCGCCGGCGGAGTTCTTCCGGCTCGTGGTCGAGTACCACGGGCTGGTGGACAAGGAGGCCACCGCGCGGGACGCCGAGGTGGCCCGGAAGCGCCTCAAGAAGGAGGTGCGCTGCAACTAGTCTCTAGCCAAAGCTCCGCATGATCAAAAAGAGATTGCGGAGAAGTCGTCGGAATCCTCTTCCGGCGCATCGGTCGAGAAGTGTCCACAAACATTTCTTGACCCGTCCAAAGCGAATCATTGTAGAATGGTTTTCTTTGAACGGAAGGTTATTTTCTGGCGCGATAATTGCAATTAAAAGTCATTGATTGCTTTTATCGCGTAAGTGTTCCTTTACCCAAGGATGCGGAGGTCCCTAATGACCCAGTTGTCGGTGGCGGAAGCGACGGAGCTCTGCAAGACCAGGAACATCACGACCGAAAGGTCGTTCACCGAGGCGGATGTTCTCTGTAGGGAGCACATCGAGGATGTCCCACTAGGCGGGAACCTCATGTGCATGCCCTGTGGTGAGTGGTCTCACCGAATCCGATGCACGTCGTGCATGTCGTTCTGGGAGTGCCCGGACTACATCTCGTAGTCTAGTTCTCCCCCCACCAATGCTCCGCATGATCAAAAAGAGATTGCGGAGAAGTCGTCGGAATCCTCTTCCGGCGCATCGGTCGAGAAGT
>Ga0172379_10006293_pt1 | contig 15985 bp, 13 predicted proteins | sample GrowelOW334metaG_FD_119756 | JGI IMG/M metagenome (GOLD analysis project Ga0172379, IMG submission 119756) | Groundwater microbial communities from an aquifer near a municipal landfill in Southern Ontario, Canada - Groundwater well OW334 metaG | ecosystem: Environmental > Aquatic > Deep... | reverse complement strand
TGGCGGGTGCCGTTCCTGCTGGGGATTTTGCTCACCGCCGTAGGCCTGTTCATCCGCCTCGCCATCGTGGAAAGCCCCGTGTTCGCGCAGATGAAGGCCGCGAAGTCCGAGGCCCGCCTGCCGATCCTCGAAGTGGTCCGCAAATATCCGCGCAATGTCCTTCTCGCCATGGGCGCGCGCTTTGCCGAGAACGCCTCCTTTTACATCTTCACCGTCTTCGTGCTGACCTACGCGACGCAGCGGCTGGGCATGGCGAAGTCCGTCGTGCTCAACGGCGTGCTGCTCGGCTCGGCGGTGCAGTTCTGCGTCATTCCGCTTTTCGGCGCGCTGTCCGACCGCGTGGGGCGCAGGCCCGTCTATCTGGGCGGCGCGGTGTTCACACTGCTGTTTGCCTTCCCCTTTTTCTGGCTCGTGGACACGAAGTCAACGGCGGGGGTCTGGATGGCGATCATCATCGGGCTGATCGGCCACTCGGCGATGTATGGTCCGCAGGCCGCCTTTTTCTCCGAACTGTTCGGCACAAGCGTGCGCTACAGCGGCGCCTCCCTCGGCTACCAGCTCGCCTCTCCGCTCGCGGGCGGAATTGCGCCGCTCATCGCCACGGCCCTCCTGCAATGGTCCGGCGGCCAGCCCTGGCCCGTCGCCGCGTATGTGGCCGGCATGTCGCTCATCACCATCCTGTCCGTCTGGCTCGCGGAGGAGACGCACCGGGCCGACCTCCATCAGGGGTGAGATTTCATTTCCGCCCCCGGTTGAAGCGGGGCTCCTTCATCGCAATTTCTTCGTGTCCATCCGCGCCCGTTCGTGGTTTCCTCTCCCCGTTTTCAAACCATGTCCGACTTGCTCAAAGACGCCGCCAAGCGCGGCTTGAAGAAGGCCGCGCGCTGGGCCAGCACCGGCAAGAACCTTCCGCGCCTCAAAGGCATGCAGGCCTGGTGGCAGCGCCACGTCGGCGACCAGAACGAAGTCAACGCCCTGCGCGAGCAATACGCGTCCCTCATCCACGCGCCGGACAAGCGCAAGCTCCTCGCCAGCCACGAGCGCAAGATTCACTCGCAGTTCGGCGAGGACGGCCTGCTGCTCCACTTCTTTTCCCAGATTGGCGCGCCGAACAAGACGTTCATCGAGTTCGGCATTGAGGACGGCACGGAGTGCAACGCCGCGAACCTCGCGCTGCATTTCGGCTGGGGCGGCCTGCTCATGGACGGCAGCGATTCGCTCGCCGACCGCGCACGCACCTTCTATCACCGCCGCCACGGAATCGCGCCGCAGCACGTCCAGATTCGCACCAACTTCATCACGAAGGAGAACGTCAACGACCTCTTCGCCCAATACGGCTTCAAGGGTGAGCTGGACATGCTCTCGATTGACATTGATGGCGTGGACTACTGGATTTGGGACGCGGTCACGGTCGTCTCGCCGCGCCTGTTGATCATCGAGTTCAACGCCAGCTTCGGCCCCACGCGCAGCGTGACGGTGCCCTACGAGGCGTCCTTCGAGCGCTACGCGCACCACGAGAGCGGCTGGTATCACGGCGCGTCGCTCACGGCCTTCACCAAGCTCGCGGCGAAGAAAGGCTACTTCCTCGCCGGCTGCGACACCTCGGGCGCGAACGCCTTCTTCATCCGCCGCGACGTGGGGCAGGGCAAGGTCGCCGAGTTCACGCCGGAGGAAGCCTTTTACCCCTGCGCCCCGCGGATGCGCGAAGCCTCGCTCGACGAGCAGTGGGAGCGGGTGAAGCATCTGCCGCTGATTGAAATCTGACCTGATGAAAAGCTCCAAGCTTCAAGAGGCCAGCAGCGCGGTCGCAAATCAGTTTTTGCCGATCTGCGTATCCCAACGGGATTCCGGCTCAAAGCCCAGGGTTGCCGAGTCGGCGAGGCTACCCTGGGGCCGGCGGCGAGTGCGCCTCAACCCCAACGGGGTTGCGCCCGTGGTGGCGCGCCGGTTCGCCACAACCCCGTTGGGGTTGGGGAATCATTCCTTGGGTTCACCCAAGGTAGCTCGTGCCTCGCAACCTTGGGCTTTGAGCCGGAATCCCTTTGGGATTCAGCACAATGTCATTCCTCCAAAACTTGATTTACGCCCCAGCAGTGCCGCCTTGGGATTTGGAGCTTGGGATTTGGGATTTCTTTGGAGCTTCTAGCCATGCCCAGCCTCCTTTCCACCTTCGAGTTCATCCGAGACCGCCGGCGCATCCTGCGGCTTCCGCACGCCAAGCCCAGCGCGAAGGCCATCTACCACGCCTGGCTCCAGCTCCGCCGCCAACCGAAGGCCAACCGTGACAAGCCGCTGTCCATCGAGCTGGGCAACACCGTCATCCACGCGCAGAACTGGCTGGAGCTGTCCTTCCTGTTCGAGGAGGTCTTCATCGGCAACGAGTATCTGGTGAAGCTCCCGCGCCGCGACCCGTTCATCATTGATTGCGGCGCAAACATCGGCTGCGCCACGCTCTACTTCAAGCTGCACTACCCGGACGCGCGCATCCTCGCCTTCGAGCCGAACCCGTTCTGCTTCGAGATGCTCAAGCAGAACGTCGAGGCGAACGGCTTGAAGAACGTCGCGCTCGTGCAGGCCGCGTGCGCCAACGCGCCGGGCACGACGACCTTCCACGTGAACCCCGGCTTCTCGCCGATGAGCAGCGCCATCGGCAACCGCGACGAGAAGCAGAAGACCGTGCCCATCGAGGTGCGGCTCGTGAAGCTCTCCGACTCCATCCACGAGGACGTGGACCTGCTCAAGCTCGACATCGAGGGCGGCGAGTGGGAGGTCTTTGCGGACTTGGTGGCGAGCGGCAAGCTGGCGCGCATCCACCGCATGGCCATCGAGTATCACCACCGTTTCGGCACGACCGAGGTGAAGATGAGCCGTTTCCTGAAAATCCTCGAGGACGCTGGCTACACCTACTCGCTGGGCGTGGACATCAAGGCCGAGCGCCGCTTCATGGGCGTGTTCCAAGACGTGATGATCTACGCGGTGAAGCTGGGGATGGAGGAGAAGGCTCAGGGCTGAAAATCCGACCGATGGTAGCTGACGCAAAACGAGTCTGTGGGTAACGCCCTGATTCGAAGGCTGGCAAGCACACTCAACTTCGGAATCTCCCCGTAGCTTCTAGCTGGCGCAATGAACGCACACGTTGAAATTCGTATCCGACTCGAACTCGAGGATGGAAAGACTCTGCACGATGTTCTCAGCGAATTTGCCAAAGCAACTAAAGGTTGGGCATTTCCTTTGGAAAACTCCCTAGACTATCAAACAGGTCATCGTTTCCCGGCGGGCTTTGTAGTTTCGGATTCAGTGAAAGGCTTGGAGCGAGGCGCAGTGGCCATTGCAAATCTCGACCCGAGCCATCCAAACCGTTTCCGCGTGACAAACATCGTTCCCAAAGACTCTGGGAAACTGACGATGGACCAATACAACGCAATTGGGATTTCGTTCGCGAAGCACTTCCGTCGGTTCTTGAAGCTGAACAATCTTGTCGGCGTGGTGACGGTCAGTAGTCCCACGAAGAAGCTTTCGGACATCATTAAAGGGGAAAAATGTCGAAAGCTTTTTGAGGCGTGGCTACACACCCCGACCCCTATTTCTCACCCTGCCGATATCGAAAGTCTCTACGTGTTCATTTGCGCGCTTTTTAGACATGGCTCAGATGCTCGTTCCTACGAGATTGAGCGATTCCTGATTGAAGACCGTAATTGGGAACCAAGAGACGCCCGGTTTGTTGCTTCCGAAATCGAAAGAGGCCTCGAAGTTCTCGCCGTTGACCGGAGGTTTTAACCTCTCTGTGAATTCGCAGATGCTTTCGCAGGAAGTTCAGGAAGTTTCCGGACATGATGCCTTCCATGTCCGTGTGTCGTGAGCTGCTGGCCCCAGCGGGGCCAAACGTGAGTAGCCGGGGGTGAAGCGAGCCGTGCGAGCGCAACCCCCGGAACCGATTGGCAAATGCCGCGAACCGCGTAGCGGTTCAACCCAGTCCCGCAGTCGGGAATTTACGCAAAGGCGCAAGGGAAAGCAGGATTTTCCACACTGCCGTTGGCAACTCCGTCCAGCCTTTTTCCTTCGCGGCTTTGCGCCTTCGCGTCCTTGCGTTATCCGGGCTGGTTCAACCATCGGCGCTGTCCGCCGACGGTTGCACCGCTACGCGGTGCGCCATCGTTTGGCGTTGGCTGCCGTGGGTTTCACTGCGCTTCACCCACGGCTACTCACGTTGGGCCGCAACGCAGCCGGCAGTTGGCTCGCGCAGGATTTATTTCGCGCTGATTCGCGTGTTTCGCGGGCAAACGATCCGGCCATCCGCAACCTGAAGGTTGCGACTACGGGAGGTTTTTCCGCAGGAAGTTCAGGAAGTTGCCGGACATGATGCCTTCGATCTCGGCCTTCTTGTAGCCGCGCTTCTTGAGCAGGCCGGGGATCGTCTGGAGGTCGTAGATCGAGTTCAGGTCCATCGGCGTCTGCTCGTTGCCGAAGCCGCCGTCGAGGTCGGTGCCGATGCCGACGTGCTTCGCGCTGCCGGCGAGCTGGCAGATGTGGTCAATGTGCTCGCAGATGCGCTCGATCTTGAGGTTGAAGTCGGAGGGCTTGCTCCGGTTGTGAATCCAGCCGGGCACCATCATGATCGCGTCGAAGGCCATGCCCAGCACGCCGCCGCGCTCGACGACGGCCTTGATCTGGTCGTCGGCGAACTGGCGGTTCCACGGGGCGAGCACGCGGCAGTTCTGGTGGCTGGCCCAGACCGGGCCCTGGTAAATGTCCATCGCATCCCAGAAGCACTCGTCGTTGAGATGCGTGCTGTCGAGGATCATGCCGAGCCGGTCCATCTCCTTGAGCAGTTCCTTGCCGCGCGCGGGCAGCGGGTCGAGCGCGTCCGTGCCGTGGGCATAGACGCCGGGGCCATAGTGCGCCGGACCGAGCGCACGGAGGCCGTCCGCGTAGCTGCGCTCCAGATGCTTCAGCGTGATGAGCGAGTCCGCGCCTTCGAGGCTGAGCACGAAGCCGATGGGCGGCCTCGCAGGCTGCCGGCGGGACTCGACGACGTAAGCCTTCTCATCCGGCGGCGGGAGTTTCTGCCAGAGCCTGAAGTGTGCTTCGAGCTGCGCGCGCGTGCGAATGGAAACGAGTTCACCCTCCTCCTCCATCGCGCGATACCACGCAAGCTGGCCCTGCGTCTGCGCCCACGCCTGATGCGGCGAGGCCCAGCCGGGAAGCCGGTGAAAGTAAGGCGACCAGCGCCCGATCTGCGTGGCGACGCAGAGGCCGATCTCCGCGCGGCGCAGCTCGGGGAAGCAGAGGGTGTTGTTGCCGCGGTCCTTCCTGTCGGTCTGGCCAAGCTCCCGGCGGCGGATGCGTTCGAGGGACCACGTGAGATCGCGGTTCCACTCCAGCGCGTTCATGGCGAGATCGAGATGGGCGTCGAGGATGAACATAATTGGTGTTTGAAAGTTAGGCGCAATGGACGGCGAGCGTCAGCAAGGAATTCGGAGGCGAAGATCGGGCCGGTGACGAAAATCCCACGCTTTTGACTTTCAGCGGACCGCCCCGTAGCCTCGCGCCATGAATTTTCTGAAATTCTCGGACAAGGATTTCGCCGCCCGGCTGGAGCGGCTCGCGGCGGCATCGAGCCTCTTCGACCCCGTCGTCGAGGAGCGCGCCCGGAGCATCGTCGCCGCCGTGCGCGAGCGCGGGGACGCGGCGTTGATCGAGCTGACCGGGCGTTTCGATGGCGCGCAACTGACCGCCGACCAACTCGCCGTCTCCCAGGCGGAAATCTTCAGCGCGTCGCTCGCGGCAGATGATTCGCTTCGCGCTGCTGTCACGGAGGCGGAGAAGAACATCGCCGCCTTCGCGAGAAGATCCCTGCGCAGGAACTGGTCGGCGCGCAACTCGCACGGCGCGGTGGTCGGCGAGAAGTTCGACGGCTTCGAACGCGTGGGCATCTACATCCCCGGCGGCACCGCGCCGCTCGTCTCCACCGCGCTGATGACCATCACGCTCGCTCGCGTGGCGGGCTGCCGCGAAATCGTCGTCTGCACGCCGCCTGGCAAGGATGGTTCGGTGAACCCCGCGCTGCTCTTCGCCGCGCGCACGGCGGGCGCGACGGAGATTTACAAGGCCGGCGGTGCGCAGGCCATCGCCGCGCTGGCGCTGGGCACGGCGACCATTCGCCCGGTGCAAAAGGTATTCGGCCCCGGCAACGCCTACGTCGTCGCCGCCAAGCGCCTGCTCGTCGGCCACGTCGCGATTGACCTCCTGCCCGGCCCCAGCGAGGTGCTCGTGCTCGCGGATGACTCGGCCAACCCGAAATTCGTCGCCGCCGATCTGCTGGCGCAGGCCGAGCACGGTTCCGGCCACGAGCGCGTCTGGCTCGTGACGACTTCCGCGAAGATCCTCAAGGCCACCGAGAAGGAAATCGCCCGGCAGCTTCCGAAGCTGTCCCGCCGTGAGTTTATCTCAAAGGCGCTGGCGAACAACGGCTGGCTCATCCAGGTGAAGTCGCTCACCGACGCCATCGCGCTGGTGAACCGCCTCGCGCCGGAGCACTGCGAGGTGATGATCCGTCAGCAGCGGCTGGCCGTGGAGCAGATCACCACGGCGGGCGCGCTCTTCCTCGGCGGCTGGTCGCCCACGGTGCTGGGCGATTACGTCGCCGGCCCGAGCCACACCCTGCCCACCGGCGGTGCCGGCCGCTCTTTCGCCGGCCTGACCGTGGATCAATTCCAACGCCGCACCAGCGTGGTGAACTACTCGAAGCCCGCGCTGAAGAAGGCCCTTCGCTCAGTGCAGAAGTTCGCCGAGCTGGAAGGCCTGGACGCGCACGGAAAGTCGGCTGCGATCCGGGTCTGAGCGGGTCGTCGGTCTGCTAGCCCTCACTGTATGTTCGCCATACATCTTCTACCTCCCTCTGAACTCGGCGGTGACGGAGAACGCCTTGGGCAGATCACCGTGGGTGGATTTAGCGAGCGGTTTGCCGTTTACCCGGCTGGAGGTAACTCCGTTCGCAGCATGCCGGCGCGGTGGCGCAAGCAGCTAAAGCGCCTGGTTGAGGGTGAGGAGCGAGCCGTAGCTCTCGTGCATGATCCCCGGTTTGCTTGGATCATTTACCGGGTTGGAAATCGGTGTTGCATCCAGCAACAGTTCTCGCTCAACGGAGACTTTGCAGATATTTCGCCCCGGCGCACTCACACGGACGAAGGACAACGCATCAGTGAGTGGAGCACGACACTTGCGCAGGTAGCGCGGTATGCCAAGGCCTGACCATGGCATCTAACCCGGCCATCGCGCTCGGGTTGTAATCTACGCGTCCCGCAGGCCTGATCACTGACTTTGGGCAGGATAAATTCATCTCGCCGCTGCCGCGCCCTTTCGTCACGCTGCCCGCAGTCGCGAACTAATCCCATCATGGCCTCCGAGTTCAAAGCCCTCCGCCGCGTCGAGTTCAGCGAGACCGACATGGCGGGCATCGTCCACTACTCGAACTTCTTCAAATACATGGAGACCGCCGAGCACGCGTTCTTCCGCTCGCTGGGCTTCTCCATCATCTCGCGCCACACGGACCCGCCGGTGGGCTGGCCGCGCGTCCACGCCACGTGCGATTTCCGGCATCCGCTGCACTTCGAGGACGAGGTGGAAATCCACATGCTGGTCTGTGAGAAGAAGGCCAGGTCCCTGAGCTACCTCTTCAAGTTCCGCAAGCTGAACGGCCCGCACCCCGTCGAGGTCGCGCGCGGCAAGCTCACCGTTGTCTGCGTCACGCGCGACGCGCACGGCAAGATGTCTGCGGTGCCGATTCCCAAGGACATCGAGGAGAAGATCGAGGTCGCCCCGGCGGAGCTGCTGGCCTGAGCGGCGTCACTTCAGGGGCAGGAACTCCACGCGCAGCGACTCTCCTTCGAGGTGCAGCAGGGCCACGCTGCGTCCCATGCCGAAGCGCGGTTTGCCCGCGTAGCCCGGGTTGATGTAGAGCGTGCCGCCGCGCCGCTCCTCGTGTCGCTGGTGCGTGTGGCCGAAGACCACCACGTCCGGCTGCGCGTGGGCGATGCGGTCGCGGATGCCCTCCGCCAGCCCGCGCAGGCCGACGATATGATGCACGAGGAATTTCCGTCCGCCGAGTGTCACCACCTCCGTCTCACGCCACATCGGGTCGAAGTCGTTGTTCCCCAGCACGGCGGTCACGGGCGCGATGGCCTCCAGCTCCTGAATGATGCGATGCGAGCCGATGTCGCCTGCATGAAGGATGTGCTCCACGCCGGCGAAGAGGTCCGGAACGCGCGCGTCGAAGTGGCCGTGCGTGTCGGAGATGAGGCCGAGCTTCATGGTCTGGCGGCGGCCGACGCCCGCTCCCACACGCGGCCAAGGAAACGCAGCTCCGCGCCGTTCCTCAGTTTCCCGCCCGCAGCGCCAATGATACCTCTGGCGCGCTCCAGTTCGCCGCGCGCGATGCACTCGCGGATGGCGTCGCCGAGGTCGTTCGCCGAAAGCGTGGTCTGGTTCGTCCCGCCCTTGTTCAGCCATTGCTCGACGTTGACGACAAGCGTTTGGAAATCCGCGTCGCTGCGGGGAGGCGAGAAAATGCCGGCCGCCGGGATGCCGGACAGGCCTTGGACGCGCGCATTGACGGCCGGCGCGACGTCGGGGTTCACGGAGCCGAACTGCGGGAAGACCGGGGCGAGCAGGCTGGCGGGCAGGGCCTGCAACGCCGCGCGCTTGGCCTGCGGCGCGAGCTGGTGCTGGTGCGTGCGCTCGTCAAACTGGAGAAATTCCTTCGCCGCCCCTCCGATGAAGAACGCCCTCGGCGCTTCGTATTCCAGCACGGGAAATTCGTCCGACTGCTCGGGGCCGTTCTCGATGAACAGCCGCGTGGTGCGCTGCGATGCGAGCTGGCGCGCCCAGAGCGCCTCGGGCGCGTGCAGCCCGATGGCGGCCAGGTCCTTCCCCGGCTCGGCGCGATCGAAAACCCTGCGCCAGACTTCCGGGCCGGTGGTCCACGGTTTCTGGGAGCCGAGCAGGATGAGATCGCCGGTGCCGGGATCCCAGATCTCCATGTGCGGGAAGACGCTTGCGAAGGTGTGGAGAACCAGCGCCACGATGCCGTCGTGCATTTCATAGACGTGAAACCACTGCGTCATGAGGCCGCCGTCCTTGAGCCGGCTTGCGCACAGCTCGTAGAACTCGCGGCTGAACACGCTGCCCACGCCGACCATCCACGGGTTCGAGGGCTCGCTGATGATCGCGTCGTAGCGCTGCGGGCTGAGCTTGAGCATCGTGCGCGCGTCCTCGCCCACGATGCGGGCAAGGCGGTTGGTCAGCACGCCGCGGTTCCATGGCGCGAAGAATTTCCCCGCGCGCAGCACGGGCGCGCAATTCTCGGCGACAACGATCTGCCGGACGGGATGCCCGAGCAGCGCACCCGCCGTCACGCCGCTGCCGAAGCCGAGCACGAAGACATCCTTGCTCTCCGGGCGCGCCAGCAGCGGCAGGTGGCCGAGAAGGAACTGCGTGGCCATGTCGCCGCGGGAGGTCGCGTCGGGTTTGCCGTTGATGCGAAGCACCATCTGGTCGCTGCTGGCAACGCCGTCGCCCTGCTCGACGGAAACAGAGGCATCCGCCGCGTCCTCGTAGAAGTGAATTTTGATGTGCCGCTGCCGGTGGCCGACGAGATCTTTGCCCAGCTCCGTCTCGCGCAAACGGAAAATTCCGGAACTCATCAGGTGCTGCCACGTCCCCCCGCCCATCGCACCCACCAGCAACAGCGCCGCGCCGAGGGCCCCGGCAAGGAATTGCGGTGCGGCATTACCGAACTTCCGGGCGAGCAGCCACACGGCGGCGCACAGCACCAGGGCCAGGGCAAGGAACGCACCGCGCAGCCCGAGCCCCGGCATCAGCACAAACCCCGTGAGCAGCGTGCCTGCCACCGCGCCGACGGTGTTCCACGTCAGCAGCCGGCCCACACCGCGCCCGAGTTCCGGCCCGCTTTGTGGCAGGTCGCGGATCCACAGCGGCAGCACGGCGCCGAGCAGGCCCGCCGGCACGCCCAGCACCACGAGGGACATCGCGCCGGAGAAAACCTGGTGGAACGTGTAGCCCGTCGCCGTGCGCGCAAGGCCTATCTTCACCCAGCGGTAGATGTCCACCCATTGCTCGACGCTCGCCACCAGCAGTCCAATCCACGCCGCCGCGCCGAGAAGCAGAACCGTCGTCACCATCTCGCGGGTCCATCTCCGCGTGCGGGGCGAGGCCATCACCGCGCCGCCCAGGCCGATGCCCAGGATGAACGACATCAGCACGATGGCAAACGCCTGGAGCGATGCGCCGAAGATGAGCACGAGCGAGCGGGCGGCGAGGACTTCAAGGCCCATCGAGACCGCGCCGGTCAGGGCGACAACCGTGATGGAGAGGGAAGAGTGATTGGTGATTAGTGGGCTGCCTTCGGGCGGGGCGGGAGATTCGACGGGGCGGGGAGCGGGGGGCGGTTCGCATTTGTGCGCCAGGCCGAGCGCCGCCAGGCCGATGGCGACGTTCACCATCGCCGTGAGTTGCAGTGAGGCCGTCATGCCCATCGCCTGCACGAGCACGAAGCCCGCGAGCCATGCGCCGCAGACGGCACCGAGGCTGTTCACCGAGTAGAAGCGCGCCGAGAGCCGCCCTGCGTCGGTGCCGCGCCGGTTCAGCCATGCGGCGATGAGCGGCAGCGTGCCGCCCATGAGAATGGTCGGCCCGAGCAGCAGGCCGACGCTCAGGCCGGCCTTCAACGCGAGCAGCCCGAGCGGCTGCTCCAGCAGCGGAGCCCCCGCACTGACGAAGAATTTGTCCGCCGCCTGATACAGCAGGTGAAAGACGAACGCGTAGAAACCGATGGCGAGCTCCAGCCTGCCGTAGATCGCGAGCGGGTTTGCCGCCGCGTCCGCGCGCCTTCCGAAAATGCGGTTTCCCAGGGCCAGCCCGCCCATGAAGACCGCCAGCACCACCGTCTGCGCCTGCACCGTGCTGCCGAGCAGGATCGACAGATGTTTGGACCACAGGACCTCATAGATCAGGGCCGTGGCTCCGGAGCAGAAGAAGAGCAGCAGCACGATCATTGGCCGCAGATAGTTTGCGAGGGCCGGCGGTGTCGCAAGGAAAACTCCGTCTAGCGCAGCCCGGGCGCATTTGACACCGCACCCGCCTCGACCTGCCAGGCAAGGGGGATGCTTGCGGCACGGCCGGCCGGAGGCCGGCGCTACGTAGCGCCCGCGTCTCGCGGGCCGTATCGCCGGCGTCCACGCCGGCCCGGCTCCGGTGGCGGTGCGCGAATGCACCCGCGCTGCCCGGGCGCGGGAAAATTCCTTTCACCATCCGGCTGACGCCGCTATTTTCCGCGCATGGCCCATTCACCCGGATTTTTGAAGATCGTCAACGAAGCCCGTGCCAGCGTGCGCGAGCTGACCATTGAGCAGATGCGCGCCCGGCTGGCCGCCAATCCTCGCGCCGTGCTGCTGGACGTGCGCGAGGAATCCGAGTGGCAGGCCGCCCATGCGGAGCAGGCGCAGTATCTCGGCAAGGGGGTTTTGGAGCGCGACATCGAGGAGCGGTTTCCCGACCCGGAGACGGAGATCATCATGTATTGCGGCGGCGGTTTCCGTTCGGCGCTCACCTGCAATGCCGCGCAACGCATGGGCTACCGCAACGTCGCGTCGCTCATAGGTGGCTACAAGGGGCTCGTCGCCGCCGGCTGGCCGATGAGCAAAGGGGCGTGAGCCGCATGTGCCAGCACGGTTCAGATCTTATGAAACGCCTGCTCCTGTCTTTTGCGGTCGTCGGCCTCGCCGCAAACTCATCCTTCGGCCAGGCCGCCGGCACCGTTGTCACCTTCGATTCCGCCAGGGTCACCGCCGGGGATGCGCTGCCCGGGAGCAACGCGGTTGTGACGGTCAGCTTCAAGATTCAACCGGGCTATTATCTCCACTCCAACCGTCCGACGATTCAGCGCGCCACGCCCACGACGATCCAGGCCGGCATGTTGGGGGCCACGCGCACGTTCCCGCCGGCCTATTCCACACCGGGCCCCAAGACCATCCCCGGCAGCGCACAACCCGTGATGGTCTATGAAGGAGGGCTCGCCGCGCAGGTGCCGGTGGTCATCGCGCCCAATGCCACGTTTCCCATCACGTTGCCCGGCCTGATCGCCTACGCGCCGGTGAACGGGAAAACCCACGCGGCGGGCCGGCTCGAACAGGTGCGTTTCACCTTCACCATCCCGCGTGGGACCAATGCCCCGCCGGTGACCCCGAAGGTGCCCGCCGCCAACCCCAAGAAGAAAAAGTAGGCCGGTGGCCGGTCACTTCGGAGACCACCAGGCGTCGAGGAGCTTCGTCAGGTGCTCGACCCTGGGCCGCTCCGTGCCGGCAAGGTTCTTCTCCTCGTTCGGGTCCTGCTTGAGGTGGTAGAGCTCGACGACGTCCTTCGGCTGGTTGCGTTTCTCGGGCACGATGAGTTTCCAGTCGCCCTCGATCACCCAGCGCCACTTGAGGCTCGAAGCGGGGTTCTGCATGTCCACGAAGTTGTGCAGGAAGCACTCGCCGTAGAGCGCCTTGCGCGCGGCGACGACCTTTTCGTCGAGCAGGTTCACGCCGGGCATCTGCGGCGGGACCCGGAGGCCGGCGGCGGTCAGGAGCGTGGGCATGAAATCGAGCGAGGTGGCGAGGTGCGGGGATTTCTGCGGCTTAACCTTCCCGGGCCAGCGGAGCATGATGGGCGTGCGGAGGCCGCCGTCGTATTGGGACTGCTTGGACTTCTCGGCGTAGCGGCCCGTGGCCGGGTTGGTGATCCAGCCGTTGTCGGTGAGAAAGACGACGATGGTGTTGTCAGTGAGGCCCTGCTTGTCGAGGTGGGCGAGGAGTTCGCCGCAGGTTTCATCAAACCACTCCACCATGCCCCAATACTTCGCGACGTGGAGCGACGGGGCCTTGTCCTTGTATTTGTCCACGAGGCGCTGCGGCGGCGTGTGCGGGTCGTGGGGCATCATCGGCGCATACCAGACGAAGAACGGCTTGTTCTGCTGTTTCGCCTCGCCGATGAAGTCGTAGATCGGCTGCATGGTCTTGCGGCCGATGTCGAGGCCGGCGTCGCCGTGGCGTCCGCCCTTCGTCATGCCGTGGGTGAAGCCGCCACGGCTGTAATTCTTCAGCCACCACTTGCCGGTCTGGAGGCTGAGATACCCCTGCCTGGCCAGTTCGCGCGGGAGCGAGGGCGCGGCCTCGATGAATTTCGACATCAGCTCGCGGCCCTCGGCGAACTGCGGCGACTTCTGGAACTCCGCGCCCTTCATGCCCGGCGGGATGGGCGGGTCGTTGCTCGTGACCTTGTGCTGGTGCGGATACTGCCCGGTGATCATGGACGCGAGGCTCGGGCAGCACAGGCTGGCCGGCACGTAGCCGCGCGTGAAGGTGAGGCTCTGCGACGCGAGCCTGTCGAGGTTCGGCGTCCGGATGTGCGGATGCCCCATGAACGAGTAGTCGCCCCAGTGCTGGTCATCGGAGATGATCATCACGATGTTCGGCGGGGCGGGCGCGGCCGACAAAAGCAGCGCGTTTGCGAGAAGGGCGGCGCACCCGATGGCGAGGCGGAAGAATGTCATCCGCGAGTTAAGTCCGGCCCCCGCCGCTTTGTCAAACCGGCATGGCCGCATTGCAACCAGTGCGCCACACCCGGAAGGTGGGCTGGAAAATGGCAGGGCTAATCTCCGTCTTCCCATCGGGCGGTTTTCCGTGATAGGATGCCTTCATGGACCTGACTGTGGACCTGTTTAAGGCCGAGATCGCCGAGGCCTTGCGCAACTACGACAAATATATTGTGTGCATCGCCAAGACGCCCGAGGACTGCGAGGGCGCGCTCCAGCGGCTGGTGGAAAAGGCCGTCAAGGCCTACCAGCAGCGCTCGCCCGGCCTGCGCCACGGCATCGCCCTCGACAACCAGGTCACCATCATCCTGAGCCAGCCTCCGGAGGACTCCACGCTGGAGAAACCGCTCTGCGGCATCTACTTCAACCTCTCCTCGCCGTATCACAAGAAACGGACGCCGCAGCCGGTGAAGATGGAGAAGTGACCTCGGCCCCAAGGGCTGGTCCGGTCCTAGTTTAACAGCGAAGACTCAAAGGAGCGAAGGAAGAGGAGGTGGCATTGCGGTTTGTCACCGCACCCGCTTTGCGCCTTCCCGCCTTCGCGGTTCAGTTCTTCGCCTCCGGCCGCCGCCCCATCGCTCAGGGCGATCCTTCAAGCGTCGTTCAAGCGAAGCGCTGGTTAAACAGCGAAGACGCAAAGGAGCGAAGGAAGAGGATGCAGCGTTGCTGCATTGTTATCGCCCCTGCTTCGCGCCTTCCCGCCTTCGCTGTTCAGTTCTTCGTCTCCGGCCGCCGCCACCCCGTTGTTCCGGGCGCTCGGTCAAACATCGTTCAAGCGAAGCGCTGGTTAAACAACGAAGACGCAAAGGAGCAAAGGAAGAGGAGGTGGCATTGCGGTTTGTCGCCGCGCCCGCTTCGCGCCTTCCCGCCTTCGCTGTTCAATTCTTCGGCAGCCCCGGGTCCTCGTTCGAACATCGTCCAACCGGAGCTTGGAGTTGCGCCGCCGCCGCGTTCGCCTACGATGTCGCCAGCATTTCCATGAAAATCCTCCTCGCCGACGACGACGAAATCAGCCGCAAGATCATCGCGAGCTTCCTGGCGAGGTTCGGCTACGAGTCGATCGTGGTCCAGAACGGCGCGGAGGCGTGGGAGATTTTGCAGACGCCGCAGGCCCCGCCGCTGGCCATCTGCGACTGGATGATGCCCCGCATGACCGGGCCCGAGGTTTGCGCACGGCTGCGCGGCATCAAACAGACCGTCCGCACCTACGTCATCCTCCTCAGCTCGCGCAACACCAAGCTGGACATCGTCAAGGGCCTCGATGCCGGCGCGGACGATTACATCGTCAAGCCCTGTGATCTCACCGAGCTTCAGGCCCGGCTCCGCGTGGCGCTGCGCTCGCTCAAATACGAGGAGCAGCTCCGCAAGACCATCGCGGAATACGACGCGCTCATCCGCCGGCACACCATGCTCGGTGAAATCGCCGGGCAGCGGGTCGCCGCGCATCCCGCGCCCGCCGCCGTTCCGTCACCGGTGGCCGCCGCTCCGGAGCCGGCGTTCATCTCCACCGCGGCCGATCTTGGCACACTGCTGTGTGATGCCCTCCGCGAGGTCGGCCTTGGGCAGGGGCAGCTTGAGGTGGACACCAGCCCGCCGGTCGCGACCGACTTCTCCGTCCTGCTCCCGGCCTACGTGAAGCGCGACGCCCGGTGGGTGGATCTGCGGCTGGACATCACCCGCAGCGGCGCGCACGCATTGTGCCGAGCGGTGCTGCGGCGCCCGGCGAGCTCCGAGCACGAACTGCTCGGGGTGCTGGCCGAGGCCGTTCACCTGCTGCTTGGCGCGCGGAGTCTCGCGCAGGTGAAGCAGATGCTGGGCCTGGTCCCCGTGCAGCCGCCCGTCGCCGCCCGCAGCGATGCGCTGCCGAAGCCGGCCGCAGCTCCGGCCGGCCGTTTCTCGCTCAAGCTGCCGGAACTCACCATTCACGCGGCCACGTTCGCCACACCCGCCGTGGTGAAAAACAAGTCGCTGTCCCATTTGCAGGCGGGCGACCTCGTGGTGGAGGCCGTGCGGGCACCGGGCGACACCGGGCATTTTCTCCTCTCCGCCGGGGAAGTGATCAACCCGCACCGGCTCGGCACGCTCGCCGAACTGCCCGCCGCACAGGCGCAGTCCATCACGGTTGCCGTGGTGGAAGCACCGGAGGCGAGCCGGGCCTTTCTGCGGTTGGGCGCGTAGCCGCCGAGGTGAGGAGGCGGATTCCTCCGCCCGCCCACGACGCTGAATCCGCCTCCTGACCTCGGCGGCTACCAGACGTCTGCGGCCCGGAGCCACGCCAGCAGCCGCGCATCAGCGGCGGGGAACTCAAAGTCCGCCAGCGTCTTCCTCGTCACC
>Ga0172379_10006292_pt1 | contig 15986 bp, 14 predicted proteins | sample GrowelOW334metaG_FD_119756 | JGI IMG/M metagenome (GOLD analysis project Ga0172379, IMG submission 119756) | Groundwater microbial communities from an aquifer near a municipal landfill in Southern Ontario, Canada - Groundwater well OW334 metaG | ecosystem: Environmental > Aquatic > Deep... | reverse complement strand
GCACCAGACCAGGTAGTTGGCGTGATACACCACGCCCATCTGGTCGGTTTCAGCGTATCGCACCCGGATATCCGAGACTGTCTCCTGCCCCATCGATGTCACCCCGTGCCAGTCGTGCCGCGCCTCCTTGGAAGTCTCCGGGAGCGCGTGCCGTTTGTAAAGGCCGCGTCGGCGCGATACACTTTGGCCATGTCCGTTGCCGTCCCAGACGCCCTCGCGGCGCCCGTTTACGTGATCGCCGACGCCCACCTCGGCGTCGCCCCGGTTGAGCAGGAGCATCTGCTCTGGAGCTTCCTTGAGCGGGTGGGAAGAGTCAGGGGCACGGTCGTAATGAACGGAGACATGTTCGAGTTCTGGTTCGAGTGGGGGCACGTCGTGCCGCGCATCGGGGTGCGCCTGCTGGCGGCGTGCGCGGCGATTACGGAGCGCGGACTGCCCGTCTTGTGGATCAAGGGCAACCACGACTGCTGGGGGGGCGACGTGCTGCGCGGCCAGAGCGGCGCGGCGTACGTGGACGGACCGTGGACGGGCGACCTGGCCGGGTGGCGGGCGCACATCGCGCATGGAGACGGCCTGCGCCCAGAACTCGACAAGGGGTACCGCTTGCTTCGCGCGGTGATCCGCCACCGCTGGGCGGTGCGGGCTTTCAAGCTGCTGCATCCCGACTGGGGGGCGGCACTGGCGCGGGCGACGTCGCACACCAGCCGCAACGTGCGCCCGAGGGACGGCGGCGAGGGGCTTCGCGCGGTGGCGCATCAGACGCTGGCGGCCGATCCGTCGCTCGATGTGGTGATCTACGGGCACACGCACATCGCGATGCTCGAGCGCAAGTCGCACGAGCGCGGAATCTACGCCAACCCCGGTGCGTGGCTCGACGCGCCGACGTTCCTGAAGCTGACGCCGGAGCGTGTGTCGCTCTGCCGCTGGGACGGCGTGAACGAGCGCGAGGAAGTGTCGATTGAACGGAGCGGGAGCTAGCTGCCCCGCGAGCGCCGCGCATTGCGCGGCGCGTACTACCGGAACTTGAGCGAGGCGACCAGCGCCGGGCGCCCGTCGGGAGCGGTGCGGACGCCGACGCGTGCCGGGAGATCCCAGAGCTGCGCCGCGACGTAGGCATCGGCGCCGGCGATGAGGTGGTTGAAGATGAGCACCGCCACCCAGTCCTCGTAGTGCGTGCGGCGGGCGCGCACGCGCGCGGCGGAGTAGCGGCTCACCGCCCACGTATCCGCCACGGGGCGTCCATCGCTGCCGAGCAGAGGCTGGCCGGCGGCGTCCACCTTGTACGTCAACGGCACTGAGTCGGCGCGGAACTGCCGCGCGAGTCGCAACTCCTCGGCCGTGCGATAGACCAGCGCGAGCGAGAGTCCCTCGGCGAGGAAGAACGCCCCGCCCCAGAACTGCCGGCCGAGCGCCGCCTGCCCTGCGCCGGGGACGGCGAGGGAATAGAGGAAGGCGCGGCGGGGGGTGACGGGGGGGCGGATGCTCAGTGATTCGGCGGTGGCGACCGTCTTGGTGAGCGACACGCCGGCGCGGGGGGCAGGTGCGGGGGCACCGGGGGCCTGCGCCAATGCCGCGCTGAAGGGCGCGGCGAGGAGGAGGAAGGTGCGGAGGACCACGACTTGGAGTGTTGGGCGAGTCACGATGGCCTTGTTACCCACCTGCGCTGTGTGAGTGCCGCTGCGCAAAGATAACATTGCGCCCGACAATTGCTTTCGGCCGCTCACCCGCTTGACACCACAGGGTCACACCGTCAACGTGGTGAAACTTCTCAAAGGTAATGGAAGATGTCCGTCGCCGCGCATGGCTCCTCAGCGCTGATCCAGGAGTTCCTCGGGAGCGTGCGTGTCCTCTCGCAGACCGTCCGCATCACGGTGGAAGAGCCCCTGCTCGGCACCTTGTCGGGTGGCCGCCTCTCCTTTCCGCAGTACAAACTCCTGCGGCTCGTGGCCAGCGCCGACGGGCACAGCGTCGGCGCGGTGGCGACGATTCTCGGGGTCAGCGCGGCGGCGGCAAGCAAGGGCGTGGACAAGCTGGTGCGCCGACGATTCCTGCGGCGCACTGAAGCCAAGCTCGACCGGCGCGCGATGCACCTCTCGCTCACCGAGCAGGGGCGCCGGGCGATCGCGGCATACGAGGAGGCCCGAGACGCCAAGCTGCTCGCGTTCTTCAGCGGGACGCCCGCGGCCGGACTCAAGCGGGCCATCGCGCTGCTCGACAACCTCTCGGCGAGCCTGGTGGAACACGGCGCCGACCCCGAGGGACTTTGCCTCCAATGCGGGATCTACTTTCCTGACAAGTGCATTGCACGACAGCGCGGGCTGCGCCGGTGCTTCATGGCGAGACTCCGGGACGCAAAGAGCGCGGCGCCGGCACCAGCGCCCGAATCCAAGGCTCCGTCCCGCGCGGCGCCGAAGCGCCGCACGCCCCGCGCACACGGCAAGTAGCGATGAGTCGCGTCAGGTGAGCTTGAGCGCACGCCAGTGGGTCGCCCGAAGCGCTCGAACTTCCTCGACATACAGCACGACGCGATCGCCGCGATAACTCGGCCGAAGGTGCTTGCCGACATCGACGAGCCCGCGCTCGACCAGCCGGTTCGTCTCCGCTTCACGCACTTCGTCCACGCCGCGCGCGCGCAGTACGTCGAGCGGCTGCTCGCCTGCCAAGGCGTCAGGCCACCCCCACCCGGGCCTGTCCACCACGCGGCCGTCGTCACCGGTCGCGAGCAGGCCAACGCCGGCGAGCGCCCCGATGACTCCGTCCTCGTTGCCGCCATAGCCCCGCAGATAGCAGCCGCACGTGCACGCCAATTGCCGTGCTTCCCCCTGACGCACCAGCTCGCGCTGCGTGCGCCGGCCGAACGCCTTCACCTCCTCCGGCACGTCTTCGGCCACGCAGAGCCCCGGATCACTGCCCGGGATGAACCACGTCAGCAACTCGTCACGCATCAGCGGAAGCAGTTCCGCCGCGCGCCGTCCGAGCGCGGCGCGCACCAGGAGCGTGGCACATCCGTTCTTGCTGGTGTACGGCACACGCCGGTCGAAGAAAAGCTGGTGCCGCAGCGCCACGACGAACTCGAAGCCCACAGGCAGCACCCTCGCGAGGCGCCGGGCCAGCTGGTTGGTCCCAGGCGTTCCGACGTTGTCCGTGTCGTCAATGCCGATGTAGATCATGGGGCAGCGCGCCGACGCTCGCGGTAATGAAACCAGAAGGCGGCGCTCATCAGGCCAGCCGCGATGCCGGCCGCGGCATACGTCCACATCGCCTGCGGGAGCCACAGGTCGAAGGGGAGTCGCCCACCGCCGCCGCCGAGACCGCCGCCACTACCGAGACCACCACCGAGGCCACCACCGAGGCCTCCACCGCCACCTCCAGCGCCATGTCTGGTTCCCATCCCGGGCACGCCGTAGAGCTTGGCCGCCGCGCGCGCCAAGAACGCCAGCGTGTTGCTCGCGCCGCACGCGAGCACAAAGGCGAGGTACAGACGCCAACCGCGGCTGGCCCAGCGGACGGCGACGTCGAGCAGCGGGCCCGTGGCGAGCAGGCTCGTCTGCGCACCGAGCCCGTCGAGGCGCACCCCCGCGGCGCCGAGCATTCCGGTCGCGAGCAGCGCACCCGCCGCCATGACACTGCCCGCGCCGCGTCGCGGGACCAGTGCGAGGCCGAGTGCCATCGGAAAGGCCGCGAACACGATGCTGCTCCCCGGAATGCCGAGCCGGAAACGCACGAGGTTGGTCAGCGCGGATGCCACGGCGCCCGTCAGCAGCAGCACCACGACCTCCGCGACACACACCTCGTTGACGCCCGCGGCGGCCAGCGGCTCCACTCGTCCCGCGCGAAGCAATGCAACATCCAATGGAAGCAGCGCGGTGGTCATGCTATTCCCTCGCAGGTAGCAGAGCCGGACATCCCCGGTCGCTCATCGCCGCCGAATCGTGAGACCGGCGTAGATGACGCGCGTCGCCTGCGGCGACCCGTATTCCTCCTCGTAGCGCTCGTCGAACAGGTTGTCCACACCGGCGTAGAGGCTCGCGATTCCGCCGGCGAGCGACTGCTGCAACCGCGCGCTTGCCAGCGTGTAGTCCGGCAAGCGCCGGCTGGTGATCGGTTCCTGCCGCGAGTAGTAGACCTGGTCGGAGACGCGCAGCGCGGAGACGGATGCCGAAAGGCCGAACGCAAAGCCGTAGCGCCCTTCGATGCTCGCGCGATGACGCGGCCGGTATTGGAGCTGGCCGCGCGCGCTGCCGGGTGAACGGTCCTCCGTGTCGAGGTACGTGTACCGGCCGCGCAGCATCGCGGAGCGAACGGTAACCTCGGCCGACGCCTCGATGCCGGCAAAACGGTACGAGTCGTTGTTCGAGAAGGGCACATCGGACGCTGGCCGCTCGATGTAGTCGCGCACGTAAGTGCGGAAGGCGGTGAGCGCGACGCGAGTTGCCCCTGCCAGCGACTGCTCGATGCCCAGTTCGGCGGTGGTGGATCGCTCCGTACGCAACGCCGGATCGCCGCCGTCCTCGTCATACAACTGCCGGATGGTTGGGAAGCGGACGTTCCGCGCCGCCGCCACGCGGAGGCGCGTGTGCGGCGTCACATCCGCATATGCCCCGGCAGACGCCGCCCACGTGCCGTCGCGTCCCGCCGAGTCCTTCTCCAGCCAGTGCCGCGCGTAGCCGAGGACCACACCCGTTCGCGTGGACGGTCGGAACTCGTTCTCGAGCGCCACTGCATAGCGTTGGACCGCGCGCGCATCGGACACGGCGCGAACGGCGTACGTCTTGACGGCGCTTCCGCCGCCCCCGCCTTTGCCGCCGCCCCCACCGCTCGCGCTGACGGAGACGTCACGCACGCTGATGTCAGCGTCCCAGCCGTCTCGCTCGGCCGAGAGGCCGAGCGAAAAGCGTCCGAGCGCGTGCGTTTGCAGGCCCACCTGCGCCGCGGCACCCGTCAGTCGCGTGTGCGACCGTTCGCGATAGGTGCCACGCACCGTGGGATCGTCCATGGACGAGTAGGTGCTGTCGTCGTAGCGGGCACGCTCCTGCCCGAGGCGATTGAAGTACGCCCACGCTCGCACGCTCACGTCCCCCGACGGCGCGTAGGTCGCCGCCACGTGCGACGAGACGCCGCCGAGGTCGTCCACCCGCTCAAAGACCGGTCGGTTGGCGTAGCGGTCTGTGGCATCGTTGATCGCGTTCGGGGGAATCCCAAACGCGCCCCTCACGGCCGCGGCGACGAATCCCAGCATCAGCCGCGGTGAAGGTTGCGACGTGGCGCTGACGAACAGGTTGGCGCGGCGACGGCCGCTGTTCGGCCTCGTCAGTTCCGGCGACGCGCCGAGCGATGGGGAACCGCGCACCGTGGGGTAGCCGTCGCTCTCCGACGCGCTGGCGCTCACGAAGAAGTCGGCGCCTCGCGCACCGCCGCTGAGTGTCGCGCGGCGGAGCCAGGCGTCGCCGTCCCGCCATTCAGCGGCGCCCTCGACCGCCGGCGCCGCGCCGCCCCGCCGCGTGATGATGTTGACGACGCCGCCGAGACCGCCTTGCCCGTACAACACGGAGCCCGTGCCCGGCGTCAGCTTGATGGCCGCAATCTGCTCCACCGGAATGAGCGACGGATCGGCCTGCCCGTCGAATGTCGAGTTCAATGGAATGCCGTCGAGCAACAGGAGCAGGTGGCGGCTGCGGAAGCCGCGCACGTTCAGCCGGGGGATTCCCCCAGCTCCGGTACGGACTTCAACGCCCGGCAGGAGCGCCAGCGCCTCGTCGAGCGTGCGCGCGCCCGACGCGACGATGTCGGCGAGTGAGATGGTGCGGACGGTGGCCGCCGCCTCCGACACGGGGCGCGCGGCTGAGACTACGACCTCGCCTAGTGGATACGGCGATGCCGCTTGGGCGCCGGCAGGAGCCGCCCACAGGATGCACAGCAGGGAGGCAACAACTCTCGCGCCGGCGCGCGCTCCTTTCCAGTCCGAGTCCACGCGTTACCTCGTAGGCCTTCAGGTTCGCGCGACGCCATCCTGATGCACCCCGCACAGCGGGCAGGCAGCACGGCGTCACGGTCTTTCATCAGAAGAACAGCTGCGTCTGCAGCCGGACGGCGTGCGCGTTCTCCCCCGCCACCTGCCGGTCGTTGATCGCGACGTCGAGTTTCCAGTTGATGGTGTGGCCCTTGAGGAGGTAGTTGATCCCCAGGTTCACCGTATTGAGGGTGAAGTCGGTGTTCGGGTTGTCCTGCCGTTGAAAGCGCACGACGGGCTGCCAGCGCCCTTCACCGCTTCCCTTCGGCATGAGGTAGCCGACCTGCACGGCCGCGGTCGTTCCCTCGAAGCCCCCCGTCCACGCCGGGCCATCCCAGTCGTACCAGATCGCCTCGACGTTGATGCGCCCTTCGCCCAGCGGCTGATCGGCGATCGCGAAGACGTTCCACGCGAGACTGTTGCCGATGCCCGCGGTGCTGTTCGGAATCCGGTCGAAGCCGGCGCCCACGGAGAGGATGCGGAGCGTGCCGAGGCCGTTCGGATTGTAGAAGTAGCCGGGCTGCGCATCGGCGAAGTTGAGCATCGCCATGCCGATGGTGCGGAGGTCGTTGTCCGGGTTGTTGAGCCGCACCGGTGCGCCGGCTGCGGCGAGGTTGTAGGTGCGCGCGCCTTTGTAGACACCGCCGCGATACTCGAGCCGCTTGCCCCCGAGCACGCCGCGCACCTCGATGCCGTCGTCGCGCCAGAACGCACGCGTCACCGGAGTGGGCGTCTTGATGGTGTTGAGGTTGTAGTCAATGCCGAGCAGCATCGCCGCGCTTGACCGGATGTCCGGAGAGAATGGCACCAGGAAGCGGCCCATGGCGATGTTGAACTTTGGCGCGAGCTGGACGTCCACGAACCCGTCGTTCCAGATCACGTCATTCGTCACGCCCTGCTTGCCGGCGTTCGGCACATCGGTGGAGAAGAAGAACTTCACCTTCTTGTGCACCGAGCCATTGCCCATGAGCCGGGCGCGCCGCGTGAAGATGTCGTAGCTCCAGGCGTCGCCGTCCACACCGGCATTCTTGTCGGCGGCCTCCACCTGCAGCTGGGCGAGAAAGCGGAACTGGAGCCAGGTGTCGGCGTCAATCGAAAGGCGGGGCACCTGCGCTCCGGCCAGGGCGGTGGCGCCCAGCAGGAGGATGCCCAACGGGAGAGCGACGAATCGTCCATGCATGGCTTGCGTACTCCAAGCGAAGTGTGTGGGTGTCAGTGCAGTGGCGTCGTGGTGGATTCTTCAGGGGGCAGGCTCGCGTAGCCCGCCCCTTCGGCAATGACATCCAGGTGGGCGGTGGCGGCCTGCTCGACGATGGGCAAGACCGCGTAGTGCACCGGCAGGCGCTGCAGGTCCACCGTCTTGAGGTACCATCCGCACGCGTCGCAGGTCTCGACCCAGCGCGGTTCGTCCGCGCTCGCGCGCAGGGTGGCCAGCCCGCTGCGCGAGCCGCAGAAGGCGCAGAGGACGCGCGGAACAATCCATGTCTCGCCGCAGAGCGCGCAGACGAAGCGCCGACGCCCGTCTTCAGGCCCAAGGGCGGCCACAGCCGGCGCCGCGTGGCAGCACGGGCAATGCACGGCGTCCGCCGGATCCGCGTTGCGCGCGTCATACTCGGGCAGCGCGCCACGGCGGAAACGCGCCTCGGCAAGGACTGGCGCGGCGAGCAGCCGCCCCAGGTAGCCGAGGACGACAGGCTCCACGCCAAGCTGCACGCTCAATGCGTCGAGCGCCGGCGCCGAACCGCCGCCGCGTGCGACGGCGGCGACCAGGTTCGGGAGCACCGTGGCATCGGATGCACTCGCCTCGGCCAGCCGTGTCACGTGGCCGCCGCTGGACGCACTCGCGCGCGCCAAGGTCTCGAGCTCGCCAAGCAGGCGCCGCAGGATCGCCTCGTCAACGACGAACGCCTCGGGACGGAGCCGCCGCGTCCGCTCAGCGGAGGGGTGCGCCCCCGCGTCCTCGGCAACGACGGGCCGCGCCTCGCGGATCAGCGCGCGGGCGTGCGCGTGAAAGCGCGCGAGCTCTCCGCAGAATCGCAGGTAGTCCGGCGCCACGTCCTCCGTGTCACCGAGTTCACGCAGCGCCGCGCGTTCGATGTTCAACTGCACGCGCAGATCATCCGGCAACAGCCGGTTCATGTTCACCCCTCGGGACGGCTCGCAGTCGCGAACCCTCCCTGTGAGCCTCCGCGGGGGGCGGCCTTGCTGCGCTACCGGTCCTTCGCAGGACCGTCCTCACCTTCTCGACCGGCCGCGGCGACTTCGTGCCGACGCCGCGAGAGCCAGCCCAACCCTCCGAGCACCGCGCCCACACTGGCAAGTTCCGGTGCCGCGAGCACGCCGGCCACTTCGCTGAATGCACCTTCGGCGGGGGCCGCCGGCAGCTTCGTCGGCAGGCCGATTTCGTCAAACGGGACGGACGCGAGGTAGAGCCACGACGTTCCGCCGGCCTCCTTCTCGCCCCACACGTGATTCTGGTAGCGTGCCGGCGCGCGCCGAATGCGGCGACGCGCCTCGGCGAGCAGTTCGTCCCGGTCGCCGTGCACGAGTGCCCCGGTCGCGCAGGCGGCCACGCACGCGGGCTTGCTGCGCGCGGCAACCAGCCGCTTCCGCTTCGGTTCGTCGAGCACGTCCTCCGTGGAATGCCCCTTGTTCAGCACGTCCGGCACCGACGGGTCGCTCACGCGCGACGTGCAGAACTCGCACTTCCTGATGTGCGGCACCTCATTCACGGTCTCGAGCGTCGGCACGCCAAACGGACAGGCATCCTTGCACGATAGGCAGCCGATGCACTTCGCCGCGTCGTGGGTGACGCTCCCATCCGCATTCTTGTTGAGCGCGCCCACCGGACAGGCCTTCACGCAGCGCGGCTCCAGGCAGCTCATGCACTGCCGCCGGACAAATGTCCTGACGGGAACCTGGCCCTTCCGGTCCCGCTCCCAGAACGTCACCAGCGACAAGGTCGTCGGTGAGAGGGCCGGCGGATTTTGAAAGCCGCCGGCGGGAGCGAAGAACCTCGTCTTCTCCGCCGGCAGATCGTTCTGTTCCTTGCAGGCGACCTGACAGCCGCGGCAACCGGTGCAGATCGTGGTATCAACCAGGACGGCGCGGCTCATGCCTTACCTCCTTTCACCAGCTCCACGTCGCACTGGAACGCCTTGTATTCCGGGATCATCGTGTTGGCGTCGCCGACGTGCGACGTCAGCGAGTTGGCGATGGCCCCCTGACCGAGCCCCATGAACCCGAAATGGTACGGCATGCCGACCTGATGCACCGTGCGGCCGTCAATCTGGAATGGCTTGAACCGGGCCGTGACCACGGCGTACATCTCCACCGCGCCGCGCATGGTCTTGATGCGCACGCGGTCACCGTTCTTGATCCCCTTCTGTTCGGCCAGCTCGTGGCTCATTTCCACGTAGGCATCCGGTACCAGCTCCACGAGCCACGGCATGTTCCGGGTCATGCCACCCGACTGGAAGTGCTCCGTGACCCGGTAGGTGCTCCCCACAATCGGATAGTCTTCGGCCTTCCCCACCTCTTCGGGGTGCCAGACCTTCACGGCGGGAGAGAGGTTGCGCGAGGAGAGCAGGTTGTGGACCGGACTCTCGAGTGGCTCGTAGTGCTCAGGGAACGGCCCGTCCACCATGCTGGGCGCGAATAGGCACGCTTGCCCGTCGGCCAGCATGATGAATGCGCGCCGGCCCGCCGGGTTCAACTCGCCATTTTCCAGCCGCAGCGGCGGCCACGGACCATCCGGGATGTCCCCCTTCCAACGGGCCGCCGCCCAGTCGTACGCCACCACCGCCTTCTGCGGCGCCCATGGGCGGCCAGCCGGGTCGCAGGACGCGCGATTGTAGAGCACGCGACGGTTCACCGGCCAGCACCACGCCCAGTTGGAGTGCAGGGCAATCGGATCCTGATCCGGCGTGGAGCGCCGACGCCGGGCCATCAGGTTGCCGGCTGCCGTGTAGGACGCGCAGTACAGCCAGTTGCCGCAACTCGTGGACCCGTCGCTCTGCAGTTGCGCGAACGCGGGCACCTGATCGCCCGCCTTGAACGCCTGCTCGCCAATGACCTTGTCCGTCACGAAGCGGCCGTTGATTTCCCGGGCGACGACGTGCGCGTCGGGATTGCCGGCCGGACCGCAGTCCCAAGCCAGGTCCACAATCGCGCCGGGCAGCGCCCCGCCGTCCTGCTGGTAGAGCGTCTTGAGCTGACGCGTCAGCTGATCGAGCATCCAGAGATCGCTGTGGCAGGAGCCCGGCGGCTCTGCCGCCTTATAGCGCCACTGCGCCCAACGGCCCGAGTTCGTGAGGCTTCCCTCCTTCTCGATGGATGCGGCTGCCGGGAGGAGGAATACCTCGGTATTGACTTTCCGGGGATCCACGCCGGGTCGCTTCCAGAAGGCGGCCGTCTCCGTCTCGGACAGATCGGAGACGATCATCCAGTCGAGCTTGTCGAGTGCGCTGTGCGCGCGGTTCGCGCTGGGCCCGCCCACCGCCGGATTTTGCCCAAACACCATCAGGCCCTTGATGTCGCCCTTCCCCATCGCCTCGAACATGGCAATGTGCGAGCAGTTGTCCGACGTCTTGGGCAGGTAGTGATAGGCAAAGTCGTTCTCGGCGGTGGCCGCCTCACCCCAGAAGGCCTTGAGCAGGCTGACCGTGTATTTCGGCGTGTTGCCCCACCAGTTGGCACTCAGCGGGTCCACCGTCTGGGGTGTCACATGCGCGAGGTACGTCTTGAGCGAATCGTCGGCGGGCGTCGGTGCCTTCAGATAGCCCGGCAGGATGTGGTAGAGCAGTGCGTGGTCGGTGGAGCCCTGCACGTTCGGCATCCCGCGCAGCGCGTTGATGCCGCCGCCCGCCATGCCGATGTTGCCCATCAGCAGTTGCAGCACCGAGAAGGCGCGGATGTTCTGGGTCCCGTGGGTGCTCTGCGTGCCACCCATGGCGTACATGATGGTGCCCGATTTCTCGGGCCGATGCGTCGAGGTGAACAACTCGGCGACCTCGCGCAGCTTCTCGACCGGCGTGCCGGTGATGCGCGAGACGCGCTCGAAATCGTAGCGGGCATAGTGCCGCCTCATGTGCTGGAAGACCGAGTTGGGATGTTCCAGCGTCGGGTCGGTCAGCACGGCGCCCTTGGGGTCGCGCTGGAAGTCCCAGTGTTCGCGGGTATAGCCGCCGCCCCCAGCGGCGGTCGCGCCGAAGAGACCGTCCTCGAAGCTGTACCCCGGCTTCAGCAGGAAGGAGGCGTTGGTGTACGCCACCACGTACTCCCGCTGGATGCGATTGGCGGCGAGGGCGTAGTTGATGACCGACCCGATGAAGGCGATGTCGGTGCCGGAGCGCAGCGACGCGTACACATGCGCTTGCGACGCGGTGCGCGAGAACCGCGGGTCAACAACGATGAGCTTGCCGCCGGCGTCGAGCGCCCGCAGAACCCAGCGGAACGAGATCGGATGATTCGCCGCCGCGTTGGATCCGATGATGAGGATCACGTCGGCGTTCTGCAGATCGGTCCAGTGGTTCGTCATCGAGCCACGGCCAAACGAGGCGGCCAGACCGGCCACCGTGGAGCTGTGTCAAAGCCGGGCGTGGTTTTCCAGGTAGATCGTGCCCATCGCGCGCGCCAGCTTGCCCAGCGAATAGCACTCTTCGTTGTCGAGCGCGGCGCCGCCGAGGCAGGCGAGGCCCCGCGTGCGATTGACGACCCGGCCCTGCGCGTCGCGGGCTTCGAATGTCGCATCCCGCGTCGCCTTGAGGCGCTTGGCCATCTGGGGGATGGCCCAAGCCCAGTCCTTCTCCACCCAGGAGGAGGCGCCGGGCGCGCGGTACCGCACCTTGGTCACGCGCTGGTCGCTGTTCCAGATCTGGCGGAGCGCGGCCCCCTTGCTGCACGTCGCGCCCTCGTTGATCGGGTGATCCGGATCCCCCATCACGTTCACGACCTTGCCTTCCTCGGTGGCGACGAGCATGCCGCATCCGACGCTGCAGAACGGGCAGATGGTGGTGGTGATGGTGCCGCGCAGGGGGGTGGCGCTGCGGGCCAGCGCGACGCCCGGATCCACGCCGAAGACGGACTTGAGCAGGCCGGCCGGTCCAGCGGCGCCAGCGGCGGTCACGGCAACAAAGGTGCGTCGAGTCAGTTCCATCGCGGCCTCCTCGCCCGTGTGCCCGCGCGAGATCGCGCGGGCCGCACTGCGACGCCCCACGGTACAGCGCCGCACGTCGTCGTGTCAAGTGTAACGTGGTGAAACATTACCTTGCTTAATGTTTCGACTGGTGGCATTTCTCGCGACAGGGCCTGGCGACAGGGCCTGGCGACGGGCGCCGCCGCGTGAAGGCGCGTCCCGGCGCCACGCCGTCGGGGCGGCGCGGCGTGCGGGGTACGTGATCATGCTGCTCGCCGGGCTGTTCGGCGCGGCGGTGCCGGTGATGCACATGCGGGGACGGGTCCTGGCGGCGATATCGCCACGTCGGACGGGGGACTCTGCTTTGTGTGGACGCTGGTTGCGCTGGCGGAAGATGTCCCGCCCGCCCTACCGCCGGACCTCAAGGGCCAACGTCGCCGTGGACAGGGCATCGAAGTGTCCCCGCAGCCGGTAGGCTCCTGGCTTGACGTCGACGCGACTCGCCGGGTCGCTGACGCGCAGATCGAATACGTACTGCTTTCGTTCACCCGGCCCGAAGCGCGCTGTTCGCGGATCGCCGACTTCATGGTCCGCAGTCAGGCGCAGATCGCCCGGAGCGAGGGACACGGCGATTGCCGGGTCGGCGGTGCGGAAGTCTGCGATGACGGCGTGAGACGCAGGATTCATGACGCTGACAATGACCTGAAAGGCCCCGTCGTCAACGCCAGGTGATGGCGCGGCCGGGAAGCTGGAGATCGCGATTCGGAGTGACTCGACGGGCACGCGGATGGCCGTGCTGGTCAGCGGAGATCCGCCGGACTCGCCCTTGCAGGCCTCATCGCAACGAACAACGCCTTCGCAGTGAGCGCGGAAGAGTGATGCCGGGTGCCCGCGCGACCGACTGAGCGCGTGGAGCATCTCGTGCCGGACGATGCGGCCGTTGGCGACTGCGTTCGTGGCCAGCACCACGCTGTTGTCCGTGCTGGACCAGTACGCCACGGTGCCCGCTCCTTCCGCGGCCTGGAGCGCGCCTGCCGGAGCGCGCATCCACCGCACGCTCGTCAGCGACCCCGAAAGCCCCGAACACGCCTCGGTGAGGGTCCACCAACGCGCATAGACGGCTGGCGGAGTGAAGGCGACCGCGCTGTCGAGGCGCGCGGTGCGTTCGCAGCCGAGGGTAGCGACAGCGGCCAGCAGGGTCAGGAACTTGCACATATCCGGATCAGCCAACTGTGGGTGACGCACCGAGCATCGCGCCGCCCCCCTGGCGGGAGCGTGTAGGAGTCGAACCTACCCAGCCTGACCAAGTCAGGCCGCACTGGTTTTGAAGACCAGGAGGACCACCAGGCCCCATACGCCCCCTCACACCATCGGGGCCGCGCGACGCGCCGCTGGGTGGCGCGTCGCGGAACTGCGTCAGCTACTCGAGCACCAGCGGGCGCTCGCCGGCCGGCAGCACTTCGCCGATGCGGACGGCACCGCTGACACGCGCAAGATACTCATCCACACGGTCGCTCGGCACGGCGAGCAGCAGGCCGCCCGAAGTCTGGGGGTCCACCACCAGCGCGCTCATCTCGTTCGACACGCACGGGGCGCAGTTGACCAGCGCCGTCACGTACCGCTCGTTGCGCTTGGCGCCGCCCGTGGTGATGCCAAGTGCAAGCGCGTCGAGCGCACCAGGCAGCGACGGAATCGCGTCGGCCACAAAACGCAGCGTGACACCGCTCGCCTTGGCGACGTGCGAGGCATGCCCAAGCAAACCAAACCCGGAGATATCCGTCGCACAGCGCACGCCAAGCTCCACTGCGACGCGCGACGCAACATCGTTGAGGCTCGACATGCTCGCGATGAGACTGTGCGTCCGCTCCACTGTGAGCGCCCCGCCCTTCATCTCGGTCGCCAGCACGCCGGTGCCGAGCGACTTGGTGAGCACCAGCACGTCGCCGGCGCGCGCGCCGGCGTTGGACATGATGCGATCGGGATGAATGGTTCCCGTGACGGCCAGTCCGTACTTGACCTCGTCGTCCGTCACGGTGTGGCCACCCACCACCATCGCGCCTGCCGCGCGCACCACATCTTCCCCGCCCCGCAGAATCTCGGTGAGCACCCACAGCGGGAGCTTGCTCTCGGGGAACGCCGCAAGTGCCAGCGCCGTGAGCGGTACGCCCCCCATCGCAAAGACATCCGACAGCGCGTTCGCCGCGGCGATGCGCCCGAAGTCGTACGGATCGTCGACGATCGGGGCAAAGAAATCCACCGTCTGCACGAGCGCGAGATCATCGCGCAGGCGAAAGACCGCGGCGTCATCGAACGTGTCAGGTCCGACGAGCAGCCGAGGATCGGCGTGTCGCGCAAGCGGCGCGAGCGCTGCGGATAGGTCCTCCGGACCCATCTTGGACGCTCAACCAGCGCAGCGGGCGAACTGAGTCAATCGGAAGATCTGATCTCTGGTCACGACGGATTGATGATGGGGAGCACGGATTGGGAGTGCGGATTGCGATTGGCGATTGTGATGACGATTGGGATACCGATTAGGGGAGCTTCGCTACCAGCTCAATCTCGACCTGGGCATCCTTGGGAAGTCCGGCTACCGCAACCGTGCTTCTTGCCGGGCGGCTCTCGCCCAAGGTCGCAGCATAGACTTCGTTCACCTTCGCAAAGTCACTCATCGTGCGCAGGAAGATCGTGGTTTTCACCACGTCCTTCCACGTGCACCCGGCGCTCTGCAGCACGGCGTGGAGGTTCTTGAGCACCTGGGCCGTCTGCACGCCCACATCGCCCTCGACGAGGGTCATGGTCTTGGGATCGAGCGGGGTCTGGCCGGCGCAGAACAGGAAGCCGCCAGCGGCGATGGCCTGCGAATAGGGGCCGATCGCGGCGGGGGCCAGGTCAGTGTGATGGATCGTTGTCATGGTGACGGCTGATTATTGATTGGGAGCTCGGATTTGGATCTGGGATTTTGATTGGCGATTTGGCTTTTGGATTGTACAGCGCGCGAACCGGCGGACGATAGTGCACGACCCCATCGCCCGCCGTTCGTGCGGTCACTGCCTCACTCTGCCTGACTCTGTCTGACTCTGTCTCACTCTGTCGTACTCTTCGGTTCTAGAACAGTCCCGCAATCGTGCCGTCCGCAGCCACGCTCATCCGCTCCGCCGCCGGTTCCTTCGGCAACCCGGGCATCGTCATGATGTCGCCGCACTGCGCGACGACGAAGCCGGCGCCTGCCGCCGGATAGACTTCGTTGACCGTCATGCGGAAACCGGTCGGGCGGCCGAGCTTGGTCGCATCGTCCGTCAGCGAGTACTGCGTCTTGGCAATGCAGATCGGCGTGCGGCCGAGTCCGTTGGCTTCGAGGTACTCGATGGCCTTGTCGGCCTTGGACGAGTAGTCGGCGCCGTCGCCACCGTAGACCTTGGTGACGATCTCGTGGATCTTGGTCTTGATGGGCTTGTCGCTGTCGTAGATAGGCGCAAACTTCGACTTCCCTTCGGCCAGCACCTCGAGCACGACACGCGCCATCTCCTCGCCGCCGGCGCCGCCGTGGGCGAACACCTCGTTCATCGCGACGCGCACCTTGGCGCGCCGCGCGCAGTCCATCACCATCTCGAGCTCGGCGTCGGTATCGGTGGCGAAGCGGTTCATGGCCACCACCACCGGCAGGCCGTACTGCAGCATGTTGGCGATGTGGTGCTCGAGGTTGGGCAGGCCCTTCTCGAGTGCCTTGAGGTCTTCCTTGGCCAGGTCCTTCTTGTTCGCGCCGCCGTTCATCTTGAGCGCGCGAATGGTCGCGACGACCACCGCCACCTCAGGATTGAGCCCGCCGAAGCGGCACTTGAT
>Ga0172379_10006291_pt1 | contig 15986 bp, 12 predicted proteins | sample GrowelOW334metaG_FD_119756 | JGI IMG/M metagenome (GOLD analysis project Ga0172379, IMG submission 119756) | Groundwater microbial communities from an aquifer near a municipal landfill in Southern Ontario, Canada - Groundwater well OW334 metaG | ecosystem: Environmental > Aquatic > Deep... | reverse complement strand
TTACAACACACCTTCAGAGTACCACTGATTTCAATTCAAATCGTGCGGAACAAATGTATGAAAAAACGGCTTCGTTTCGAAGCCGTTTTGGATATTGGATATTTTAATGAGACAGTAGTGGTATGGAACCCCAATGCGGTACTAAAAAACGCCACCGTTACCGTTTCCGTTCTGGGATCCGGCGTTTCCATCATTCCCTCCACTATCGATTTCAATCCGTCTTCCGTTAAATGGGATTATTCCTGGGATTTCACCAAACAAGTTCCGAAAAACCTGACGGGCAATGCATTCATCTTCGACGGCGGCACATGGTTCGACGGCAACACCAGCATGGAACTCGCCTCATCCTCCGATCTGTTTGAAGACGGACCGTTCAGTGTGTATGCCGAATGGGCGCCAAAAAACAACCGCGACAATCAACAGCAAATAGTCGGGCATTTTAACTGGAATTTGATGCAAAACAAAGACAGTGTGGATTTTACAGTCGGAAGAATGAATGATAAAAACGGTCCTTTCTATTCTGTCAGATATCCGATAACATCTGATTTTTTCAGCTCAAAACACACGGCGCTCGCTATTTATAATCCATCGGAAACAGGCTTCATTGATTTCTTCGTGGATAAAAATTACGCAGGAAGGGCATACTTCGGAAAATATGTCATTTGGAAAGATTATGGAAATGCTGACCTTTCTTTCGGAAAAGCTGATTATGACAAAGCGGTTTTTTTTAAAGGATATATATATGATGTAAAAATTATCTCAAAAAACGCCTTCCCTTCCCCAACAAAAATAACTCTTCACACAACAGACAACGAACCGATACATATTTCTCTTCTCTCTGTTTCCACGTCGACACTAAAAGAAATACAACTCCATGCAGTCAAAAAGTAAAGTTCCTGCTTTTTACAATGTTTTTGAAAAGCGTTTTTTACGACCGTTTTTCTTATCGACTTCCATCGTTTCTTTTTTTATCTATATTTTCGGAATGAAACCTTACCCATTCAATTCTTCGATCGTCGCATACGCTGGAATAATATCTGCCGTACTTACCTTTTTCTTTTACTTTAAAAAACAAGTACTGATGCACCTTACCGCATTCAATACCAAAAAAAACAAAAAAATAGTCTTAATGGGTTTAGCTGTTTCCTCCCTTTTAATAACATTTATTTTCCAATTTTATAAAATATATCATTCCGGTATTGGAACAGATGAGGGAAATTTTCTTTATGCAACTAAGTTGATTCAAAATGGAAAAACTATTTTTTTTGATTTTTACTCAAGAGAAGGCGGGTCGTTAATGGTGTTAGTTCCATTTTTTAAATTTCTCGAAACAACAATAATAAATTTGAGATATTTGGTGTTAGGTATACATTTATTAACCATTTTTACTTTTTATTTGTGCTTAAAAACAATATCTGATAATAAAACCAGAAACCTTTTGGTTGTTGGAACTTCGTCAATCATACTGAGTTTCGGCGGTCCGTTTGAGATCTATACTGGTATTTTTTACCAGTTGTATGCTTTATTGTCAGTGCTTTTGTTTTACTTTATCTTAAAATTCAACGAGGATGAAAAAAGAATATGGCTACTGGGAATTTTAAGTGGATTATCAATATTAGTATATAAAGGAGCGGAAGTATTTTTACTGCTGATTCCGCTCGCGATATTTCTAAAACAAAATAACCAAAAGGAGTATCTCAAAAAAATATTGCTATTCTTTTTTTTAAGTCTTGGTGTCATCATCCTTTATTGGGTATATTACGGATTAAAAGAAAATTTTCACGACATTTATTATCTTGTTCTCAGTGATGTGGTAAGGAACTATTTTATTACGTTTCTGGTTTCGTTAACAGGAATATTCTTTCTCGCTCAAAATTCTCTCATAAAAAAAACAGAAAATCTGGTTATTTCATTAAACATGTTGTTTTATGCCGGTTTAGCATATTCTTTTTCCAGAGAAGCGTCTTCTTTGTTTTCTTCTTTTTACGGCGGTGTTATTTTGGAGTACTCTTTTTTGCTCATGCTTTTACAGTATTTGAACATCAATTATTCGGGAAGATATGCGAAACCGTTACTTTTTGGGTATATGACAACAAATCTTCTAATCCTTATTTTGGGGTTTGGAAGTCGTGGGTTTTTTACAGTTGTACCAAGCGTTTATCATATTTTTTCAACGGTGTTATTTTTAGTGTACAACATTATTTTAGGTTTCAAATTTTTATTCGAAAAAATTCCTGTCGAACGTAAGTCTGATGCCAAATTAACAATAACTTTAATGCTCACGGCATTCTTTATACTTAACGGATTCTTTGGCGGTTATCTGATTCCAACGAGATTTTATTCGCTGTTATACTTCCTCCCAATATTGGTACTTTCTTTTATTTTGACGGGGCCATGGAATAAATTCAAAATCTCAATTCTTACTCTGGCAACAGTAAGTGCCGGGTTCTCGGTCATGATCAACACGACTCTTTCAAACGACTACACCTTTTACACCATTGATAATTTTACTGAATCAGTAAAATACTTAAAAGAAAATCTAAAGTCAACAGATAAAGTATTCTCTGTTGATACATCTGTGTTAAGCGAAATAAATAACGGCGGGATAATAAATTTTTATTCGCCATGGCAATTTTCCGGATTGGAAAACAGAATTTGTTCAGGCTATCCAAGACGCGGAAAAGAAGACGTTTGTCTTCGTGTGGAAGGTGTCATAAACAGAGTAAAAGAAACTAAACCGGATTATATTATTGGCTCAGGAAGATCAACTTTTCGCTTATTCGATAACATAGAGGGGGGGTATATTTTAAACTCAACGTACGTTTTAAAAAAAACGGATCGGAGAATTTCTATTTATAAAAAGATTAATTGACCCCACAAGACGTTGGATGGTGTTTGTATATTAAAAACAGCACAATATACGCCAATAATCCAAATAAAATTACGGGAAAAAGCAGTACTAGGTGTATTGCAACAATTTTGTTAAAAACAGTTTCACCTCCATACCCCAACAACCCCAGTAATGCGATATAACCGCCCTCAAAAATTCCAAATCCAGCAAAGGTTTTAAACGGTAAAATATCCATCAAGGCCATTGTCATCGAAATTAGTATAAAAACAAAAAAACCCGGCTTTATTCCCAACATAAAAAAAATAGTAAACCCTAAAAAAATCCTCGCGAACCAATACGATAAACTTAATAACATTAAGGTTACCAGTTCCGATTTCCTAATTGAAACAACCTGAAGTAGTATTTTTTGAATAGGATCTCTTATTTTTTTCACATATCCATACAATCTTTTTTTGAACAAAAAAAACACCAAACCCGCTGAAACAACAAAGATTCCGATAATTAACAAAACATAAAACGAATAATCAAAAAAATTACGCCCGTTTATGCTTTTTTTTAAAAAATCCGTTCCGGCGAAAAATACCGATGTTAAAACTAACAAAAAAACAGAAAGGTAATCAAAAATTCGGATAATAATCAATCGAGAAGCTCCTTGGTAATAATCAACCCTGAAGTATTTGTAAAAATACCTTACGTACGACACTTCCCCCGCTCTAAAAGGAAGAAGGTTTAATAAACAATTGCACAAAAACAAAATAGTCAGTGTTAAATTAAAATTTGGAAGTTTATAAAATATTTTATATCTAAAAGTATTTATAACTTTTACAAAAAAATAAAATATCGAAGCAGTAAGCAACACCGGCACAGTAACATAGGCGGTTATCGAACCGATATTTTTTATATGTAGCGTTTTTATTAGGAAGCACAAAACAAGAACCGATAACACGATTGGATATGTCCGCTGAATTATGCTTGATGCCTTCATTTTGATTTATTTATTTCTCAATAAAAATATTTGAATACCGAAAAGTTCATCTTTGCTTTTTAGTTCTTTTGGATAATAAACGCCCTTTTTGTAATTATCCGAATGACCCAAAATACGCGTATCATTAAGGAAGTTTGAAATAGTGTCTCTGTTTATAATTTTAGCATTGTTTTTATTAGCTTTAACAACAGAAAATATCATGAATTGTAATATTTTCAACGAACCCCGCAACACTCTTTGTCCGAACAACCGGAAAAAATCAGCATATATTCTTCTCAAGAGTACAACAAACGCGGGCCATTTGAATTTTTGCACATAGATTTTTTCTATGGAAAAATACCGCAATAACAACTCCTTGAACTCGTCCAGTGACCATTCCCTAACATGGTAATCATGCAAGGGGGTCGTCAGTTTTGGGGATGCTATATTTTTATTCGGGGTAGAAATAATTAAAATCCCGTCTTTTTTTAGAACTCTTTTTATCTCCAAAAGAAAGAGTTCGTAGTCGTTTATATGCTCAATAGTCTCGAAAGAAATGACGGCGTCAAAAAAATGATCTTTAAAATCGAGTTTTGTTCCATCCTCAACCCGATATTCGATGTTTTTTCCGGAAAAATTATTTTGAGCAAAATTTACAGAATCGTCATTTATATCCGCGCCGTATATTTTGTTAACACTTCTAGACAAAAAAAATGTTCCATAACCAACACCGGAAGCAATATCAAGAACGGTAAAATTTTTCCTTAATACTGTTTCCGCGAACACGTATCTGGAAAAACTTCTTTCAAAATCATTAAATTCCCCTTCCGCCCTTTCCGGGCTTTTTCCGAAGCTTTTTTCAGATATTATTTTTCGTCTTTTTCTTAAAAATTTAGGTATCAAAAACAATACAGACAAATTCGCTTTCATTAAAATCCATAATATTCCCAGGATACCAACATTTCCTTTTAATTTTTCAACCGATTCATTTTTATTGAACAAGTAAGAAAATTTCAACCTAATAGATCTGAAAGGAAATAACAGCAGGTCAAACAATGGAAGGTTTTTAATTGCGGCTAGAATTATATTTCTTTCACAATAATATGTTTTAAAAGGAGAAGCAACCCCGCTCGTTTTGGAATGCAAATGAATTAACTTTGCGTTTGCTGACAAAAAAGATTTATATCCCAATCCTCGAATTCTAAATCCGAGGTCAAAATCTTCAACATAAGCAAAAAAATCTTCATCAAAAACCTCTTTATCTCTTTTAAGCAAACTCTCCAAAACTTCTCTTTTATACAACGGGGCAACACCGCCGGCTGCAAAAATTTCAATATCATTTGAAAGCTCCGGTGCTTCTTTATCGTTTAACCCGAAACCGACAGATATTCCGCCTTTTTTGTTGGTTTGTATTGTCTTATGGAATTCCAATCCCGCATTTTGAATGGTTATTTTGTCGTCAAAGTATGCTTTACTGGAAACAGATCCTATTTTTACATCTTTTTCTGCTGTTTTTACCAATTCCTCCAACCAATTTTTATCAACGATAGTGTCGTTATTTAGACAAACAATATATTCAACTTCTTGATCTTTGAACGCTTCGTTGATGCCTTCATTGTTTCCCTTGGCAAATCCTGTGTTATGGTCCAATTCAATAATTTTAATTTTAGGAAAATTTTTTCTTACAAAAACAACGGAACCATCTTTTGACCCGTTATCAACAAAATAAACATCAAAATTTTGATATGTTTGATTATAAACGGAATTCAAGCAGTTCTCCAAAAACCGAATTCCGTTCCAGTTTACTATAATAATGGCAACTTTTTTAATCATAACGTTTTCCTACACTCTTTTTAAAACAGAATGTCCGCCCGTCCTATTATTTTATTTTTTTGCATAACCCCAAAAATTGGTGCAGATATAGACAGGAAGAACGGAAACAAATTTTAATAACCACAAACCAATATATCCAAGCTTCTTTTTAACTTTATTTTTATTATGCTCTGTCCAAACATTATATTTTTCAATAACTATGTTATTAAACCCCGCACTAAAAAGTAATTTTTTTAAACCCCAAAATGTCTGTAATGAACAGTGTTCTTTCCACCATTCGACCTTAAAGCTTTTGTTGTCCAAATAAACCCATAAAATATTCATGGGTTTATTTGGTGTTTGAAAAATAAACACCCCTCTTTTTTTTAAAATTCGAAAGACTTCATTTTTTAAAAATACCTGAACATCCGGAATGTGTTCAATGACATCGAACATCAAAACTACATCAAAAATACCGTCGCCGAACGGCAGATTTCCGGCTTCGTGCGTGTACAAATTGTCGGATATTCTAGGGTAAGAAATTTTTCCTTTTTCTAGAGCGCTTTTGTCAATTTCAACACCAAAAACATTATGGTATCCAAGAGCATAAAGGTTATAAATTAAGCTTCCGTAGTTACAACCGACATCAAGAATTTTGACATCTTTTGGTATGTTTAATTTTAAAAAATATTCCAAAGATGCTTGAATATTTCCCAGTTCACCTTCTTGAATAATAATTTTATTTTGTTTTTCTTCCATAATCATTTTTCATATCACGCTCAACTTAATGTAATCCGAGGCAACACCTTTAGCGTCAAACTTGGCAATATCGGCAATATTCCGCTTTGATATTTTGTTTTTTAAATCGGTATTGTTCAGAACCTCTTTTACCTTCTCTGTGCCGAATTCAATATCGTCGAACTCAATCAAAAAACCGTTTTCTCCATCTTTGATCAAGTCAACTTGTCCCCCGTTGTTTGTGGCGACAATTGGCAAACCAACCTGCATTGCTTCTTGCAACACGATACCGAATCCTTCGTGTATTGAGGACAGAAAAAAAATATCACTGTTTTGCAAATACTGAAATTTTTTGTTTTGATCGACAAATCCAGTAAAAATTATTTTGTGCTCTATTTTTAATTCTTTGGCAAGCTCTTTTAGAGATTCTTTTTCGGGACCGTCACCGATTATTATACCACAAATATCATCGGGCAATTTCGTTAAAACTTTAATAAAAAAATCAAAACCCTTTCTTTTTACCAATCTTCCAACCCCGATCATATATTTCTTGTTTTCTTCTAAACACAGCCCTTTTCTCGTTATATCTGAAATAGAGTTCATTTCATATGCCAAAGGAATGATTTTTACTTCCTTGTTCGGTTTGTAAAATTTAATACAGTTTGTTCTGATGTTTGAAGATTCAGCGACAACAGCCTCAGCTCTATTTAATAAAAATTTAATTATTACCCTATAATACCAACGATTGTGTGGTGAATTCTTTTTAGACGGGTCATAAATATCACCGCCAAGAATAGAAAGAATATTTTTTATTCCAAATAATTTTGAAAGAACATATCCGAGAGGTCCTGTTGGTACGACAAAATGTGTATTGATAAATTCGTATTCGTTTTTTCGACAGAGTTCTACCCCCTTCCAAAAACCGGAAATCGAATACGTAAACATTGAGATCATTGAGGCTGTCGACAATTCTTTTCTTCCCAACACTCGCACCCGATAAACATTAATTCCCCCAACAACTTCAAATTTTTTAAGCCCCTTATACCAACTGGTAATGTAGTCGACTTGATACCCATTTTGAATAAACCCTTTTGCAAGTTTGTAGGCGGCAACCCCTCCCCCACCCCCAAGCGGCGGGAATTCGTAATTTAAAACAAGAATTCTTTTCATTTTATTTTTTTGAGTTCCTGAGGGGAGTCCTCAGTAAATTACTGAGGACTCCCCTCAGGAACAGCGTCATTTTATTTTCATTTTTTGTTTTTATGTTCCGCCTTTAAAAGTTTTTTCTTCTCGCTTTTCAATTCTTTGATGTGTTTTTCCGGCGGTAAATTTTCCGGAGTGGTACCGCCGATATCTTTGATTGTTTGCCGAACTTTTCCGCCAACCATAAAATGCGCCCGTGAAGCGTGGTCATCTCCTCGGATGTTGTCTTTTTTTATTTTTTCTTCCGTCTGAGTGATCCGGAATAAGTTTGCGGCGAGCTCCGTTGTTCCCGCCCTGTCCAAAAGCTCCCCCTTTTTGATTCCCTTTTTTGTTTCTATTTTGTCCAAAGTCATACCATACAAACCGCGATAACCGGCATCATTAAAAGACCCAAATCTTGTAACTCCCGCTCGCTTTGCCGTACTGAATAATTTTTTGTTTTCTTCCGATACTTCGCCTCGGATAAATAATCTTTTGTCGGTTTCGGAAAGTTGTCCGAATATTTCTTGTTTTCTCGTTTGTATGGCAAAATACGTCTGTGCCAAGGCAATTTCCGGCTTTTTTGAATCGCCGTTTTGAGCGACGAGATAGCAGGCATATCGGTCAAGTTTCCAGTTCCGCACTTCTCTCGCCGAATTTAGGCCCAATTTAACCATTTTACTGAACGCAGTAAAATGGTTATCCACAGTCTGCCCGCTATTCATACACGCCTTGGCGGCTCTTCCTACCACCTCCTCGGCATTTTGCCATTTTTCATAACCAAGTACCGGCATCAACTCGCGAGCCTCCCAATATTCAACCCCATTCTCATCAACTTTTTTAATGCTTTCAAAATCTTTATTGATTGAATGTAGTATTATTTCTTCCGACATAAAAGTTTTCTCTTTTAAAACACTGTTAATTATACCATCTCCAATTAACTCCTTCTGTTTTGTTTTCTCTGCACTAAACCGAAATTGCTACCCAAGGACTGCCCTTTCCCCGTCATTCCTCCGCCAGCTGGCGGATTCATTCCTCCTTAAGGGCAGTCCTTTGTCCGCAATTTCTACCAGAAGTGAATAGGTTAATTGGAGATGGTATTATAACCCCAACCGCCCGTTTCCGAAAGCTTTTCCGCAATTTCATAACTCACCGGACTTGCCCCACCCCCAAGCGGCGGGAATTCGTAATTTAAAACAAGAATTCTTTTCATTTTACTCTTTTTTGAGTTCCTTAGGGTAGTCCTCAGTACATTACTGAGGACTACCCTCAGGAACAGTGTGGATTTACTTTTTGATCACTTCGCGGATGTAATATCTTTTTTCATATTCCGAGGAACTGTAATGAACACGGAAGAGAAGGCTTATGATAATTCCGAACGAGAAGAGCATGATGCCGGACAAAAGAAGGAAGAATGTTACAAGTGCCCAGCCGTTGCGATTGATTGAAAGACCCCACGCGAGTTTACCATACACCGTCCAAAATCCGGAAAGAACGCCAAGGGTTATCGAAGCAAGACTTGCGTAGCCGAACAGATGAAGCGGTCTTTGGGAGAATTTATAAAGGAACCAGATATATACCAAATCGATAAATCCCCTTACCGCTTTGGAGTAATTGTAATTGCTGACGCCATGTTCCCTTTTTCGATGATTGACCACCACTTCGCCGATTCTAAAACCCTTCCAGCGAAGGAGCGCCATTATGTACCGGTGCATTTCTCCGCCGATGTCTAAACTTTTTACCGCTTCTTTTCGATACACACGAAGAGCGCAACCGGAATCATGAATGGAGTCGTTAATCATCTTTTTTCGGAGATACTGACCGATCTTAGTAAGAACACAAATTCCACTCTTATCACTCCGATGTTTTCTCCAGCCGGCGACGACATCAAGATCGTCGTCTTTGAGTTTTTTTATGAGAGCGGGAATGTTGTGCGGATCGTCCTGACCGTCGCCGTCCAAAGAAATGACAAGTTCGCCTTGTGCGGCTTTAAAACCCGCGTCAAAGGCTGTGGTTTGCCCATAACGGCGATTAAGATTGATTATTGTGATATTTTTAAGCGACTTGAGCTCGCGCAGGGAGCCATCAGTACTGGAGTCATTTATGTAAATAACCTCAAAAGAACGGGTAATTTTTGAAACAACCTCTTGAATTTCCGCATTAAGTTTGGTGATATTCCACTCTTCATTATAAATCGGAACCACCACAGAAATGTCCATTTTTTGCTCATTTTCCATACTTCACAGTATACTCCAACCACAAAAAATAATCACGTTTCAGTCCCTGAGGGGAGTCCTCAGTAATTTTACTGAGGACTCCCCTCAGGGGGCTGTTTATTTTGTGAGGATTTCTATGCCGTCTTTGGTGATGGCGATGGTATGCTCGAAGTGAGCGCTGATGGAGCGGTCTTGCGTTCGGTAAGTGTAGCCGTCTTTATCGAGAAAAATTCCTCTCTTCCCTTCATTTAACATCGGCTCGATGGCGACCACCATTCCGGGTTTCCATTTGGCGCCGACGCCTTTTTTTGTGCCATAGTTCGGAATATAGGGGTCTTCATGCACCTCCCGTCCGACACCATGACCGCCGAGTTCGCGAACGATTCCATATTTATACGGCTTCACAAAATGCTCGATCGCATAGCCGACGTCACCGACGTGCCCGCCAATTTTTACAGCCGCGATACCTACCTCGAGCGCCTTCTTTGTTGTATCCAAAAGTTTCTGCACCTTTTCGCTTATTTTTCCCACGGGAACCGTTCGAGCGCTGTCGGTAATCAATCCTTGGTGAATAATTCCCATATCAAGACCGATGATGTCGCCTTCTTTTAATACTCGATCCTCTTTCGGGAGACCGTGTACGATTTCGTCGTTCACAGAAAGACAGATGGTTCCGGGATACGGAAAATCGGCTCCATAAGGTTGGTAATTAAGAAACGCGGGCGTATCCCCCATTTCAATGACGATGTCGTACGCAATTTTATTGAGTTCTTTTGTACTTATTCCCGGACGAACCGCTTTTTCAACTACATCTAAAACATGAGAAAGCCGTTTGCCTCCTTCGCGTAAAATTTCTATCTCTTTTGAGGTTTTAATTATTATTGGCATATGAAAAGATATCGCCCTTTATAGGAATGTATATTACAACATAAATCGATAAATAGCAACTCTAACTTTCCGCGATCATCCGTAAAATTTCCGCGTGAACATCGGGGATCGGCTGGTCGCCGTTCACGTCAAGAATTGTTCCATATTTTTTAAAGACATCAACCGCGGGAACCACTTCTTCCTGATATACTTTGAGGCGGTGTTTTATGACTTCTTCGTTGTCATCGGCGCGATTCTCCACGCCCGCGCGTTTCAGAAGACGTACTTTCACTTCATCATCGTGTACGTCAAGGTATATCGCTTTATAAGGGCGATCAAGCCAGGTCATAACATCATGGAAAAGTTCCGCTTCCGGGGCTTTTCTTGCCGCGCCTTCGTAGATAATTCCTTCTCCTTCACCAAGCTCAAGTACCGCCTGCTGAAAAAGGTATGCGGCAAACCAGTACGGCATCAAGCTTCCGCGGTCCATGATTTCGGCAATCTTGTGCCCGAGCGGAGTGTCAGCCTTCTGCAACTCACGAAACTTGTCGCCTGTGGAAAAGGTTTTGAAACCACTCGCTTCAGAAAGAAGCTTGGTCTGCATCCCCTTCCCGCTTCCCGGTTTCCCGACAAGAACGAAGGTTTTATATTTTTCGAAAATGTTGTTTTCCATAATTTTATTAAATTATGCTTTTACTTGCTCGGTGCAAAGTTTTGGCGTTTGTAGTCGAAGTTTCAGGTCGTTCAGTACGTTCATGAAGGAAATGAAGGCGTCGTATGGCGATTCGTAAGGATTGAAATACTTGTGTACGTCGCCATCATTAAACCATTTTGTACACATATAGTAAAGATGGTCGGAGGTTTGCAATTTGCGCCAATCACTGATTATCGTTTCGTCCATCGTTTCCATCACTTTTTGCTCCAGTTCGTACAGTTTGTGCGCCGCTTCCCACTGCATGGAGTTCGAAAGCCAAGCGGAGAGGTCTCTTTCAACATCCGCCCATGACATAAAATTGTGAACATCCAATTCCGCCACCGACGGATATTTCATCGCCGCTTCGGTAGGGGTCATAAAATTATTGTCGGGGTTTTTGAGTATCTCGCCGGGTAGGTGCTTGAGGAAATTGAAAATACCCGTGTCTTCCCATTGGTGTTCGCCGAACGTCTCGTAGTCCATGAAAAGATTGACGACATTTCCGTTGCCGTTTACTTGCGAAACCCAGTTGGCGAATTTCGGCGCGGTCAGAGGGTGCTCGTTCCATTCTTTCGAAGAAAAACGAAAAGCGATATCGTCGGAAAGTTTGTAGTTTTTAAGGAGCAGCTTGATCTGTTTCGTTCCCTTCGGCCGGTAGAGGAAATTCGGACTTCGCCATCCCAAAATATGATCGGCGCCTTCGGCAAGGATCGCTTTGTACCCCATTCCTTCGATAAAGTTGGCGAGTTCGTTGTTATAGATCAGCTCGGTGTTACGGAAAGCGGTCGGTTCCACTCCAAACAAGTCTTTCACTTTCTTTCGATGCATCAGCACCTGTTTTTTAAACTCATCTTTTGAATAGAGGAAGGAAAGCGAATGGTAATAGGTTTCGTCAAGAATTTCGACGCGGCCCGTTTCCACCAATTTTTGAAAAGAATGAAGCGTTTCGGGAGAATATTTTTCGATCTGATCAAGAAACACGCCGGAGAGTGAATAGCTTATCTTGAATTCGGGATGCCGTTTCAGAAGGTCAAGCATCACGGCATTCGTCGGAAGATAGCATTTTCCCGCCACTTTTTTGAGAATCTTCTCATTACTGAGCCGTTCGTTCTGGTAATCGTTAAAATAATCCCGATCGTGTCCGATATTAAAAAGCTGGTACCGCTTTAAGCGAAACGGCTGATGGACTTGAAAATAAAAGCAAACAGAAGGCATGATATTTTTTGTAAAGTGATAAGACGATTATTTACTGTTAGCGGTTCGATTATTCAGGAAGTTTTTTATACCACTGATAAATGATGATAACGAGTGAGATGATGAGGAACAGCGCGGAAAGGAGGAATGCGACGGTTTCCTGATCCAAAATGTTCGGAATACCCATTGAACCGCCACTACTATTGCGAGCGAGAAAAGTGAGAAAAATGGAAAGCGGAACGAAACCGTAAGCAAAGTGAAGCCAAGCGCGAAAAGTTTCTTCACGAAGTTTATAGGTGATGAGAGAGAGAAGGAGAACCACAGGAAAAATAAAAACAAAAGGAGCTATAAAATCAAAAATATCTAAATTCAAAATACATTTTCCACCCACACACGAATCATAAATCATATCACGAGAAAAAATCATCGACAAATATACAACAGTGGCAACAAAGCTAACCCCCAATACGTTTTTTTTTGTCTTTTTCATCTTTTCATTATACCACACATTAAATCTCATACCCAACCATGCCTTTGTTTACAGTCAATTTTACGATTTTCAATTTCCATGATTTTTAAAGTACTTGAAAGTAACAAGAAAAAAAGAAATAACGATATATGTTACAATCAACATTAATGACATTGTCCCCTTATCTGTTGCAAAATAATCGGTATACTCCCACGGAGCAATAAAAATAATAAATAAATAAATAAATAAATAAATAAAGGAAAAATTTCTCCAAAAAAGAAAAATATTTTCAGTCATTCGAAACGTAATCAAACTAAAAATAAAAGTCGGCACAAAAATTATAAATATATATGCCATTAACCCCGTGACGCAAGAAACAAGCGGCGGATCAATATATGAACATTCCGGACCAAAAGACAAACTGGTGTACCCAAGAAACAATATGATTAACGCAAACAATAGTGCGCCCACACTGCTTATTTCCAACATCCGTTTTTTGTTTAACATAAAATTAATTGATTTATCCTAATACCCCACCTCTATTTTACCATCTCCAATCTTCAATTGCACCGTGTGCATTCCGGAAAGTTTCTCTTTCGTCGGGCGCAAATCGATTTCATCACCGTCATCTTCGTCATCCAGATCATTCGGTTTCGTCATTACTACCGTAACATTTTTCTTTGGGCGATAATGGGTTTCAACTTTTGTTGCGGGTGTTTTTATGTACGATGCCAGCGTTTTGAAAGTTTCTTTCTTCTTCCCGATTGTACTCCATTTGTATGCCAGTGGTATCGTTGAGGTGGAAATAAGAACGCCGTTTTGCTTGATGTCGGAAATGACGAGTTCCAGTTTGTTCTTTTTCGTTTTGAATTTGGAAAAAAGAATTTCGGTAGTGTTTCCCTCTTCATCGGCAATGATGGTTGATGTCGCGGTCGATTGTACAGTCGTTGAAGAAACAGCATCAAATCCTTCGATTTTCAGCGACTTTGATATTTTGTCAAATGAAAGTGTGGCATCGGGAGGGGTTACATCATATATCATTTCTTGATTCGGTTTTGAGATTATTTCGGCATCGGTAACTCCATCGCTGTTAAAGTCAATTTGCATCGGCAACCAGGTAGATTCGAGTTGGACATTTTCGGGAATATCAAGAGTAACCGTGGTTTCTGCATCCGACGGAATTGCGGAAAAAGTCGTGCTGGCGGTTACCATATCACCGCTTTGCGTTTGAATTTCCAGCGAAAAACTTCCCTCGGCATAACCTTTGAGGATGATGTGTTGTGCGATGCTCGGATCGGCGACGATGAATTTTGTTTCGCCGATTTCATAATATCTTGCGCCGGGGATGTTTTCCTCAAGTTCGCCAGTTGTGGTTGAGTAGCCGGTATGATTACCAAGACCGTCGTAAAGATTGAGAGTAAGTGGCGAGCGGAGAGTGTACATAATTATGTCGGGTTTGCTCATTGGTTTGGTTTGAGAAATATAGTTTAACGATACGGTGGAACTGGCGACATTGTGTTTAATGAAATTAACGACATCCGGTACTTCAAAAATATCCTTATGCGTCCGTGGTATTGTTGTTCTGTTATAAATTCCGTGCGGATTGTACTCATATAAATCTACCCACCACCTTTCAACATTTTCCGCCCCTTTGTCGCCCAAATACTGCGCGCTATCGGAAACAACCGTTTCGTCGCCGTTCACAGTGAGCACGTTTTTCAATTTCGGCTTTACATCGTATTCATCGCACACTTTTCTGAACCAACTCCAATGAGATCTCACGCAATAGGTTTCAGAACCGTATTCAATCCCCGCAAGTGTTCCCATACCCCACCCAGCGACTTCGATCACTTCGGTCGTGCTTGCCGGTCTCCACACATCAAGATTTCCATGCGTCATAAGCGCTTTGGTGAATAATGTGTTGTTTCCTTTTGCCGGCGAATTTGTTTCATTGTATGGGGGGTCGGTTCTATCCTCTAAACCGAGCACGTATCCGGTCAATTCGTCGTAATTACCAATCGCCCATTCATAAGCATTCCGTTGGTTTGTATACAACGCGGAATTATCAAACGAAGCAATCGGCACTCGGTGCCCTATTACCGTGGTATAGTATTCCGGCGAAGGCAAAAGGTTGTATGCGCTCGGCATATTTTGGCTCACTTCTCTTGTTTGTGCCGTGTCGGAAACAATGCCAAGCGGTCCCATTTTTGAACCGTGCAAAAGCGTGGCAACAGCGTCGGGTGTTCCCACCTCCGGAACGGCAACAAGAATGATTTTATCCACCATGTTTTCTTTTCCTTCCACACGAAGGCGACGCATTAATTCCTTTGTCACCAATCCGCCGTTTGAGTGCGCCACAATGGTAACTTTATGGGTTCGCGAAGAAGAAGCAAGGCGCATCAATTCGCTCATAATGTACGGCTCCTTACCGGAATCGGGATACGCAGAATAATCTATGTATCCGTCCGCATTTTTCTTTCCTTTGGTAAGCAAATCATCAAGCGAAAGACGCCAATCATACGGCACGGCGGAATAATCGGCGATGATATGTTCGGTATTTTTCCACGATGCGAGATTACTCAAAAAAGTTTTATAAATGTTTAACCCAACTCCGTGTCCAGCCACCTCGTCAACAACATCTTTCGTTACCAAATCGTGAACGCTTGTGCCATCCGAATACAACCCAAGTTTCGTATTATCGCAATCGGTTTCGGGAAACCATCTCTTGAAATATGAATCACCGACATCGGTCGCACATCGTTCCCACACATTTTCTGAAACCTCATACAACCGACTTCCGGCAATCCCGGGAAGAAAGAGAATATTTGAATTACAGTTTTCGATGCATTCTTCCGTTTCCGTCGGCGCATCTTCTCCGGTCGGTTCCGTTACGAGCCAGGGTGAAAAATCCACATTATCGGACACTTGGTCGCCGAGGCCTCCCGGATTGTCGGTTGTGTGATACGGTCCCGCGGGACTTCCCCACCAGTTCCATTTTG
>Ga0172379_10006290_pt1 | contig 15987 bp, 11 predicted proteins | sample GrowelOW334metaG_FD_119756 | JGI IMG/M metagenome (GOLD analysis project Ga0172379, IMG submission 119756) | Groundwater microbial communities from an aquifer near a municipal landfill in Southern Ontario, Canada - Groundwater well OW334 metaG | ecosystem: Environmental > Aquatic > Deep... | reverse complement strand
TCCTGAGAAAAATGATTTTCTTGATGAATATTTTCATCAGGAGGCATTTAACCCTTTACTTTCAATAGGGAAAAAGACCAAAACAACCCTTTTTACGGAGGATCTCTGGTTCCTCAAAGCAAGTATTACTTACAAGAAAAATATTTTTTAAGTCTTATGGTAGCATCGAAAAAAATAGTCTCCGACCCCCCTCTCGATATGTCAAAATTGATTTCGGGAGTTGAATCAAAACCAATTATGCCTGTTGTAGAAAAGCCTTTAATGGCCGTCAAACCTCATCTACCAGCACAGACTACCCAACAAAGATATGATGTTCCAGTTGAGGAAAGGTTAAAAGAAGATCTAAAGATCAGTTATCAAGCTAAAGGAATCTTAGATATCACTTTTGGTGGCTATGGATTTTTAAGACAAAACTATGTTTTAAGTCCGGACCAGGATATCTACGTTTCTACTTCTCAAATCCGCAGATTTTGGTTAAGACGGGGTGATGAGGTTGAGGGTTTGGCTCGTCCACCTAAGGCCGGAGAAAGATTTCATTCGTTACTTTTGATAAAAAAAATAAACGGTATTGAAATGACCGAAGAGCAAAGTGCCAAGCGCAAGGATTTTGAAAAGCTGACTGCCCTTCATCCAAGCAAGCAGATGAAGATGGAGACGACAAAAGACGTTTTATCGACCCGAATCATCGATTTGATTGCTCCAATTGGTTTTGGTCAGAGAGCTTTAATTGTTTCACAACCAAAGGCAGGTAAAACAACATTCTTAAAGGAAATCGCTGAAGCAATCGGCACTAATTATCCAAAAGCCTATCTGATGGCGATACTAATCGGTGAGCGACCGGAAGAGGTCAACGAAATAAAAAGATTTATTAAGGGTGAGGTAGCTGCCTCAAATTTTGATGAATCTCCACGTCAACAGATCAAAGTGGCTAATCTAGCTTTGGATCGGGCCCGAAGATTGGTTGAGGTCGGTTATGACGTTATTATCCTTTTGGATTCCGTAACACGCCTCGCACGAGCTTTGAATTTATCTGTCACTAATAGTGGTCGAAGTTTATCGGGTGGATTTGATCCTTCTGCCTTGTATCCGGCTAAAAAATTCCTTGGAGCGGCCCGTAACTGCGAAGAAGGCGGAAGTTTGACGATAGTGGGTACGGCTTTGATTGGAACCGAGTCGAGAATGGATGATCTTATTTATGAAGAACTTAAGGGAACCGGTAATATGGAGATCCATTTGGATCGTAAATTTGCCGACCGCAGAATTTTTCCAGCTATTGATGCGGAAAAATCCGGTACCCGTCATGAGGAGCTTCTGTTTGATAAAGAAACCATGAATAAAGTTAATACCTTAAGAAGAATGTTGAATTTATTAAATGGGGAAGAAAGATTGATTGCGTTAACCGAAAAGCTTACTAAAACTAAAAATAACCAGGAATTTTTGGACTCCTTGAGTAAGGGTGCGTAAATGATCTACTAATAGGCTACTTTGATATAGTTTTTTTGGGAACTATAGGAATATATCAACTTGTAATTTTCAATTTACATTGAATGAAACAATGATTCAATGTTTCAATTGAAAAATTGATCAAATGAAAATTTATTGAAAATTGTAAATTGATAATTGAAAATTAAATTTGACTTGACATTCCTAACTCACATACTCTATACTGGTACCCAGTATGGAAGACACAAAGAAAAGAGTTAATCGAATTATTGGCCAGTTGAGGGGTATAGAAAAGATGTTAGGTGAAAAAAGGGAATGCTCGGATGTACTTCAACAAATCTCGGCCGTTAAAAAAGCTATTGACGGACTGTCCAAAGAAATAGTAATATCTGATATCTGTAAATTGATACCCAATGAGGATAGTGTGAAAATTGGGAGAATGGTGGAGAGAGCCATTAATTTATAAATTTCTAATTTCTAATTAACCTAATTTCTAAAAAAATCCCAATTACCAAAAATTGGGGATTGGAAATTATTTAGGTCAATTAGAGCAATTAGATCAATTAGGTTAATTATGATAGAGAATGTAATCATAATCGGTGGTGGGCCGTCAGGACTTTCTGCTGCTATTTATTTGGCGAGAGCCGATCTTAAGCCTTTGGTCTTTGCCGGATCACCTCCAGGCGGTCAATTGACCCTGACTTCAGAAGTTGAAAACTATCCAGGTTTTGAATCAATCCTTGGCTCTGAATTGATCGAGAAGATGAGGAATCAGGCAAAAAAATTTGGAGCAAGAATCGTGGATGAGAATGTATTAAAGGTTGATTTTTCCGAACCAATAAAGACTGTCTTTAACCAAAGACAGTCTTTAATTAAAACAAAATCAGTCATCATCGCCACTGGTGCGAAGGCTCTATGGTTAAATCTTCCTTCAGAAACTCGTTTATTGGGCAAAGGCGTGTCAGCATGCGCTACTTGTGATGGATTTTTCTTTCGTGAAAAAACAGTGGCGGTAATTGGTGGGGGAGATACTGCTCTTGAAGAAGCTTTAACCTTGACAAAATTTGCTAAAAAGGTATATATTATTCACCGACGGGATTTTTTCAGAGCATCAAAGATAATGCAGGAAAGGGTTTTGAAAAATAAGAAGATCGGAATTATCTGGAATGCAGCCGTTGAGGAGATACTCGGGGAGAAACATGTTGAAGGAATAAAAATTCGAAATTCGAAATTTGAAATTCGAAATTTGAAATTGGATGGTGTTTTTGTTGCTATTGGTCATAAGCCGGATACAGATTTATTTAAAGATAAAATAGAATTGGATAAGAAAGGTTATATATTAACAACAGATCGAATAGGAATTGAAAATTTAAACATTGAAAATTCATTAAAAATTGAATCCCGCCTCTGGCGGGAGAAAATTCCGAAGTTTGACGTAAATTATGCGACTCAAACTTCGGTTAGGGGAGTTTTTGCAGCGGGAGATTGTGTTGACCATATTTATCGCCAGGCGGCAACATCGGTTGGAACGGGAGTTGCGGCAGCGTTGGATGTTGAGAGATATTTAGAAAATGTCAAATAATGTAGGGGTTTGATTTATCAAACCCATACAAATTATAAATTTGTTTTTTTCAAAACGTATGGATAGTCAAGGAAAAAAGATGCTTGAATCGGCACAAGCACTTATTACTAAAACCGCCGAAAAAATGCAGTTAGACGGAGAGATGATCAAACGTCTCATTGAGCCGGAGTTTGCTCATGAATTTGCTTTGACCATCACAATGGACAATGGTAAGAAAAAGGTTTTTAAGGGTTGGAGAATCCAACATAATAGCGCTCTTGGACCTTACAAGGGTGGAATTCGTTTTCATCATGACACAGTTCGTGAAGAAGTTCAAGCTTTGGGAACTTTAATGTCAATCAAATGTGCCGTTGCCGGTCTTCCATATGGTGGAGGAAAAGGTGGAATTGTCGTTGATCCAAAAAAACTGTCAAAAACAGAGTTGGAAAGGCTTTCCCGGGCATTTGCAGCAAGGATTGCCCATGTCATCGGAGAAGATATCGATGTCCCGGCTCCTGACGTCAATACCACTCCAGAAATAATGAGCTGGATGCTTGATGAATATCAAAAAATAATTGGATATAAAAGTCCGGCCACATTTACCGGAAAACCAGTCTCGATGGGTGGAAGCTTAGGGAGAACCGAAGCAACCGGACGAGGCGGATTGTTTGTCACTTTGTCTTTACTTTCTAAATTAAAGAAAAAAGCCAAAGGAACCACAGTCGCCGTCCAAGGATTTGGAAATGTCGGTTATTACTTTGCCAAACTGGCAACAGAAGTTGGTTTTAAAGTGGTGGCGATTTCTGATTCCAAATCAGGAGTTTACGATAAAAATGGAGTCGATCTGGATCGCGCTTTAAAAAATAAAAAAGAAAAGGGAACCGTTTCATACGGCAAAACTATTTCCAACGAAGAACTATTGGAATTAGACGTTGACGTGTTAGTTCCAGCCGCTCTTGAGAACATGGTCAATGAGAAAAACATGGCTAAGATCAAGACCGGGATCATCGTTGAAATGGCCAATGGCCCGTTGACGGCTGAAGCTTACGAATATTTGGCTAAAAAAGGCAAGATAATCGTTCCTGACGTCTTAGCTAATTCCGGAGGAGTAACCGTTTCTTACCTTGAATGGGTTCAGGGTAAAGCCGGATACTTTTGGTCGGAAAAAGAAGTTAATGACAAGCTAAAAGTTATGATGGAAAGGGCCTTTGAGGCAATCTGGAACAAATCAGTTGCAAAAAAGATGCCTTTGAAACAAGCAGCTTTTGAAGTGGCGCTTGAGAGAATAACATCGGCAATGGTTTGATTCATTTCCCCTGTCGTAGAGACGCAAAATTTTGCGTCTCTACAGGGGAATCGTATCCGTGGTATAATAGAAGCCTGTTTTATGAATGAAATAGGCGAGTTTACTATCTTTTTAAAAAACTACTTTTCATCCCGTCTTTTAAACGCGGGACAGGTGTTTGAGGGCGTAAAAGATGTTATCGTTGCTTTTTTAATTGTTAAGAGGGGAAAATATTCATCGTCATTTTTAAATACTTCTTTTTTAATGATTGTGGCGGCCGCTATAGTTGGTGGTCCAATCATTGCTGAAAATGCTCCTTTTCTTGCCAATTTAAATAATCGCAATAATAACTATCAGGCCCTTGTTCTTTCCTATAATCCTTACGGTGGTAATTTAGGAACGGTTTATTCCGTGAAACCGGAAATTGTTAGTTATCGAGTTCTTGGGGGTGATAGTTTAGCTTCAATCGCGAAAAAATTTAACATTACTGTTAACAGTATTAAATGGTCAAATAATTTAAAAAGTGACCTGATTAAACCCGGACAATCTCTAGAAATCCCACCTTTTGATGGTATCGTCCACAAAGTGGAAACTGGAGAAACCGTTTATTCAATTGCCAAAAAATATAATGTCACGGCTCAAAACATTGTCAATTTTCCTTTAAATAATTTTGCCGATTCCGATACTTTTGCCCTTAGCTCAGGTCAAAGTCTCTTTGTCCCAGGTGGTATTATTGAAAATAAACCGGTGATTCAGACTCAATTTATTGCTTCAATTCAAGCCGGAGTCCACGGGTCATCAAGTTTCATTTGGCCGACCTCGGGCGGTATCACTCAATATCCGGTTGCATATCATATGGCATTAGATATCGCTAATCCTTCTCAGCCACCAGTTTTGGCTGCCGATTCTGGAACTGTTGTTTATGCAGGTTGTCTTGACTGGGGTTATGGTTGCCATGTCATAATTGATCACGGTAATGGATATCAAACATTATACGGACATCTTTCTTCATACTCAGTCGAAGCTGGTAATTCCGTTGGTCAAGGGTCTCAAATCGGACTCATGGGTTCAACTGGAAGATCAACCGGAACTCATTTACACTTTGAAATCAGATCGGGAGGGGCCTTGTTAAATCCGTTGAATTTTCTCAAATAGGGCGTGATAAATCACGCCCCTACAATTATTTTGTTTTTGGCAGCATCTTCTTAAAATCTTCTAGTTCTTTCTTGACCTTTTCATAATCAGATTTATCTTTCTTTGGATCAATCAGTTTTAAAGCATTTTGCATGGCGTTAACGGCCTGAGGATAGTTCTTCTTTTGAAAATTAGCCCAGGCTAAATTATAGTTTGCGTTAGCCCAATCAGGTTTCAAGGTCACCGCCTGTTCAAAAAATCTTAAGGCGTCATCGTATTTTTTTTGGGAATAATAAACTCCACCTAGTGCAACTCGATAGTTTGGATTTTGTGGATCGGCTAAAATTGCCCGTTGATAAGCGGAAATTGTCCAGGCATCGGCATCCTTAGCCGTATTAATAATATTCAAGTAAACTGCGGCAAGACCTTGCCAATTAACAGCCTTTTGTGGGTTCAAAGAAACCGATGTCTTGCTTTCGGCAATGCCGGCTTGGATGGCCTGAGTGATAGTTTGCCGGTCCTGTTCAGACAATTTATTGTTTTTAATTTTGGAAGATACATTGTTGGCAATAACAAAGTTTGTTTGGGCAAAATTAGTGTGAAATCTTTCAATAAAGGGATTTAAAATAATCGCCTGTCTTTGGTTTTCATAAACTTCTCTAAGATTTTTATTGGTAAAACCATCGGCTGATTTTTTGAAATAATATTCAGAAGCGTAAGAGCGACCAAGAAAATAGCCGGAAGTGGCGATTAAAAGAAAAGAAATAGCAATAATGCCGATGTAGATGGGTAGGGACAATTCATGAATTGTCCGTACATCGGTCGTAGGGGTTTGATTTATCAAACCCAACGTTACGAAAAACAAAAACCAGACGATCAAAGATGGAGGAAAGGCAAATAAACAAATAATTAAATAAACAAATAAAATAATTGATACGGGTCGGTCACGCCCGACCCCTACAAATTGTTTGAAAACGGAAAAAATCAATAATCCAAACGTTATTAACCCGAAAATTCCCGTTTCGGTAATAATTTGCAAAATTGCGGAATGAGAAACGCTAAACGATTCAAACTGCCAAAGTGGTGACTGGTTGTAGGCAAAATCTTTAACTCGGGTGAAAATAGCGGCAAAATTATCAGGACCGACCCCAATTAATGCCGTCAGTGGGTTTTTTAAAGATTCAAGAGCGGCAAACCAAGACAGCCGGAAAGGGGGCATCGGTAATTGTAGGGACAGGTCTAGACCTGTCCGTACCTTTACAAGCGAATAAATTGTGAGAAATATGGCGACAAAATTCAATATTAATGTCATCCCCGTGAAAACGGGGATCCATGATTGAATGGATTCCCGCCTCCGCGGGAATGACACTATCTCATAAATTACAAAAAATACCAATAAAACCGCCAGATCTAATTGTGAACCAACGGGGGTAAAACCGGGTGAAATATTTTTGAAGGGTTGAAAATAGAAAACGATTGTGATTAATGATAAAAAAACGGATGAAAAAATTGTTAAATTGTTCCATTGTTTCATTGTTCCATTGTTATGTGAAATATAAAAATACAAAACTGCCATAAAAATCATCATTAATAGCCCAAAATTCGGGTTGAGTAACGCCTGAATTTTATTAGGGGATGAGAATAAAGTTGATAAAGCAACAGACGTTAAAAAAAGTACAATCAGATTGTCAAAAGGCATTCTTTTCCAGGAGATTTTTTTTGAAATTAAAATCTGGATAGTAGAAATAAAGACAAGCAATAAAATTCCAAAACCTAATAAATAAAATATCAAATTTTCCATTCTATGGTTTTAATAAAGGGACATCAGAAGCGGTTGGAACATCTGGGGAAACTGGAATGATGTTTTGCATTACTTGAACAGGCTCGATACGTAAAGCTGTAAGCGTTTGTGTTTCAAGAACATCTTCGGTGGTATACACAGTTGCTTGCATATCTACTTTCAAATCAGACATAGCAAGTTTTTCCGGTTTTGGGGATTCTCCTCCAGGGACTATGGTAGCGCTATAGACGTTACGGGATATCTCGGTATCCTGCGTAATATTTATAGTATATTCTTTTTCTTGAAGAGTGGACTGCACAATATTCATAGCAACCATAGGTGGACCAGCGGCTACGGGAGGAAAAGCTCTAAGAATCAGAGTATTACTTGTTATGTTTACAATTTTACCGCTTAATGTATTAGCAACCTGAGGCAGATTAATCATCGTTGCCTCAAATGTATTCTTCAATAATGTTCTAAGATCAGTTTGACTATTTACCGTTATATATTGACCAACTTTAATATTTTTCATCGTTAGTTTGGGAGTGGAAGCCATGGCGGCAGGAAGACCAAGGGCACTAAGAGGAGTCGTCTTAAATAGGTAATTAATATTTGATGCTGGCTGAAATATTTGAGTTTTATCTGTGACGAGCAGTTTATAGGTTATTGTTTTTACTTGAGGGGCGGGCATGATCGGTGGTTGGTTTGGCATAACCTTAATTGTAATAGGAGCGGTTTGTGGCACAACGTACTGACTAGAAATCGAAACAACGTTTCCTTCAATTTTTTCAACTTTTCCGGAAAGAGAATTCACAGGAGATGTAAGATAGAGGATATTTGGGGAAATATCCTGACCATTTAATCCATTTTTTTTATAGTCAAAAAACATAAACAAAGCGAGTACTACTAGGACAATGAGTCCAATAATAATTATTTTTTTATGATTCATACTAGCATGTTATACCAAAAATTTTTAACATTTTCCAGGTAAACAGCACGTAACCGTTGTGGCTGTTGCAGAAGGTAGAGTTGTGATAGTGACACTATTATAATCAACAAATGGTAGTGTATAACTAATTACATCTCCGCCACAATCTACTACACTACAACCTGCAACATAGTGAACGACCGTTACGGGAAGAAAATATACGGTAGTACCGTTAGAAGGACAATAAGTACAAGTACACAGTGCAGCATTGACAGTCTTAATTTTTTGAATAGGATTAGTTAAGAAAAAGTATAAAATAAAACCGGTTAATAATAAAAAGAACATTCTTTTTAAAGTAAAAAAATACTTTATAAAATTAATGTGTTTTTTTTGTTTTTTATGTTTTTTCATGGCTTAGTTATACCAACAATAGTTTGTAACTCATTAATCTGTTTTTGTTGTTGGTCGACAGTAATTTTTAACTTCTTCAGTTCGGCAAGAAGAAGGACAGACAATTTCTCATAATCTATATTAGCAGTTTTCTTGTCATTTTTGGAGATGACTAATTCAGGAATGACCTTATAGGCATCTTCGGCGATTAGACCAAACTGTCTACCTCCAGCCAACGTATAACCCAAATTTTTGTACTCTTTTTTATAATCATAACTCACTGGTTGAAGGTTGTAAATTTTACTGGAATCCACTTCGAGATTTTTAATATCCTGCTTATAATCTCTCGACGAACCGCTTGCATAGACAGTACCGGCAACATCTAATTTATACCCCGGTGCCGCCGTTCCAATGCCGACGTAGCCGTTGTAGTCTATTACCATTGCTTCATTTGTTATGCCTGTCCCATAGTTTGCACTCGTTCCAAAAGATAAGTATGAGCCACTACCCGTGAATTTGGCTCCAATTTGTGCTAGGTTTCTATTATATGAGGCTGAATAACCAGTAAATCCTAGTAAAGCATAATTATTTGATGATGAATCGTAACTGTGAATTCTAATTCCAGTATCATTATCACCAGTAAATGCAGATACAGATGTTTGGTCATTTACTTCCAATTTGGTTGTTGGCACCACTGTCCCGATGCCGATGTTACCATTATAATCCCACGTCATAGCTTGTTGATCAGGAGTACCGCTAGTATTACTGGCCCCGTTAACATATAAATCTATCTTGCTTCCCCACGCACTTGGTCCTCCATGACCAATTCTAAATTCAGCATTTTCATTATAGGTATATCCAGGAGTACCTGTCCTTGAAAGTTTAAGAATGGTTTTATCTGCCGCAAGTACACCGCCTGGTTTGCTGTCAGTTAGCTCCCAAAGCTCCAATTTACTATTTGGTCCTGTCGTCCCGAAGCCGACGTTGCCGGAAGAATTTTGTAAAAAAACAACTCCACCAGCATTATATATCCTCAAATCTCTTGTTTTGGAATCAAAATTGTTCCTATTATTATATGCACCAATCTCAAAATATTCAGATGGAGTGGATAGAGTCCCTAATTGTAAACGAGGTCCGGCCGCATTGGCAGCATCCATGGAAAACATATAATTATCCCCGCCATTTTGAAGTGCTTGGACTAATCCTGTTGTTCTCATGTCTCCAATTATGCTGAGTTTTTGACCTGGTGCCGTCGTCCCGATGCCGACCGTTCCATCGGATTTCCAAATTCCGCCCGGAGTAAAGGTGGTTCCACTTGCATTAAGATTTAGCTCTCCAACCGACGTTCCACCCACGGCTACGACCTCTTTTAGAATTTTAAAAGGCTTTGAAAATATTAATCCAAAAGCGAGGATTAAAAGCAAAAAAGAAGCGACCAAAACAACAGGAAAATGACCATTTTTAACAACATGTTTTTTCATTGCATTACTAACTACAATGTATATTTAATAGAATTTTTTGTCAAGGGGGTTTAAGAAATTTTTAATTTTTAATTTCAAATTTCTAATCAATTTATAATTTTAAATATCTAATTTTTAAACGCTTCAAGTATTTTGTATTATTTTGGAAAATATTAAAACAATCTCATGGGTTTCCTGCCATAAGATTCGACATTTATCTTTTAATATATATTCTGAGTTTGCTACTAATCTTAACCAATATTTAGTTTCCATTGCCTCTTTCTTAGCTATTACTATTTTATTTTTAAAATCTTTTCTGCTCGCTCCACCATTTGCTTCCGTATAATTGGCCCCTATAGATGTTCCTGATCTTATTAGTTGATCTATTAAAGGAAACGTAATATTATTTTTAGGAATCTCTTTACAGAAATTAATAATATTTTCTGCTAATTTAGTTACTCTTTCTTCAAGGTTGTATTTTATGTTTATAAATTTAAAATTAATAATTTAAAATTGAATAAAAATTTGAAATTTAAAATTAGAAATTAACTCTAACACTTAATATAACTAAGGTAATATTTTAGTCAATCGCTTATAACCTACAAAAATAGACTATTAGATTATTAGAAAGGGAAAAAAACTTCTATAGATATTATTATCTAATTTCTAAACGTTTTAAAATTATAAATTAAGATTTAAAAATTGTATAAAAATTTAAAATTTGAAATTTGAAATCAATTTTCTGATTATGGGCAGCCGATAGGTTTTGGTTGATGTAGACAACAGTTTTCTCTACTTGAATAAATAGTTATACAACTTGGATTTGCTTCACACTGTTCATATGTTTTAGGACTTTGGTTATCACAGGTATTTGATGGGGTATAACAATAATAAGCTGGTGTTTTTTTTAGTTTTTCATTCGGGCTGGTGACACCAAATTCATATCCGTAATTAGGGGCTAAACCACATCCGCCAGCCTGACAACCGAGATCTTTAATTGAAATATCCGACTGATTGTTCAAATCAGAATATATACGATACCATTGAGGGCAAGAATTTGTGGCATCGTCTGTAGATATTGGACATGAAAAGTTTGACGCAGCAGCTACTTGGTAAAGATATTTCTTTTGACTATGTTGAGGATCGCATGGAAGCGTCGAAAGATATGGAAAGGTAGGTGAACCTGATTCGTTTCCACAAATATGACATGTTTGACTATCGAGAACATGGCTTCCTGCTCCAGTACAGATATTTGTAGGGGGCAGATCATAACATATCTCCGATGGTTTTGGATAACAGCCCTTGTCATTATAATAGTCTTCTAGAACCTTATTCAATTGAGTTAATTCGGTTTTTCTTTTGCTATCCTGAGCTTTAGCGATCTGACCCCAGGGATTTAGTGCGACCAATACTACGATGGCAATCAGAATTAACAAAGCAACAACGATCAATAATTCCATCAAAGTGAAACCCTTCTTCATATTTTTATTCTACAACAAATTAATTAACAATTAACCAGTTGAAATTAATATTCTGAGTGGTCGGGGTATCAATTGCGATTTTAAAATACTTTTTACAACTGACCGTTTGTTGAGAGCAGTCTTCTTTTTTCACGACCGTCAGTTGAGTATTGGTTGGGGAAGGGGAGCTTGACGTCAAATAAATGAGAGAATCACTTTTTACACTAGCGTTGTAAATTAACACCTCAGATTGATTTATTGGTAAGATTCCTAAACCAGCGCTGGCTGAAGCGGTCTCAATTGCTGGAGCAAAAATACCATTTTCAGTAAAATTATCAGGAGCGGCAATAATCGCAGAGTTGCTAGAAATATTATTGATCGTTAATTTATTAACGGCTAAATTTTCAATTGTGACTTGGCCATTATCAGTAAGTGGCTTGATTTCATTCGTTCGTACACCTTTCTCTGCGATGATTTCACCTTGTGTTGTAATTGTGCCATCTTTAGCAATTATTACAGCTCCATCAAATAGATTTATTGTCGATAGGGCAGAGAGCTTTAACTCAGAAGCGAGCGAAATAATTGAATTTTGATCAAATAAAGTGGTCCCAACTAGTAGTGAATTGGAGATGGAAACATTATATAGATTAGAGTTTCCAATGACCGTAATTGAGTCAAAATTACCAACATTTGACAAATTAGTCTCATTAGTTAAATTAGGGATTGGCTGATTTTTAATATCAGCTAGTAATTTTTGGATATCGTTAATACTTGTAGATAAGTGAGAAGAATCACTAGCTGTTTTATCAAGTAAATTTCCCAAAGCAGTTATATTGTCCGATTGGATTTCTTTGGCTTTTAGAGTCCCCGAAATGGTCGCCTCATTAGTTGTTAACGAATTTGAATCCAAATTTCCGGAAATCGTCGCATCATTATTTACGGTTAACGTATCAGCAACAACCTGACCGGAGAAACTAGCGTTGCCTGCTGCGTCTAAAGTTGTCACAGTTTTTCCTTCCAGTCCCTTAATAATTAATTTGGCCAATGGTCCTTTGTCACCTGTTGGTTGATCCGTAGCAGTTGGTGTTGGTTCAAGATTTATTATCAGATCTCCACTTTGTGGTTTTATTTCATTAGTTTCAACTTTATTAATTTTAGCTGTACCGGTTGCAATAATATTTTCTGTTTCAACAATTGGAGAAGTTATTTTATCACTAACGTTAATTTTATCTGTAACTATGTTTTTCGCAATTAAAATATTATCAACGATCGCGTTTTCTGTTTCAATGAGGCCGGTTTTTATTTGGCCGAAGAAGGCATTGGTCGCACTGACAACTTCATCGGCAAGTTCACTAGTTATCAATTTCAAATCATATTTTTGATTTTTTATTAATGTTTTTTGACTTTCAATATCAAGGTTCCCGTTATATACGTCGGTTGAAGTATTTGACTGGGTATTAATTATTTGGGCAAATGGGGTCCCGTTGACCGTTCCAATATTTCCATTATTGTCCATGGTAACTGGTTTATCGGCATCGTTAATAATAAACCCGGTACTGGAATCGTCTGATCTTGTATTAGCCCATTGAGCGCTGTCAAACCTTGGTGCTGTTAGGCGATAGGATAAAGAAGTTGGACGTGAAGAATACAAGGTTAAAATATAATTTATCTTATCGATCTTATACCAAACTTTTGCATTATCGGACGGTGTAAGCAATACCGACATTTTATCAATCGTTTCCTTTAGATTGGTTGTTTTTGAAAATAACCAAAGATCGGAGCTTTCAACCTGATTGTTAAAGTTAATTATGTATTCATAAGCCATCAGACTTTCATTTTTTACATTTATATCAACGCTATCGGTTGTTTCTTCTTTTACCCCGGTCATCGACGGTAGGTAAGTGGCATATTTTTTACCGTTGATGGTATAGGGAGGATCGACAGTACCGGCATCGATCTTTCCGGCACAAGTGGCCGCAGGTCCAACACATACATCGGTCGCCCCTGTTCCATCTAATATCAAAGCACCATCGGTTTCAGAAATAGTTCCGGTATTACCATCACCAATTGTAGAATCAAATGTAATAGTATCAACAATACTGATATCTGCAGGATTAATATAATAATTTATATTATTATAATCATAAAAAGTACTTGCAGTAATATCTCCAGCCACACACAGTAAATTGCCGGCTGTACAGTTGCCTGCGGTTGGTGTAGTTGTTCCAATTCCGATAGCACCACCATAATTATAGAAATTGTCAGCCGTGGTAACCCAAACACCTGCGGTTTGATCCCAATATGGAGTGTCTCCATTAGAATTTCCTGCTTGGAGGAATCCAGTTGCGCCCGTTGGACCAGACACGCCTGTTGCTCCTGTAGGACCAGTTGTGCCAGTTGCACCCGTTGGCCCTGTAACTCCGGTTGCGCCTGTGGGACCTGTAACACCGGTTGCACCTGTTGGTCCGGTTATACCCGTAGCACCAGTAGGACCTGTTACGCCTGTAACTCCTGTGGCTCCCGTTGGACCTGTTACACCTGTAACACCAGTGACTCCAGTAGCTCCGGTAGGACCTGTTCTACCAGTAACACCTGTGACACCAGTCGCGCCTGTTGGTCCAGTTACGCCGGTTGCACCGGTTGGTCCTGTAACACCTGTAGCACCAGTAGGACCAGTCACACCCGTAATTCCGGTAGCTCCTGTTGGACCTGTCAAACCAGTTGCCCCAGTTGGTCCAGTGATTCCAGTTGCTCCCGTTGGACCTGTAACTCCGGTAGCACCTGTTGGTCCAGTCACGCCCGTAACTCCGGTTGCGCCTGTAGGTCCAGTCACGCCGTTTGCTCCAGTACCCGTTGCTCCCGTTGGCCCGATTATACCAGTAGCTCCCGTTGGGCCTGTCAAACCAGTTGCTCCTGTTGGACCTGTAACGCCTGTAGCACCTGTTGGTCCTGTAACTCCAGTTGCGCCTGTTGGTCCTGTTACACCTGTCGCTCCTGTTGGTCCCGTAACACCAGTTGCACCAGTTGGACCTGTAACACCTGTCGCACCTGTTGGTCCTGTAACTCCAGTAGCTCCTGTGGGTCCGGTTACTCCTGTCGCACCAGTTGGACCAGTCACACCTGTAGCACCTGTAGGTCCAGTAACTCCAGTTGCGCCTGTTGGTCCTGTAACTCCGGTAGCACCAGTAGGACCTGTAACTCCTGTTGCGCCTGTTGGACCAGTCACACCTGTCGCTCCTGTTGGACCAGTTACTCCTGTCGCTCCTGTTGGCCCGGTTACACCAGTTGCACCAGTAGGACCTGTAACTCCAGTAGCTCCTGTGGGTCCGGTTACTCCTGTCGCACCAGTTGGACCAGTAACTCCAGTTGCGCCTGTTGGACCTGTAACTCCTGTTGCGCCTGTTGGACCAGTCACACCTGTCGCTCCTGTTGGCCCGGTTACACCAGTTGCACCAGTTGGACCAGTCACACCTGTAGCACCTGTAGGTCCAGTAACTCCAGTTGCGCCTGTTGGTCCTGTAACTCCTGTCGCACCAGTTGGACCTGTAACACCTGTCGCACCGGTAGGACCAGTCACGCCCGTAGCTCCGGTGGGACCAGTTCTACCTGTAGCTCCTGTTGGACCAGTCACGCCGGTTGCTCCCGTTGGTCCTGTAACTCCAGTAGCTCCTGTGGGTCCTGTAACTCCGGTAGCACCTGTAGGACCAGTAACACCCGTGGCACCTGTTGGTCCTGTAACTCCAGTTGCACCAGTTGGTCCAGTAACTCCAGTTGCGCCTGTTGGTCCAGTTACACCTGTAGCACCTGTAGGACCAGTGACTCCAGTTGCACCAGTTGGACCTGTAACACCTGTCGCACCTGTTGGTCCTGTAACTCCAGTTGCTCCCGTTGGACCTGTAACTCCAGTAGCTCCTGTGGGTCCAGTTACACCTGTAGCACCTGTAGGACCTGTAACACCGGTTGCTCCCGTTGGACCAGTGACTCCGGTTGCTCCTGTTGGACCTGTAACTCCAGTAGCTCCTGTGGGTCCGGTTACACCTGTCGCACCTGTTGGTCCTGTAACACCAGTTGCTCCGGTGGGTCCTGTAACTCCGGTAGCACCGGTAGGACCAGTTACGCCTGTCGCACCTGTTGGTCCTGTGACACCGGTGGCTCCGGTGGGACCTGTAACGCCTGTCGCACCGGTAGGACCAGTCACGCCCGTAGCTCCGGTGGGACCAGTTCTACCTGTAGCTCCTGTTGGACCAGTTACGCCTGTCGCACCTGTTGGTCCTGTAACACCAGTTGCTCCGGTGGGACCTGTAACTCCTGTTGCGCCAGTAGGACCAGTAACTCCAGTTGCTCCTGTTGGACCTGTAACTCCTGTTGCGCCAGTAGGACCAGTAACTCCAGTTGGTCCTGTAACACCCGTCGCTCCCGTTGGACCAGTTACTCCTGTCGCTCCTGTAGGTCCTGTGACACCCGTCGCTCCTGTTGGGCCAGTAACTCCAGTTGCACCAGTTGGACCTGTAACTCCGGTAGCTCCCGTGGGACCGGTTATACCCGT
>Ga0172379_10006289_pt1 | contig 15989 bp, 15 predicted proteins | sample GrowelOW334metaG_FD_119756 | JGI IMG/M metagenome (GOLD analysis project Ga0172379, IMG submission 119756) | Groundwater microbial communities from an aquifer near a municipal landfill in Southern Ontario, Canada - Groundwater well OW334 metaG | ecosystem: Environmental > Aquatic > Deep... | reverse complement strand
AGTCCAATCTAGCTCAAACCCCAGTAATTACTGGGGACCCCATTTCGCTCTAAGAGAGAATCGTGTGTTGATGATATTGGTGGCTTCGGACATGGGTGCTCAGGCATTGTAAGCATTCGAATCCCTTGGATTCTCTTCGAAAAAATTTTTTGGTAAAATTCTTCGTTGTTGGGAAGGTAGGGATGAGGTAGGTAAGGTCGAGCATAATGTCTATTGTGGGACCATTCCCAAACTCAAATATCGAGGTGATGCGTATCCAAGACCATGCTCGACGAGGCGCTTTTGGCTACTTTTGCCGCTGGAAGGGAAAAGTAGCGCCGGGCGCGGGCAAGGCGCAATAGAAAAAAGTAAGGTTCCGCAGAAAGCGCCGCAGGCAAAACGAAAAAATACCGCGCAACAAAAAAAACCGTGTAACACGGTTTTTTCTATGATATGGAAATTAGTTTCCGTTTACTTGCTTGAGAACATTATTCTCTTTCATGCTTTCGATGAATTCGTAGAGACGTACTTTGTTGATACCATTGGTGGTAAGAATATACATTTCCGGCTTTTCACCTGTCGCTTCTGGGATGGTGATATCGATGACTTTTGTCGTTCCTAGATCAAATCCAAATCTGAATAAGTAATAGAGATTGTAACTGCTAGAATATTGATCATTGGTCTTGAGTGGACGAGATTCGTAGACGGTGAAGGTTTGATTTTCTTTGTCAAAGAAATAGACATATCTTGAATTGGTCGTTGAGATGATCTTCACATTGTTGGAATATTTTGCGGTCATCTTGTCTCCTCCAAGAAGTTTGATTTCACGATAATCGAGATTGAATGAATTTGCTGGATTTCTCCAGAATTGATATGGTTTGCCGTTTGCTCGTACCAAGAATGTTGAATCGATAGCAAAGTTGGTAAATCCTGATCCAAATGACGCTCCTGTGAGTAAATTTGCGTTGAGATAATATTTTTGTCCTGCTTGATAGATAGTCTGTGATCATAAGGTATTGCGATATCTCGTAACTAATACACTATCAGACAAGGTTGTGATATTTGGCTGGAAGACATAGAGATTTGCCTTTCCATAGGTTGCCAATCCACCCATCGTCAATGGAAATCCTTCTGGATCTGAAGTAGTAACTATTTGCACGCCTCATTTGTTTGCTAGGAATATTTTTCCATTTTGGGTGAAGCAGTAGAGTCCATCTTTGAGCAAGCTTTGATTACATCACTTGATAGCGTCATCGTCCATACCATATTCTATGATCGATCCTCTTACATCTTCTCCGAGCGTCCCCATCAAAGCAGCCTTGGTACCTGCAATGGTAATGTCTCTTTGATAGAAGATATTGGTGAGGTCTCCTAATTTTTGCTGCTCTGTAGTATTGAAAGTGATGACTTTTGTCTTTCTTCCTGTTGCAATATCGTCGAATTGGGAAAGATTGTTGATCATAGTGATATTGAACCCTTCGTAGTATTCTGATTTGAGAATCTTTTTGAGTTGAGCCACATCTTCTGTTCGTCTGCCTTTGCTTTCGAGGGCATTGAGCTTGGTCATAATGTCTTGATATTTGAGCGATTTCTCATCTCCTGTAGGATCCATTGATTGGAACAAGAAGATATCTTTTTTGACGTCATCTATAGTGATATCCACAGAAACTCCCTCAGACGTTACAAATACGTCAGTCTTGTTGTTGTTCATAATATCTGACAACAAACTATAGAGCATAAAAATTATCACCAAGCTTAACAAAAATACCGTAGCCTGATATTTGTTTCTGAGAAACATATTTTTGAATTTTTCTATCAAGTTGCCAGGCAAAAAATTTCCTAGTTTGCCTAGTTTTCATAAATTTGGATTGAATTTCATCCCGCTGGTCCTGTGGTCTTCACGCATAAATTGGACTGTATAATGAGCAACAAATCCTACATTTTTCTTCTCCAATCTGCTCGTCACCACTTCGTGAATGAAGTCTATCAAGGATACTTCTTCAGATCTAAGAATAGATTCAACTTCTTTGAAATCATGCTGATCGATGACATCAGAAATTTTTGTCCCTACATACAATATTTCGTCTCCTGCTTCTACATCACCTTCTACAAAGTCTGAGAAGAGATCGATCTTTCCTTGTGCATTCACCCCATTGTGAAGAGTATAATAGAGTTTGTGTTCTCTAAAGATTACGATAGTCACATTTCCTATCATAGAAGTCATAAAGAGATTGTCTATCACGATCTGAATATATCCTTTGATAGGAAAAAAGTCTGATTCGCCAAACTGATCAGCAAATGCCTTGAGTTTGGTATTGAGTCCTTGGAGAAGAATTTCAAAATTGTTCTTTACTTCTTCTACATCAGACTCTTCTGTCTGGATCTTATCCATCAGTTCTGCCATAAATTCTTCTATCAAATCTTTTTGATTGTCGAGAAATTTATTTTTTTCAAAAACTACGGAAGCTTTGATGCCTATGCCATTTGGCAAGTCCTCATCTATCTTTAGGAACTGTTCGGATTCTAGATAGAGCTTCTTTTTATCTTTTAGATGCATGGAAAATGAATTTTAAATTCTAAATTTTAAATGCTAAATTTTACCCACTCTATACAACTTTTACATTGCCGTCTTATAAACATATTTTTTACACAAAAAAAATATGAATCACTACATTGTCCATAGTAATACCAAAAATTACTCTTTTTTCAATAGTAAATAATAGAAAATATACTTGAAGAAAAAGAGGGTATATCGTATTTTTTTGACATTTCTATGGGGATCGGAAAACACTCTTCGCAATCGCTCACATTTTAGTCATCTTACCAGTTCTGGAGCTCTTTTTTGTTTGCCTACTCGAAAATCAAAAGTCCCTCACTGATTGAGGACGATCAATTTGTGCTTGCTGATCATCTCTTGATTGGCTTCTGATCGGATTTCTTGTATAGGAAAGTCGATATTTGATCTCGCTACGAGGAGAACATTGATGGCTTTGGGATCGATATGTTTTTCTACCTGCTTTCGATCGAGATTTGAATAGCCGTCTTGGGTATAACTCACTGCGTATCCTTTTTTTTCTAGATATATTTTGGTCTGAGCAAGCAAGTCAGGATAAGTCCCATAGAGAACAAGATTCATCTTGTGATGTTGCTGAACATGCGCCAAAAATTTTGGACAGAAATCGGTTCCGTTGAGATTGGGAAGTCGTTTGTGGAATCCCAAAAAATAAAAAATCTGAAGTGCTATCCCGTCTGGGAGTACAAGATCTGCGTGTTGGATCGCATTGCGGTACGCGATACGCGTGACGCGAATATCTATTTTTTTATAGTCAGGAAGGAGAAGATTTTTGAACCATGCTGAATCTATTTTTGCTTGATGACGATCAAACAATCTTTGCCCACCTATCTGCGCAAAATAGAGATAATCGACAATACAAAAACCTTTCTTGGCCTGTGTTTCAAGAATCTTTGCAATCGCTTGATCAGCAGTTCAGGTGAAAAGTTTTTTGAGAAGAGAACGCATAAAGAAATAATTGAGTAAAACGGGAAACGGAAAACGTTCTCCGTTATCCTTTAACCATTTATCGTAGTTATTTTCACTCCTGGGTAGTAGTAGTCGAGAATCTCTGCGCTAGTTCGTCCTTGTGTTGCTAGGTATTGTGCACCTTTCCCACTGAGTCCGACTCCGTGTCCTTGAAAATCTACACATTTTTCTTGGTCGTAGCGAGATTGAAGATATGGAGTATCTACTCGTCATCGTTTTTCTTGTGCAGAAAATGTAAATCCTACTGAACAGCTAAAATACGGTAAAATAGGCACATATCCGTCATACAGTAATATCTGATTTTTTGATGCTTTGAGTAGGGTCTGATATATTTTGAATGTTTTTTCTCCACCTGCTCAGATATATTTCTGAAACATGTCGGGAGAATCGATGGCTGTATACGATACGCCTTCTGGGATAGAAGGATGTTTATTTTTTCCATTGAGATAGAAGAGGACATATGATTTGGCAAGGAGAGACATGAGCTTGATTTTTTCTTTGCCGTCTGTTTCGCTTGTTTCGCCGATTCACTTCATATAATCGTTGAAAGGGAGATCATTGATGACGACGAACTTTTCGTCATAGGTGCTGGTTTTCATATTTTTTATTTTATCTTTGGCGAAGATGATTGACCCACGGAAAGTGTTCCAAGGATTTTTGGCATAAGAAGTTCTATTATATTTGGTGAAGGTGATAAGTCCATCTTTTTTGCCCGGAGTGACCGTAATCTTGTCTGGGCCATAGATACTGTCTTCGATAGTGAGATAGAGAAATCCATCATGCGTCTCTACGATAGGTGTCTGATCAGTATATGTTTTTCCATCTGCTACGATGGTACATTTACCTTCACAAGAAAGATTTCGTGTATTGTAGCTAGTGCTTAGATCGTAAAGCAAAACCTTCACGTTTGATTTCATGGCAACTTTGGCTTCGTCGGCAGTAACCTTATAGGTGATCTTGTTCATTGTTCCATCAGGCGAAGTCAGCACGCGATACTTGATATAATCTTGCTTGAGCGCGCTTACGAGAATATCCAAATCTTCTTGTCGGAATACCTTGAAACTAATAGTCTTATCTCCTTCTGAAGTTTTCACTTTGATCGGCCTAATTCCGCTAGCAAATTTATTCTTGGTAACGGTAATGGTGAGCTTTCCTTTGCTATAACTACAACTATTGACGGTGAGGATATCATCGACTCAGGCACAGTTTTTGAGATTTTTGATAGTAATGGGAAGCGAGAAGGTGTCTGTGTTTTTTGTGCTATAATAGAATCATTTTGCCTGCGTTCCTAGGTTTTTGGTATTTGTTAGTGTTTTTTCTATGATCGTGGTTCATGTAGCCTGTATTGAGCTTGTGAGCTTGAGTCTTCCCATCCCTTTCTTGACTTGAGCTCTAAGGTCCGGTAAGAGCACATAGAGATTCTCCCCTGGACAAGAAGTATTCCCCGAATCTCTGTGTCAGACGATTGAAAAATTTTCTGATTCATTGACGTATGGTGCTTCTGTTCATTTCTCAAAATACATCACTCTGGTATTTGGGTCGATCTTATATTTTTTGGCCAAAGCCGTGGACAATTTGATCAATGATTTGAGCTGAGTCTGCGTAGGCTGCTGGATATTGAAATTTCCCATGAGTGCTATCCCTATACTTGGCGTATTGTTCCAGGCATTGTGTGCAGCAACCACTCACTCCCCTCCTGCTCTTCCTTCGTAGATATTTCCAAATGGATCGATAAGAAAATGATAACCGATATCGCCTCGTCCTTTGGTAAGGGCATGATATTTGTACACATCTTGAAGATATTTTTTGACTGTGTCTATCCCCCCTGTAAGTAATGCTGAGTAATCGCCTGCAGTATGATGGACAACAATCTTATTTTTTTTGAGATGAATAGATTCTGGTCGCTTGAGGTAGTTGCCTAAATATTCATAGCGAATCTCGTCTATGGTCTGTTCACTTGCGTAATTGGTAATAAGGTAATCGTTGGCCATTTGTGTTTCATAATTTGCTCTCTCCTTGGCGGCGGCTGTCGTAGGATCTGAGGATCTCAACTCATCAAGTTCTTGCTGATTTTTGTTGGCAAGCCGTTCTTTGACCTTGTAAGCTGGTGACTTAGCATACCTTCGTGCTTCATCAGCCCCTCGTTGCGCACGAGTAATAATCGTGATGCCAGGCAGATTTCGGTCTTTGGCGAAAGCGCTTCCAGAACTCAGAAAGCAGATTGCAAAAAGCAGAACTCATATTATTTTAAAAGAGTTTTTCATATGTATTCTTCTAATGCCTAAAAAATTACCACCCTGCGGGTGAGTACTTGAATGTAGTCTTTTGGGGGGGGAATTCAAATGGAAGTAGGAAGAGAAAATCTTTTCTTGAAAAGAGAAAACGGTCGAGTATACAAAGCATTGTATTTATTTTCTTACCTTTATATATATGTTTCACGATTTCGTCGATTTTATCGCAAAGTACAATATTTTTGGTGTAGCCATAGGACTATTGATCGCCACCAAAGTCGGAGAATTGGTCAAAGGAATGATAGAGAATTTGATCACTCCCCTCATCCTCAATCCTACCCTCAAAAGATTGAAGGTCAAAAAGATGGAAGACTTGTCGTATAAATGAGTCTTGTATGGGAAGGTGCTCGCTACCGGGATAGATTTTTTGATCACTGCCTTTTTGATTTTCTTGGCGGTGAGGTATTTTGGGATTGCTTTGAAGTAGGGAATGAGACGTATTGGTCGTTAGCTACACCATTCCGTCACTTATCGGCCATGTGGCCGACAGCGACGAGTTGTCTGAAATTAACTTGGAATTTATCTACTATCAACTGCAGTACAAAAAAAACAAATACTTTTATATCTATTATTTTAGAAATTATGAAAACAATAGGACTTATTGGAGGAATGAGTTGGGAATCTTCACTAGAATATTATCGTATTATCAACGAAAAAGTTAAAGAAAAACTTGGCGGATTGCATTCTGCTAAAAGTTTAATGTATTCTGTGGATTTTGATGAAATAGAAAAATTGCAGCATCAAGGGAATTGGGGAGAGGCCACAAAATTGATGATAGATGCTGCACAAAGATTAGAAAGAGGCGGCGCTGATTTTGTGATTATTTGTACAAATACCATGCACAAAATGGCTGATGAGGTTCAAAATAATATCAAAATGCCACTTTTACACATTGCAGATGCAACCGCAGAAAGAATTCAAGCCAAGGGATTAAAAAAAATTGGTCTTTTGGGAACAAAATTTACAATGGAAGAAGATTTTTACAAATGAAGATTGATTAATAAATATAATTTAGAAGTCTTGATCCCAATTGATGAAGATAGGCAAATAGTTCACGATGTCATTTACAATGAATTATGCCTAGGAACAATTAACCAATCTTCGAAAGACCAATTTATCAGAATAATAAACAATCTCGTTGATAATGGTGCAGAAGCAGTAATTTTAGGTTGTACTGAAATTCCATTATTAGTTCAACAAACAGATATAAAAGTCCTATTGTTTGATACAACAAAAATACATGCTGAGAGTGCAGTTGAGTACTCTTTAAAATAAATAGATAAATTTAAAAAACACAAATTCCAACTTAACTACAGACAACAGCGACTACCGGACAGCCCGACTAACATGTCCATATTCAATGGGAGCGTCGGTCCGTCCGCAGAGTCGCAAACGTTAACGATCAGACCAGGACGGCAATTTAAAATAATTATTTATTACTAATATTAATGGGGATGACATTAGAAGATTTAGGATATAACGATACATTTGAAAAATTCAGACTTGAACACAACTTACTCGGCTTCGAAATAGGAAGAGTTATTTCGGAGCACAAAGAAAGATATATTGTCAAAACAATAAAGGGTGAATTTGAAACGGAAATAACTGGAAATATGCGTTTCACTGCAGAAAAGCGTGAAGATTTCCCCGCAGTGGGTGATCGGGTTACTCTGACTACACACCATGATAATTTTGCAGTAATTCATAATATACTACCAAGATTTTCAATTATCAAACGTCAGGCAGTGGGACAGTTTGGAGAAGTTCAAATTATAGCAACAAACGTTGATTATGCTTTTCTAGTTCAGGCGGCTGATAGAGATTTTAATATCAATAGACTTGAAAGATACTTAACCATCTGTAGTTCATCCAAGGTTAAACCTATAATTGTGCTTACTAAGGTTGATCTCATTGATGAGAGCAAAATCAATGAGATTTTGAATAGTATAAAGACAAGGATCAAAAACGTTCCTATTATCCCTATAAGCAACCATACAAAGAGCGGATATACATCAATCAACACCTGTATAGAGAAAGGCAAAACGTATTGTATGCTTTGATCTTCTGGTGTAGGGAAATCTACCTTATTAAATAATCTTTCAGGCAAAACTATAATGAAAACCGACAGCATAAGTCAAAGTACAAACAAAGGAAAACACGTGACAAGTCACAGAGAGTTAATTGTTCTTGAAAATGGAGGAATTTTAATAGATAATCCAGGGATGAGGGAAGTTGGTATTGCAAATACGGAAAGTGACTGAGAAACAACTTTTGATACTATTGTTAAACTTTCAAAAAATTGTAGATTTAAAGACTGCACACATACTCATGAGATAGGTTGTCGCATCATTGAAGCAGTAGAAAAATCGGAAATAGATAAAACTTCCTATGAAAATTACCTGAAAATTGAAAAAGAAAAAAAACATTTTGAATTATCTCTTGCAGAAAAGCGCAAAAAAGACAAAGATTTTGGAAAGATGGTAAAGAATTATCAAAAAAACGTTATTGGAAATAAGTGACATTCAAAATATTCACCCGAAACCTTATAGATGCAATTTTATTTGATAAAATGTATACATGAAAGCACAAAAAATATTTAACATCGCGACTCAATTTGCCTTGCCAGGATTGACTATCGGGGCACAATTTGCTACTTCTTTTAAACATCCAGAAATAGGATTGATACTCAATCTCGTCGCACAACCCTTTTGGCTCTATTCTTCTTGGAAAGCTTTTAAAAAAGCTGGGCAAATTGGCATGTTCATCACCACGATTATTTTTATAATCATCACTACATTTGGAATAATTAATTATCGATTTTTATAAAAATCGATAGTATAAAAATACATTATCCTTACTTGCCTACAAAAAAAAGAAAATATAAACCAATTGAAAAAAAGGCAAAAATCATTATAGTACTAGCGTTTATCTGACTAATCAGCAAAAATGCAAACTTTCCCTCTTACTATAATGCCAAACGACGATGGGACATTTACCGTTGTTTCTTCTATGTTCAATATCGTAACCGAAGGAAACACTCTGGAAGAAGCAATTCATAATGGGCAGGAGGCCATTCAATGTCATGTTAATGGTTATAAAAAGCATCCTGACGAGGAACGACTTTCTCCTAAAAATTTAAAATCTGCATTTACCACTTTCGTTGAAGTTTATGCCTAATCTCAAAAATTTGACCAGCGATCAGATTATCAAATTTTTGTTGAGCATAGGATTTGAAACCATTCACCAAGAATGAAGCCATGTGCAGATGAAAAGATGATATCTCAGAGTAACTGTCCCATCTCATGGGAAGAAAGTTTTGAATATCAAAACCGTTTACAGTATTATAAGACAAGCAAATATAAGCAAAGAAGATCTTCAACGCATGTAAAATATATCTACATCGATATTTAAAATTTTACTTATATATATGTATACCCATCTTCACGGACATAGCACTTTCTCCTTTCTGGAAGCCATCGGCAAGCCCAATAAGATTGTTGCGAAGGCGAAATCTCTGGATATGACGAGCATCGGCATCACGGATTACAATGGGATGTATAGCGCCATCAAATTTTATCAGGTGGCTAAGGACGAAGGTATCAAGCCCATCATCGGTGTGGAAACCGGTTTTGTGATGGATATCCATTCTGCCTTCACTGCCGGTCAGGTAGGAAATATTATTCTCATCGCCAAGGACAAGGAATGATATCAAAATCTTATGATTTTGACCTCTTTTGCTGACAAGGAAGGTATCGCCGGCAAACCAAAAATCGATATCAACGCGCTCAAAACATACGGAATTGGGATTATCGCCATCATGGGATGAATAGAATCTCGGATTGCAAAAATGATGCTCTCTGACAACCAGGAAAGCAAGATGGTGGAAATTTTGAAGATGATCCAGGATGCGGTGGGAGCAGACAATGTCTATCTAGATATCGTTGCACAAGACTACGCTACGATCCCCGAACTGAAAAAAATTAATGATCAGATTCTTGATCTTGGGGAAAACACAGGAATCAGATATGTTGTTCACAATAATTATTTCTATCCAAGTAAGGATGACAAAGAAGCGTGGGAAGTTGCTCTCGCGATCAAAGACGGGAAAAAAATGTACGATGACGATAGAAGAAAACCAAAAGGCGACTACCATATCATGAGCGAAGAAGAAATCAAAGCAGTGATGAGATGAGATGGATTTGATGAGAAATTTGTAGATGACATGATCGCAACCAACAATGAAATAGCTGACAGCATCGATGTAAAAATCGACCTCAATCAAGCACTGTTCCCCAATTACGATACGCCTGATGATATTAAGGAAATTTATGAAAAAATAGAAAAAGACCTCGTCGTGGAAAAGTAATTCTAATAGATATCTCCTCTATTGTCTATTTTTACAATATGTAATTCCTGGTTTCTATATGTATATATCACTCTCACCTTTCAAATTTTTACTCTAAAATATCACGGATATCATTGTAGCGGAAGAATATCATATTCATCTGCATTTCAACTTTCCAAATCTTCTAGGAGCTTATAAAGCTTTTTTGTATTGGCTTTTTGCGATAAATTTAACGTACTTTTTTACCATAAGTTCTATTATATTCATCTAAAATATCCCTTGGTCTGACTGGCTCATCAAATTGAATAATTTCTGCAGGATACTCATCTACACTCAATAATACTGCTGTTGGCTTATTATTCACAAAAATAAATTTTGGCATAGCTAAATCTTGAATGTAGGCATTCGCATTTTTTTGAGATCAGTGACTGAGATGCATTGCTGAGTAAGCATAGTTATTTATTAAATGCTAAATATGGCACTATATTAAGTATTTTATTTGAAATTGCAAAAGCAAAAAAAATGTCATGCCCAGATTGAACATAACATTATGATAGATATACACAGGTCAATTAGGCTGGTATTTCCAGGCGCTTCACATTAATAACAATTTCACGATCACCTTGCTCCATTGTATATAACGATTCACTTCGAATCCATTCGATCCATTCCAAATTTTCATAAAAGAACTTGGCGATCGAATAAAAACTTTTTATCTCCGAAATTCCTCCTCTCTCATTTTGCAAACGGGCAGGATTCGAAAAGTTGATGATAACAATTTTGGAATGGTCTTCAGGATTTTCGCCTGTAAGTCCTTTCCCCTTTTCCATATAAATCCGAGCACGAACCTCGTATGCAGGATTTATATTTTTGAGTTTTTGGAGTAATTCATCATCGATGTCATATTCAAGAATGAATGACTGCATTGACCCACCCCAGGAGCCGTCTTGTTTTACTCCATTTTGATACACAATTCGTTCTATAAGAACGGCGTCACTTAATGTAATAACTACTTTTTTCATATTTTCTGTTTTTGGTTTTTTGTGAAATGTAAAGATTTCCTTCTTTTTTTCAAGTTCTAATTGAAACCGCAAAGGTTTTCTTTACATAGAGGTCACGGTCATTTTATTTGTGCGCATGCCATGGATATCACTTCATACATTCAATGACAACTCAATGAAGAACAAGGAAAAGCCGCTCTTCACATAGATACTTCTAGCCTCATTATCGCTGGCGCGGGAAGTTGAAAAACAAGAACACTGATTTACAAGATTGCTTATCTGATTCGAGGCAAAGATATTCCTGTACAAAGAATTCTTGCGGTGACCTTTACAAACAAGGCCGCGAATGAAATGAAAGAAAGACTCATCAAAATCTCTGAGGAGATTTTGACAGTGAACAGTGAACAGTGAACAGTGAACAGTAACTGAACACTGGCTACTGAAAACTGAGTACTAAACGACAGCTTGGATGATTTCTTGACAGCGATGGAAACTACTGCGCCAAAAACACCAGTAAAGACGTTGCATGCAACGTCTCTAAAACGAATCTGAACTTTCCATAGCATCTTCCTCAAAATTCTCAAAGAGGACATCGAAAAACTCTGAATGAAATATACCAAGAATTTTGGAATCTACGATAGCAATGAATCGCAAAGCATCATCAAAGACGTGCTCAAGAGGCTATGATTGCAAGAAGTATTTAAACCACAAGAAGCCAAATCTTTCATCTCCACTCAAAAAAATAATGGATTAGATCCCAAATGAACGATAAAATTGTTGAAGACTGATTATGATCAAAGTATGTACAAAATTTATGAGGAATATCAGAAAGAATTGGAAAATAGTAATTCGTTGGATTTTGATGATCTTCTTCTCCTCCCCTACTTGCTGTTTAAAAAAGACCCTGAAACCCTCAAAAAACGGAACGACCATTTTCCCTATATTCTCGTGGACGAAGCGCAAGACACCAATCGAATTCAGTTTGAACTTATGAGACTGTTGTGAGGTGATAAGGCAAATATGACCCTCATCGGTGATGATTATCAAAGTATTTATGGACGACGTGGAGCGCTCATGGAAAATTTTCTCAATGTAAAAAAATATCGACCAGATATCCAGATGTTTAAATTGCAAACCAATTATCGTTCACGTCCACATATCGTCAACGCAGGTAATCAAGTCATCAAAAACAACACCGTCCAGTATGAAAAAAATATTGTAGCTCATAGAACAGGTGATGATAAAATCACGGTTTTTTCTCATGCGAGCGAAATGGACGAAGCAGCGAATATCGTCGACCTCATCAAAAAAATGAAGGAACAGGAAAAAATAAAAAATCGAAATCAGGTTGCTATCTTGTATAGAACCAATGCCCAATCCTCCCCTTTTGAACAGTTGTTTCTCCAAGAAGGAATCCCCTACAAGGTACGATGAGCGTACAAATTTTTTGAGAGAAAAGAAATCAAAGACACCTTGTCGTACATCAAATATATTCTCAATCCAAGCGACAATGTTTCTCTCAAAAGAATTTTGAATGTGCCGACAAGAAAAATCGGAAAAACAACTATCGATACGATCGAGGAATGTGCGATCAGTCAAAATACCAATATGCATGACGTTTTGACCAATGCCGAAGCCTTTGCTCTCAAACTCATGCCAGCGGCCAAAAAATGAATTGAAGAGTTTATGTTTACTATCATCGGACTGAGAACACAACTCGGTACACTCACACCAGCTAAATTGATCGAGACCTTGGTCAAAAAAATAAAATATAGAGACTATCTCGTCAAGGAAGAATGAGGTGAGCAACAAGCAGATGAAAAATATGAAAATATCGGACAATTGATCAATATGGCACAAAAATACGACTTAAGAAATAGTGAACAGTGAACAGTGGACAGTGAACAGTCCGAACACAGGCAAAATTTGCATGGTGAAGAATTGCTCAGACAGTTTATGGAAGAAGTGACTTTGCTTAGCGATATTTCAGAAAATGAATCAGGTGAAATCGAAGCGGTAAAATTGATGACTGTCCATTCGAGCAAGGGCTTGGAATTTCCGATGGTGTTTGTCGTAGGATTGGAAGATTATGTTTTCCCTTTGGCCAATGCCATGCAAGAACCAAAAACATTGGAAGAAGAAAGAAGACTGATGTATGTCGCGATAACTAGAGCCAAGGACGTGCTTTTCCTCTCTCACGCACACAGCAGGATGACACGATGACAGACCAAGATGAATCCACCAAGTAGATTCTTGGATGAAATTTCTCCTGACCTCGTAAAAAAATATGACCTCAGTGGATGATGATCTGATGATGAACCAAGAGCAAGTGTCGATGAATGAGATACGGTCAAACATAAATTGTTTGGTACTGGATATGTGCTTGAAGTCTGGAATAATCTGGCTATCGTCAAATTTCACAATCCAAAATTTGGGGTGAGAAAAATCGAAATGAGATTTTTGCAACAAGCGTAACCCAACCAACAACTAATAGCGAGCAACTAACAGTCTATATATTACTGCATTATATTTCTTTGTACTTGTTAGTTGTTAACCGTTCACTATTCACTTATTTCATTAGTTCCTACCTAGGGAATCACTAGGTCATGTTTTGGACAGAGAAGTGGTCAGAGTGCGACAGATGATGACATAAGATATACACTTAATCAAATATGTAAACTCAATATTATTTTAATCTCTGTGATTTGGCTTCTCGCCTAGTGAATTTTAGATAGACTTTTTTTTCATTTTGTGTATTTAGTTTGCTTTTTTTGCTTCCATGTATATAACATAACCAAGCGAATATATTTCCCTGCTTTACATAAGTCGAGAAATCCCTGTTTTCAGCTTGGTTTTTTATATTCTTATTTATACCTACAATGGTTGCAAAGAAAAAGGCTGTAGCTAAAAAAGCTCCTGCTAAAAAAGTTGTAAAAAAAGCTCCTGCTAAAAAAGCAGTTGCAAAAAAAGCTCCTGCTAAAAAAGCTGTAGCTAAAAAAGCAGTGAAAAAAGTTGCTAAGAAAAAATAAGACTTTCTAGCATTAAAGCTGTTAAAAACTCCTGATTGTGAAATTGGGAGTTTTTGTTTTGTAAAAAAATTCTGAAATTGATAATACGACCAAAATGATTACATATGTACTATACGTTAACCATTTCCCATTTTACCTAACCATCAGAACATCATGATTGATAAAAAATTTACTTATGCCGTAGTTGGCGCATCCAACAATGAAGAAAAATATGGACATAAAGTCTTCAAAGATCTTCTTGTATGATGATATCATGTCATTGCGATCAATCCCAATGAAGAAAAAATTCTTGACCATACCAGCTACCCTACACTTTCCGCATATGCGTGAACAATAGATGTGGTAATTTTTGTCGTGCCTCCACAAGTGACAGAAAAAGTTCTCGAAGAAGTACGTGACTTATGAATCAAAAACGTGCGGATGCAACCGGGTGCACAAAGCAGTCAGGCTATTTCTTTCTGTGAAAAATGCGGCATCAATTGTGTCCATGATGCGTGTATAATGATACAAAGAAATTCCCCTAAAGGACTAACGTAAATTCTAGATTCTAAATTATAAATTATAGGATGACGCCAAGCAAAAAAGATAATCAAAAGATAAAAGTATTGGTCTGACTCTCAGGAGGGGTAGATTCTGCCGTAGCTGCGTATTTGCTCAAGCAGCAGTGATATGAGGTGACGGGAGGATTTATGAAAAATTATGTTTCGGAGACGGGCAATTGCACTACCTATGATGATGCGACGGAAGCGATCAAGGTGGCGGATTTTTTGTGAATCAAACTTTTGTCCTTTGACCTCCAGAAAGAATACAATGAAAAAATAATCAACTATATCTACGAATGATACAAAAAATGAATCACACCAAATCCCGATGTCTTGTGTAATAGTTTAATCAAATTTGATGTGTTTTTGCAGAAGGCTTTGGATATGGGATTTGACTACATCGCGACTGGGCATTACGCCCGCATCGAAGATGCGGAAAACGTTCCACGTGCTACGTTAAACGTTACCCCAAAGACGTCAAAATGAAAATCAAAACCTGAAGATAACAAAATATACAAATTACTAAAATGACATGACTCCAACAAGGACCAAAGTTATTTCCTTGCAGGATTGAATCAATTTCAACTCAGCAAATCTCTTTTCCCGATCTGAGCACTTGAAAAACCAGAAGTAAGAAAAATAGCAAAACAAATCTGACTCCCCAACGCTGAACGTAAAGATAGTCAGGGTTTGTGTTTTGTAGGTAATGTGCCGATCAGAACCTTTCTCGAACAGAAACTACCAAAAAAAGAGTGAACAACTATCGACGAACAGTGAACAGTAATAGGAAAACATCAGGGCGCGCGATTTTTTACGATAGGGCAAAGACAAGGATTGAATTTACCACCCGATCGTTATGTGACCAAGATCGATGTCAAAAAAAATATCGTGACTGTATGACCCAGATGATCAGAATTTCTCAATCAAAAAGAAATTCATCTGACTGATCGACATCGGATAGGACAAGAATATGCATTACCACTGGAAGTGGGGGCAAAAATTAGATATAGGCAAATTGAACCGCAACCAGCGGTTCTAGTCAAAAGTCCAAAGTCCATAAAGTCGAAGGTCAAATGATCGACCTTACAACCCTGATGACTGGATGACCTGATGACCATCGTCTTCGACGATGAACAGTGGGCAGTAGCCCCTGGACAGGTTGTCGTCGCCTATATCGGCGATGAATGTATCGGAAGTGGAATTATTGAGTAGGGAATGGAAACCTTAAGAGAAAGGAAAAAAAGAGCTTTCGCTCTTTTTT
>Ga0172379_10006288_pt1 | contig 15989 bp, 19 predicted proteins | sample GrowelOW334metaG_FD_119756 | JGI IMG/M metagenome (GOLD analysis project Ga0172379, IMG submission 119756) | Groundwater microbial communities from an aquifer near a municipal landfill in Southern Ontario, Canada - Groundwater well OW334 metaG | ecosystem: Environmental > Aquatic > Deep... | reverse complement strand
ATATTTTGCACTCCCCCCGACAGTGACAAATCATATGGACACACTATCCCTATCTTCATTTGTTTCATATTTTACCGCTCTCCTGCCTGGAAATTCTGTAAACCTGCCACATCAGTTCATCATCCTCTGTAATCGATCCGGTCGTGGCCAGTTTTTCTTCCCCGCTTACTCTCACCTGTTTTACCAGCCCTGTCTTCCGCGCTTTTTTCAGCAATTCGATTAATATCAGACACCCCCATTCGGACAACCCGGTTCCGAAATAAGCCTCCCCCTGCCCCTCCGGCATTCGGTGGTACTCAATCGCCCCGATATTGCGGCGTTTCTTTCCCGTCAGCATTTCTTTTATCGCCACGAATGCATTCTCCGCATCCAGATGCGCCGCCACTAAGATCTCCTCTTTCCCGTCTTCTTTACGGATAACATAAATCATTCCGTGCGTCCGGGAATTGGTCCATTTCCCCCAGAAACTCCAGTCCGGTGCCTGCACGAACATTTTTCTCAGATAATATGCGTCTTTTTGTGTATCCAGTTTTCCCGATAGCAGTTCCGGCAGTCCCCGGTTGTCCATCACCCATCTTCCGCCGTTCTCCCCTTTATCTTCGGAAAAAAACGGGGTGATATGCAGTCCCAAATCGGTCAGAATTTTATAAAACTGCCCCAGGCTAATCCCCTTAATCCGGATAATATTCCGCACGTTTACTTCTGATACCAGCTGTTCCTTCGCCAGCGCTTCATAAACCGGTTTATTTACTCCCGACATTAACCCCTTTCTGGCATCTGCCAATATCAGTCTTCTCCCTTCCACGGTTACCTCCAGTCTTAAGTTGCTGGTTTTTTGCCGCCGGTAGTCCAAACGGGACAGTCTGACCGCATCAGCCGGTATCCGGGTTACGTTTTTCGACGCCCGTTTAATCATTCCCCAAATGCTGCGCCGCGGCTTGGGCCTGTTTCTTCCGAACAGCAGCAGCCAATCCCGGTTATATTCCCGCACATCGTCTACATACTCGTTCCACCACTGTCTGGCCGTCAGAGATTTCCCGCCGTCGCGTTTAGTCATAGTCTTTCATCACCCTCTCCGTCACGGCCCGTATCCCCTGTCGGAATTTTTCCCGGGAAAATCTTTTGGCGTTTTTTACCAGTTCCTCTTTACTCCACTTTAATTGGTTAAACTTTTCTATCCCCGCCGCCAGTCCTTCCGGCGTCAGTTCATCAAAAAACACTCCGGTTTTACCTTCTTTAACTGCCTCCAGATAACCCCCGTTTCGAAACGCAATTATCGGTGTTCCCCGGGCCTGCGGCTCTACCGCCGTCATTCCGAAATCCGCATCTTTTTCCAGAGCCAGAAAAGCCTTTGCCTCTGAAATTAGCCTGATTTTTTCCGCCGCACTCACTTCACCCAGGTATTCCACCATCGGTCCGTGAATCTTTTCCGCAATCTCCTTCCCGCTTTTACCTATCGGTTTCCCGGCTACTTTCAGTCCGAACCCGTATTTATTTGCTGCTTCTACCGCTATTTCAATATTCTTGCTTCCCACAATCCGGGAAATAATTAAAAAGTAATTTTGTTTTTTATAACCTGTTTCCGGTCCGGATTTCGTTTGGACTTCAATCGGCGGATACACCACTTCTGCCTCCCGCCGGTAAAATTTTCTTATCCGGTTGGCTACATTCTTCGAATTGGCAACAAACACATCCGGCTTTTGCGCAAATTTAAAATCTACCATCCGCAGAATATGATTGGCCAATTCCGAAATCGGCCGCCAATACCACTTATATCTTTCCCTTGATGCCGTCTCATATCCGTACAGAAAATGCGGCGGGGTATGACAGTAAGTAATTACTTTCGTCTTTGGTCCGGTTTTAATCCCGTTCGGAAAATATCCCCCGGTTTGCGATATCACCACCAGATCATATCCGGACAAATCCATTTTGGAAAAAAACAGCGGCGACAGAATCGTATAGTAGCTCAGAAACTTCGGTAAAAACGGCAAATATCTCCCCCAGCTCTGCTTAATTTCCCATTTTTCCATTTCTTCTCGGTATCTTCCCCAGTGCTCCGGAAATGCATATGCCGTATAAATCGGCGCTTCCGGCCACATTTCATGCAATTCCTCCAACACCGCCTCTGCCCCGCCCGGCTCTTTCAGATAATCATGCACCAGTGCTACTCTCATGCTCCTATATTAACTTGTACGTTCTTGGCAGTCTAATCTGGATTCTCTTCCCGCCTGAATTTTTCCCGAAGATCGCAAAAGCTCTTTTGCCACTCCTCTTCCGTTTGCCATAGACAGCGGGATTATACCCTGTATATCTTGCTTAAAACAATGTTTGTTGGTTGTCGTCCGCCTCTTTCATATCTTTATCCGTTCCCCCGACCCGCCTGACCAGACTTTTGTATCCCAGCTCTTTCAGCACCTCCAGAATTTTTTCCTGCGCCGGCAGTTCTGCCGCTTCAGAGTGCCAGGTTACTGGCGTATCCCGCCGTATGGTTGCCAGTTCTTTCGACAACTGTCCGCCTTCATATCCCTCCGTCAGTTTTCCCCTGATCTTTTCGCCCAGCTTTCCCAGATTTTTATACACCTCGTCAAAACTCCCGTATTCCGCCAGTAAATGCACCGCCGTTTTCGGCCCGATTCCCGTTACTCCGGGATAATTATCACTGCTGTCCCCCACTAACGCTTTATAATCCACCACCTGATCAGGGTGCACCCCTAACTTCTCCAGGACTTTTTCCGCATCAATCAGCACTCCGTCCGAAAGCCCTTTCTGTGGCATAAATAGTTTTATCTTGGCATCCACCAGCTGCATCAGATCCCGATCTCCGGTTATTACCACCACCTCGTGGTCTTTTTCCGCCGCCTGCAGTGATACTGTTCCGATCACGTCATCTGCCTCAAACCCTTCCACTGTAAACACCGGTACCTGCATCTTTTCAAACACCACTTTCAGTTTTTCCACCTGTCCCCAGATATCCTCCGATACCTGCCGCTCCTTTTCCCTGTTTGTCTGATACCCCACATACATTTGGTGTCTGAAAGTCGGATGCGGCGTATCAAATACAATGGTCAGATGTGTCGGCTTCAGGGTTTCTATTGTTCCCAAAAGCATTGATAAGAAACCATATACTCCGGCTGTGGCTTCTCCTGACCGGTTCCGCCAATCCGGCAGTGCGTAATACGCTCTGTGCAATAGTGCATTTCCGTCGACTAACAACAACATCGTGCATGATTGTATCCCATCCGGCTATTCCTTATCAAAAACAAACATCCAGTCGTTCAGACATTCCTAAACGTTAAAGGCGGAAATTGTTTGGTCTAGTCCGTTAAAGGTCACGGTCTCACTTCTTCATCATCTCGGCAAACTCATCCCCATCCATGTTTTCAATCTCCAAAAGCCTTTCCGACACTTCATCCAGCTTCTTTCTATATTTCTTCAGCGCTTTCATCGCTGTTTCATATCCTTCATCCACCAGTTTCTTTATCTCTGCATCAATCTTTCCCTGCATCTCCTGGGAAACCGGCACCTGTTCTACATATGGCCGGCCCCATTCGGCTATTTCTTTTTCCGGCCCGTAATTGATCGGTCCTAATTCGCTCATTCCGTATTCCACTACCATCTCCCTGGCAATCCGGGTCGCCCGATCAATATCTGACGCTGCTCCGGTTGTCATCTCCTGAAACACCGACTCTTCAGCTGCCCTGCCTCCGAGCGACATGGCAATCTGTGAAATCAGCCGTTTTTTAGTTTCGTGTACCCGATCGGCTGCCGGCGGCACCAAAGTATGCCCGAGCGTCATTCCCCGCGACACAATGGAAATCCTGTGTACCGGATCCAGCCCCGGTTGCGACCAGTTCACAATCGCATGCCCGACCTCATGATATGCCGTCAGTTTCCGGTCATCTTCAGTCTGCAGCCGTTTTTTTTGCGGTCCGAGTTTTACCTTAGTAGCCGCCTCTTCAAGATCCTTCATTGCGATTAACTTCCTGCCTTTCCTGGCCAAATCTATCGCCGCTTCATTCAGCATATTTTCCAGATCTGCTCCGGAAAAACCGACTGTTCTTCTGGCCACCCCGTCCCAATTCACATCCGGATCAAACGGCTTATTCTTCGCATAAATCTTTAATATTGCCTTCCGTCCGTCAATATCCGGCATATCTACCACCACCCGGCGGTCAAACCGTCCCGGCCGCAGCAGCGCCGGATCCAGCAGATCTCCCCTGTTTGTGGCCGCCAGCACCACCACGTTATCGTTTTGGGTAAACCCGTCCATCTCCACCAGTATTTGATTTAAAGTCTGTTCCCGTTCGTCGTGTCCGCCCATAATTCCGAATCCCCGCTGTCTGCCGATGGCATCAATTTCATCGATAAAGATAATTGACGGCGCCGTCTTTTTTGCCGTCGCAAACAAATCCCTGACCCTGGCCGATCCCACTCCCACCAGCATCTCCATAAATTCAGATCCGGCCATGGAATAAAACGGGACTCCCGCTTCTCCGGCCACTGCCCGGGCCAACAACGTTTTTCCTACTCCTGACGGTCCGACCAGTAAAACTCCCTTTGGAGTTCTGGCTCCTACCGCTTTATATTTCCCGGGGTTTTTCAGAAAATCCACCACTTCTTCCAGCTCATTTTTAGCCTCATCCACTCCGGCTACATCTTTAAAAGTTACCGCCTGTTTTCCCTTATCAAACAGTTTCGCTTTGGATTGTCCGAATGAAAACACACTGTCCTGCGCCCCCCTGGCCTGCCGGAACATATACAAAATCACCAGTAAAATCACTCCCGTACCCAGAATTGACGGCAGCACTGCCGCTACCAGTTGTCCCAGGGTTTCATCTTTTATTTCGTAATTTACTCCCGTCGGTTCAATTTTTGCCTGGTCCAGTATCTGGGTGAAACTTTCCCCGGCCTCTTTCCGACTCCAGAACACTTCCCCCTTCTTATCTATATATGTCAGTGCCAGCCGGTCGGCATACACTTCCACCTTTTCTATCTTTTTCTGTCGGATATCTTCCAAAGCCTGTGACAGTTGCACCTCCCGGGAAGCCTTTTCTCCGCTGTTCCATAGCTCCAATAAGCTCAGCAGCATTAAAATCACCACCCCGAACCACAATACCCGCTGAAAATCGAATTTCATCTGAATGATTACCCCCCGAACCGGCAGCCGCCGCTTTTGTTCCTTATTATTATTCTTCTTGTTTTCACCTGATTCGGTTGAATTTGTGTGTGGTTGAGCCATAACGTGCCTAATTGTATCACCCCCTGTCTGCTGAATCACTTTTATCCTTTCTTCTCTTAAACTCTTACTGCGTCACCTCTATCCTGTTCATCAGGTCTCCACCTCTGTTGTTAAAGTACAGAGTCAGTCCAAATTCTGTACACACCTGTTTATTGAGACTTTCTACTCTGCTGAAACCATCCCCGTTCCCCCGGTTTATAAAATCACCCGTTAGCCCCCTCAATCGGCTGCTTACGCTCTCCTTTTTCAAATTATTTGGTGTAGCCGAAGTCTTGATTGCCATTAACATCTGTCCTTCTCCGTAAGTCATTAGCGTCATTAACACCATGTCGTCAGTTAAAAAGGTTTCGTAATCCGTATCCGATAGCCATTTATCTACCCCCCATTTGGGATGCACATGCACAATACCCACACACGCTTGTTTACCCCGCCTGCCCGGAGCTCCTCTTGCATCTATTTCCACTCCATATTTACCTCCGGGAGAAATTTTCCCCATAAGTTAAGTAAAGATTTCTCTTCTCTATCCACTAACACCGTCTGCCCATACTCGACTCCGTTTACCTTCGTCAGTCTGCTTAACCTGTCCACAAACGGTCTCATCCCTTGTATATGTACCGAATCCGGTCTGTTTATTGCCGGGATAGCCGCCCCCTTACCTACACAGCCTAAACTGATCAACACCTGTCTGAACCGACCGTAATCCCACGCCCGCGGCAAGGTCAACTCTTCCAGTAATCTCTGCTCCCGTTCACTGATTCTGTTTATATACGGTTGTTCGGAGTCAAACATATCCTTATCTTATTTTTGCTCCCACCGGTGCTTCTTCCGGCACCTGCATTAAAATCGGTTTTCCTTCCGGACCGTCCACAGCCAGAATCATTCCCTGCGATTCCTCTCCCATCATCTCCCGGTATTCCAGGTTAGTCACATACAAAAATTTCTTCCCCGTCAGCTCTTCCGGCTGATACCACTTTCTGATTCCCGAAAAAATCACCCGTTTCTCTTCACCGAAATCCACCACTTCCCGGATCAGTTTTTCACTCCCTTCCACTGCCGTAGCCTCCAGAATTTGTCCCACCCGCATCTCTGTTTTGGCAAAATCATCAATCGTTATCATGGGCAAATTACCTCATCAACCTGGTATTAATAATCGATTTTCATCGCTTTTCTTACTTTCTTCATCGTCTCTTCCGCCGTTGCCCGGGCCTTTTCCGTTCCTGCCAGGATTATTTTCTGCACCTCTTCCGGATTCTTCTCATATTCTGCCCGTTTCTGCCGCATCGGCGTCAGCATTTCATTAATCACCTCTGCCAGCCGTTTCTTTATCTCCACATCCCCCACTCTCCCTTCCCGGTATCGCGTCTTGAAATCTGCAACTTCTTCACCGTCGGGATTAAACGCTTCATGGTAAATAAATACCGGATTTCCTTCCGGATCCCCCGGATCGGTCGGATGCACCCGCTTCGGATCCGTATACATGCTCATCACTTTCTGTGTCACCGTTTTTTCCTCATCGGAAATATAAATACAGTTCCCCACGCTTTTACTCATCTTTGCCTGTCCGTCAGTTCCCGGCAGCCGTTTTATCTTTCCTATCAGCGCTTCCGGTTCAGTCAGTACTTCTCCGTATAAATTGTTAAATTTCCTTACGATTTCCCGCGTCTGCTCAATCATCGGCAGCTGATCCTCTCCCACCGGCACCAGCGACGCTTCAAACGCCGTAATATCTGCCGCCTGGGATATCGGATACATCGCAAACCCGACCGGGATATTCCGCCCGTACCCTTTCTGCTGTATTTCCTCTTTTACTGTCGGATTCCTCAGTACCCGTTCCAATGTCACCAGATTCATATAAAACACTGTCAGTTCGGCAATTTGCGGAATCATGGACTGAATCAGAATTGTCGTTTTCTGGGGATCAATTCCTACCGCCAGATAATCCAGTGTCAGCTCCTTGGCGTTTTCCCGGACTTTCTGCGGGTTTTCAAAATTGTCGGTTAAGGCCTGTACATCCGCTATCATCACATACTGTTCATATTCATCCTGCAACCGGACCCGGTTCTGTAAACTTCCCACAAAATGCCCCAGATGCAATTTACCTGTCGGTCTGTCTCCGGTTAAGATCCTTTTCCGCATATCCCGATTGTACCCTACTTTTTAGCCGGATTACTATCCTTTTCGTCCTTCCCGGTTCCGTTCAATTTCACATTGACACTTACCCCCAGTTTTCCTCCGTCAGGCAGACCTGTCTCCCGACTTAAAACCGCGTTTCCGCCAAAAACATTATCTGCCATCTGCCTAGCCAGTTCGGACGAAAAACCCTGGGCTACCAGCAAACTCACGTACACATCTTTTGCCCCTGGCCCCTTTCCTGTCTCCATTTGCCTATTTTACCGCATAATTCAACCCCTCTGTTGACTATTGCAACTCAGTTGCATTAATATACTAATATTCCATGAAAAAATACCGTCTCACCCCTACCCGGTCCCAGCTCCTGCGGATTCTGCGCTCTTCCCGCGTCCCGGTTTCCGCCGACGAGCTGCGCCGACAGCTTTCCGTCAACAAAACCACTGTTTATCGTCAGCTTGAATCTCTGGTTGCCCAGGGGAAAATTACCCAAATTGATCTTGCCGACCGGACCTCCCGCTATGAATCTGCCGAAACCGCTCATCATCATCATTTGGTCTGCCTCAGCTGCCGCCGGATTTGCGACATCTCTTTCCCTGAAAACATTGCCACTACAGTCAAATCCATCGCCGACTCCCGCAAATTCAATATTAAATTTCACCGTCTGGAATTTTTCGGCCTCTGTGCCGATTGCCGATCATGACCGAAAACCCTTCCCCCATTCTTGAAGTTAAAAACCTCACTGTTGAACTGCATCATCATTCCATCCTCGAAAACTTAAGCTTTACCATTTCTCCCGGCGAAACCGTAGCCGTAATCGGTCCCAACGGGGCAGGAAAAACTGTCCTGTTTAAGGCCCTTTTAGGCCTTATCCCCCACTCCGGACAAATTTCCTGGGCTCCCGACACCCGGATCGGTTATGTCCCTCAGCGCTTCTCCGTCGAACCGGATCTGCCCTTAAATGTTTCCGAATTTTTCCGCTTAAAAAATGTGCCTAAATCCCGTGTTAAAGACGCTCTTGGTTGTGTCGGATTTACCGACACTGCCTCCGTTCTGCGTCAAAATCTCAGTTATCTTTCCGGCGGCCAGCTGCAGCGGGTTTTGATTGCCTGGGCCATTTCCGACCATCCTCAGGTCCTGTTATTCGATGAACCCACTACCGGTGTAGACATTTCTGCCGAAGAATCCATTTATAATCTGCTTCACCGTCTCGGTCAGCAGGAACATCTGACTATTCTGATTATTTCCCACGAGCTGCAGGTCGTCTACCGTTATGCTACCAATGTCCTTTGTCTGAACAAATCCGGCTTATGTTTCGGTCCGCCGCATCAGACTCTCACTTCCCAAACCCTCAAACAGCTGTTCGGGGAAGATACCGGCATTTATACCCATCAGCACCCTCATGATCACTAATCTGATTATCCTTATCCTTGTTGCCGTTTTACTCGGTGCTTCCGCCGGTTACTTAGGTTCATTCATGGTCTTAAAACGCATGTCTCTGGTCGGTGACGCCCTGTCCCATGTCGCCCTGCCCGGTATGGCCGTTGCCCTGCTTTTGCACCAAAACCCCATCCTGGGCGCTTTTATCGCCCTGGCCGCCGCCATTTTCGGCATCTGGTGTCTGCAGCAGAATTCCACCGTCTATCCCGATGCCTTGGTCGGCATTTTCTTTACCGCCAGTCTGGCCATCGGACTTTTAATCACCCCGGAAACCGAACTGCTTGAGGCCCTGTTCGGCAACATTCAAAATCTCGGTCTGCTTGAAGCCGCGGCCACTCTCCTTATTTCCGCCCTGGTCATCATCCTCACCCGCCTCATCTCCCGCCGCCTGACTTTAAATATCATTTCCGAAGACTTAGCCAAAACCGCCGGATTTTCAGGTAAATACACCAGCCTGGTTTATTTGCTTTTAGTCGGTGTCGTCGTCGCCCTGGGGGTTAAATTTGTCGGCACTCTCTTAACCGGCGCCCTGGTCATTATCCCTGCCGCATCAGCCAAAAACATCAGCCGCAGTCTGACTACCTATACCCTCTGGTCTGCACTTTTCGGCCTGATTTCCGCTGTTTTGGGCGTAGCAATTTCCTATCTGTTCGGCCTGCCCTCCGGCCCGGTCACTATTCTAAGCGGTATCGCCATTTTCATTCTCTCCCTGGGTATCAAGCGTTTCGTTTAATCCTCCAGTCTCTTCTGATATTTCAATTCTCCCCGGTCGTCATACACAACCAAAGTTGCCTTACCGCTGCCTATCATTTCTTCCTGCACCAGTTTTCCCTTTTTGCACCCGGCCGGATTCCCCTTAAGACCCGGCATGGATTCCCGTTTTGATTTGTACATGTAGTCTGCCGGTAAAAACTGCGGCCGGGTTTCACACCCGGTCCACACCCAGGCCATAATCCGCCCGAATTTATCATTCTGATATCGGTCATATTCAAACCACAGCCGTCTGTCTTTAATCAGTTCCGTCAGTTTCTTTCCCGCCTCCTCATATCCCTTTTCTCCCCTGTTCGGCGCATTAATTCCCAAAAGCCGCATGGTCATTCCTGATCTTAGAAGCAGTGTGTCTCCGTCATAAACCTCCGCCGCATATCCGAGATCCGGAAATATTACCTTGTTTGCATAATAATCCGGACCCAGTTTTTTCCATCCCGTCCATCCCAGTGTCGCCGCCAGCACTATCCCCGGAATCAACACTGCCGGCACCCCGATTTTTCTTAAATACCCCGGCCTGCCCTTTACTTCTTTTGCTTCCGTCTTCATTTCACTTAAGTTTACCTCCGATTGCTTCGGTTTCCCTGTTTTCCCTTTCGTCCTTTCGGACTCATCAGTACGGATACACATCCGTAGAGGGGGGTGGCCTTGCGGCCAAAAGGATTTTCCGGCAGTTACGCCGATTGGAAGAATCTCCCAATCTTTGTGTCTGCTTTTCTTTCCTTTCTGAGACTAAGTCTCCACCCAACCCTAACTTTTAACCGAACTGCCGTCTCCTCTTCGAGCTTTTCAGCCCTAATTTTATATAAGACGAACACGTCGGTCTCGTCACCACAGGAGTGGTGATTAGATATTCAGTTGTTAACGCTCCGGTCTCAGACCTAACCGACCCCGAGAAGGATGAACAAGAAGCAGTTTAAAACAAACCGTCCGGTGTTAATAATCCCTTCCGGACCGAAAGACGCCGCCATTCCCTTGGCCAGCCAAAACGTTACCAACTCCAACAGAGGCCAGGCTAAAAGACAAGCGGCAACGATGCATCCGCAAGTCAGACTTGCGGACTTTCCTCTCTTCCTTCTCCATAAAAAGACCACCAGCATAAACAGGAGAAGCCCCCCCCAGCTCCACCAGCTGAAGCGGAAAAACCAGTTTTCCACCCCCACTAGGGTGTCGAAAAACCCATCCCACCAGGCATTCCCGGTAAGATTGTTGGGGCATAAGAACAACGCGATTATAAGAGACAGGTATGACATTTATTCCTCCTTATTTGCGCAGCTTCCACCCGAACCTAAGTCCGGTTGCGTACAAGGGCACGCCCCACATAAGAGCAAGTGCCCAAACCCACCCTGATAAAAGAAATGCCGGATCCAGGGAGTATGTCAACCACACCCCGGTTTCCCTTTTTCCTATCAGGATAAAAAACGCCAACAGTTGGCCCGACTGCGCCCGCGCAATCAGATCTGCAAAAGCAGCCGTCAGACCAAACCATAAACCTAACACGGCCAGAGCAATAACCACAATTGCCGGCACGCTGAGCCGTGCTTTAACCCATTCCCATCCTTGTTTTATCCTGTCCATTTCACTTCTCCTTTCGGAACGTTAAAACCCAGACCTAGAATGGTAACCGATATCAATGCAGGTAATCAGCACAAATAAGAATTATCAGGATTAAAACCTCCTGGAATTTCCTCTAACTATCCTTTTTTTGTTCCGAGTCCTTCTCTTTAAAAGAAATCTAAAACAACCGAATATCCTGTTAAGGTGCAAACAGGTAAAAAGCACAAAAAAGGCTCCGAAAACGGAACCGATTAGGTGCTAGTTACATAACAACTATTATAGGATATTTTCATGATTTTGTCAAAATTATAGGATATATTTCATCACTCCCAAATCCATAATTACTTCTGAACTTAAGGGTGATGCTGAGGCAGCATCAGTTCAAGTTCCTTTCGGATCTCAAACTCATGTTGTTCTGCCTCAGCCGCACGAATGAAAAGATATGAGAATAATTACTTTGTGAGGGCATTTCTGCCCTCACATTCTTACTTGGTGGATATTAACCGATTTGAACTCGTGCGGCGACCTTATCAGCCACCTTTTCAATCAGTTCATCAAAATCCAGCTGGTTAACTATCGCGTCAACCAATTCTGATGTCTCCTGCTTGAAATAGTCAGCCATTGCTTTCGCCAAAGGTTCCGCAATTCGTTCAATAACCTGATCCGCATCCAAATCCTGATACAGTCTGTCGATTAGATCAGATGTCCACGAATTTTCCGAATCGCCCAGGATACCCTGGAACGCTTCCTTTAATTCCGTTCTGATCATCTCTGCAGCCTGCTCCATCATTATGTCGGGATCAAGTTGCGAAGCTAAACGCTCCGCCGACTTCATACCGATGGCCAAGGCCACCTGGGTTAAAGCATTCCGCATATCAGGGCTGTTCATCACATCCCCCATTTAATTGGACTTGCGTCGGGGCGGTTTTTGCTTTGGACCCGCAGTGACTGCCGCGATCGAATCGCTCTGGTCCAACCCAACTGAAGTAGCGACAGGTACAACAGTGTCAGTCTGCGCTGACTTACCCTTGAAATTGGGTTCAGAGAGAGCTGACTCATCTTGACGGGCTTGGACTGAACTCAGAGAGGTTTTCATTAGCTCCGCCACCCGCAACAATACGTCGGTAATTCCATGACCTTCGCTCAGCGCTTCGGTCTTGGCGTTCACAATGGTTGCCAATTCCGGCACCTGCATCAGCAGGTCCACCAGCGCATTGCCGGTCCCGGCATTTTGCGAAGTCCCGCCGGCAAATTGGACAATGCGGGTATTCTGGCCTATTCCGGCCAGAGCCGTAGCGATCGCTTCAACCTTCTTCACGTCACCCATGATAAGGGTCTCGGCCACAAACTGGCGCAGGTTGATTTCACCCTGAGCCGCAGCAGCTTCCGCCAAATCACGTTTACCGGCAGCTTCTGCCTTTAGCTTGGCCTCAGTACCCTGGGCTTCCGCCGTCAAAGTCGCCGTAATACCGGCAGCTTCTGCTTCTTTTAAAACCTGGAGTTTTGCCGCTTCGGCCCTGCCACGACGTTCTGTCGCTTCAGACTCGGCGGTGGCAGTTTCCCGGATCGCATCAGCCTCGCCTTTTGCTCTTTGGCGAGCAAATTCCGCGTCCGCCGCGGCTTGGGTCAGTTTGACCTCCTTAGCAGCTTGGGCATTGACCGTAGCCTGCTGCTTATCAGACTCAGCCTGAATCAGCTGCGCTTCTTTCTTTGCCCGAGCCGGAGCTAAAAGTGTTACTTCCTGCTCTTGGGCTACAACCAGCGCACGCTGTTCCTGCACTTTCTGATCGGCAGCTGCTTTGGCCAGATTGACGGTCTGATCTTTCTGAACCAGGCGTAAATCCAATTGCTGCTGCTGCTCAATGATCGCCCGCTTGGCATCAAGTTCTGCCTGTTGGGCAGCCTGTTGCGCCGCCGCGGCTTTAGTCCGACCATCACGATCGGCCTCAGCCTGGGCAATTGTCGCATCACGTTTCACCGCCGCGATTTTGGGTGCCGCCATAGCTTCGAAATACCCCTCTTCGTCTGTGATGTCACGAACACCCATTTGTTTGATTGACAGGCCCATCGCGGCCATTTCATCGGCCGCCAGCTCCTGCACTTTTCGCACAAATGCATCCCGGTCACGATGCAGTTCTTCAACCGTCATCTGGCCTACAATGGCCCGATTGTTTGTGCTCAGGGTCTTCGTGACAATGTCAATGATTTGCTGCTGGTCCATTCCCAGGAACGCCCTGGCGGCAGTCAGCAAAGCTACCTCGTCCGAACCGATCTGTACGGACGCTACCCAGTCAAGGTTCAATGGGATGCCATCAATTGTGTAGACCTTGTCCCGGGATTGTTCGATGCTCATGATGGTCAGATCAAGCGCTTGGAATTCTTCAAAGATCGGCCAAACCAAGGCACCACCGCCGGTGACCAATCGGACACCGGTTTTCATTGTCTTGCCGTTGGCTTCAAACTCCGTCTTTCCCCGACCGTAAACCACCATCACTCGGGATGGCGGCACACGATGGTACATCCGTGAAGCCCGGCCGATGACAAACAGCAGGATCAGTATCCCGACCACAGCTCCCAGCACCAAGCCGAGAGTCCCGCTCAAATTCGACAGAATTGCTTCCATCTCAAAACTCCTTTTCACCAAATAGTTGAATTATTGAATGGTTTACCCGAATGCGAAACGAAATCACTCCGTCTTTTTTACGTAGAGTCTGCCTCCTTCCAAATTGACAATTTCAACCGCATCACCCTTATTCAGGGCTTCGCCGGTTGTTTCAACCGCCGGAAACGTTTTCATCTCGCCCCGAACGGTCAAAGCCACTTGGCCTACTTTGCCGGCTGACATCCCGACGGTCATCCGTCCCTTCAGACCAACAAAATCAGTTATACCGATCGTTGTATTGGCCTGTTGACGGGAAATAAATCCCATCAGAACGACATAAAGACCCCCGGCAACCAAACCGAACACAAGCGCTGCCAAAATACTGGCTACAGTCCCCAGATGGTTAAGCGAAGCCACAAGCCCCGCCGCGCCGAACCCTGTAAGAAAGGCCGCGATGCTTGTGCATCCAATTCCTTTCTGTTCCTCACCGAGCTGCAGATTATCAGGAATAAGGTCAATCCCTGCCCCTTCGAGTAGGTTGTCCAATCCATCAAGTGCATCTCCGGCTCCTTCGGCAATTTCGCCAACAATCAGCGAAATTATCAAAAAACCACCGCTCAGGACCATCAATCCACCAAAAACCCAAGGTAAAACCATATCTAGCCTCCTGAAAAATGAATCTGATCGCTTGTTTTGTTCCGTCTCCAATCTTTTTTGTATCACCTCCTCGTTGCATAAATTCAAAGCAACTACCCACCAAAACTGTGTGTGTTTGGTTGGGCACTAATTAGCTTCGGTTACCCAAAGGCAATTAATGCCCAACCATAAAAAATTACTAAATTCTCATATCAATTTTCAAGGTGCAAACGCACTGGTCGTAATCCCATAAAAAAAGCACCGCAATCGGCGCCTCCTTATGGAAATTACATGTGACGAATTATAGGTCTAAATATCAATAAAGTCAAATACAAAGGCATTATTTATCTTGTGGATAATCTGTGACTTACTTCTCTTGCCCATTCCTGTTAAAATAGCCTTGTTCTTTTAAACAAAACATGCGGGGTAGTGTAGAGCTGCACGGAAGGCTAGTAGTATGGGCCCTCCTGACCGTAATGTCAGGCAGCAAACTTGGCTGTATCGGTGGACACCCTTGGATCTTGAATAAAGACCAATCTGAGTGAAATCCTCAGAAAAATCAAGGAAAATACCGAGGCAACCCTTCAACCCTTATCATGAGTGAAATTGAAGGAAGTCCGTAGAGACTAAACGCCGAGTCCCCTACTTTTTTGAGGGGAATGATATAGTCCGACTCTCGTGGTAACACGAGTCAGAAAAGCATAATCTTCCAGACCGGGCGCGACTCCCGGCCCCGCAACACATTAAAAAAAGCCCCTATAGGGGCTTTTTTTGTTCTTAATCATCACCAAATTTAGTACATATCTCGGGATCTCCTCCTCTGCCTGATTTCCCCATCGTCCCAGTTATCAACCCAATCAAAACCCACTTAAATCTTAGCCTGATATAACCAGGAGCTTATGAAATTGAAAGAATTTCTGAAATATAATGCCACTCTCCCCTACAACTCGGCAGTCAGAGAACTGCCTGAAAGCTATGCAGAAAATATTAAATATGGCCTCGACTGCTTCGGATTTGTCGAACTGATGCAAAGTTATTTCCCCGATACTCAGCCAATTCTGGGCTCATATGGACAGGGTTTTGCCCACCAAGCAGCTGTCCTCGATGAAAAATATGTCGACCCGTTTTTACGTATGTCAGATTCAGCCGTTATATCTGCCTCTCCATCTCGTATTAGTACCTATTATGCCGGCTCCGATGTTTCTGTGAACATAGACGGGAACAACCGGCTGACAGTCAACCTAACCCGGACCGGAAAAACCCTTAATACCTACAACTTCGACCTTAATAACCGCCGACCCGACACTTTGGTTACCGATCCCAGAATTTACAAATATGTTTTTCTGCACGATGGCCAACCAATTTCGGTAGTTAAAACAAAAACTGGAATCGAAGTCGTCGGAATGCCTTCTCAATCCTGTGATGAAATTCTCCGGAACAGATTCCGACTTAGTCTGGCTGACATTAAACAAATGTTTTTTGATGCCAGTCAGTTCTCTCAATATTCAAAATTCCAATCTCGGTGGTAGCCCTCTGATTCCCAGATTCCGAATATCTAATTCTTGATTTATCACCCCCTCTGGGCCAGGATAACTCGATGGCTATTTATTCTGTCTACCT
>Ga0172379_10006287_pt1 | contig 15990 bp, 22 predicted proteins | sample GrowelOW334metaG_FD_119756 | JGI IMG/M metagenome (GOLD analysis project Ga0172379, IMG submission 119756) | Groundwater microbial communities from an aquifer near a municipal landfill in Southern Ontario, Canada - Groundwater well OW334 metaG | ecosystem: Environmental > Aquatic > Deep... | reverse complement strand
ATTTGTATAAAATGGGGTCTCCATCTTCATCTGTTCCTTCTAAATTTATTTCAACATTTAATGGATTATATCCTGAAGAAGGATTTACTGAGAGAGAAGTTCTTGGAGGATTATTTATAGTTGGCTCATCAGTCGATTCTAAAACTAATAATTCAATATTTTTTCTATCAGGTAAACTTTTCCCATCATTACATTGCCCATATATTCTTGTATTTCCAGAATCAACAAATGTTCTAAAAATATTGATTGGACTTGATTGTTCTAATGTTTCATCTATTATTCCATCTTCTCCAATATCAATTTCTAATTTGTATAAAATGGGGTCTCCATCTTCATCTGTTCCTTCTAAATTTATTTCAACATTTAATGGATTATATCCTGAAGAAGGATTTACTGAGAGAGAAGTTCTTGGAGGATTATTTATTGGAATTGGCTCCGATACTAATATATCTATACTTTTTTTATCTACTAATCCTTTATTATCCGTGCACTGTCCTTGAATAATTCCTCTTCCTGTATTGAATGTTCTAGAAATATTAATTGGATTTGTTTGTTCCAATGTTTCGTCAATAATTTTATCTGCATCATAATCTATCTTTAATTGATAATTAGTAATCTCTCCATCTTCATCTGTTCCATTAAGTTCAATATTAACATCTAAAGGACTATATCCCGAAGAAGGATTTACTAAAAGAGAAGTTATAGGTAATTTATCTGTATTTGAAATTATTGGTTCTGGTAATTTGGGGTTTAAGAAATTGTTAAGAATATCACAACTAGGGCAAAGAATTAAGGGAACCATACATAGGAATTTCGTTAATGTTTTCATCTTTTTTTTAATAATAAGTTATTTTTAAACTTTCCCTTTGCTATCACTTTAAAGTAACTGTTTTTTTATCATTCAGAATAATCTCAATACTTAACTTCTTCTTCATAGAAAATATTATTTATCTATATTTAATAAATTGATGGATTTTTATTTCCCTTTCTTCCCTGTATTCTTCCTTGAAAAAACAGAAACTAAAACATCGTCCAACTTTGCATCATATGGAGATTTCTTTTTTGATTGATTAATGCAACTTCTTCTTAAGATATCTTCAATCTGCTCAGATATTGTAAAAATATTTTTCTTTGCTCTTTTTTCTAATAAGGCAAGAAGTTCATTATCTAAAAACAAAACAACTTGATTTTTGAATTTGTATTTAGGAGTAAGGGAAACAAATGCTTTTTCAACTTCTTGAACCGGCCATCCGTGATTTATCAACGCTTCTCTTATTTGATAATCTCCAAATCCTCTTTTTCTTGCTTCTACGATGAATTTAATCAACTCTTTATTTGCCATATCTAACTTAATTATTCTGACTATAATAATTTTCCTAAACTCCAAAATTAAAGCATAAAATTTATAAACAACTGTTAAATATTATTAACATATGTTAAATATTATTAACAATCTGCAACCATTTTTCAAAGATTGCTATAGAAGAATTAGTGTAAGGGAGTATGCTAAAATAATTCATGTCTCCCCTCCAACTGCTTCGACTATCTTGTCTTCTTTTGAAAAAGAAGGGATTTTATTGAAGGAAAAAGATAGAAATTACCTCTTTTTTTCAGCTAATAAAGAGAGCAAATTATTTATTGATTTATCAAAAATCTATTGGGGAAATATATTATCCCCTTTAATCTTGAATTTAGATTCGGTTTTGCTTAATCCTGCAATAATCTTATTTGGTTCCCTTTCAAAAGCAGAAGTGAATGAAAACTCAGATGTAGATTTAGCCATATTATCAAAAAGAAAGCCAATTAATCTGGAAAAATTTGAAGTTTCCTTAAAGAGGAAAGTGCAAATCTTCTGGTTTGATTCTACCGATAATATTAAGGATGAAAATTTAAAAAATAATATAATCAACGGATATGTTCTAACAGGGAGGATAAGATAATGGACTGGAAAGAATGCCTTATTAAAAAAATTGCAAAAAAGGTTTCTATAGATGCGGGTTTAGTAAATTCTCTAATTGAAACAAGCAGGAATAAATTAATTTCTGAAGAGAAACTTATTTTGGATGAAATTACTGCAAGTTCAAAAATTTCTTTGGCTTATGACTCTTTGAGGGAACTACTTGAAGCATTGGCTATAAAAAAGGAATTTAAGGTTTACAATCACGAAGCATTTACACCCTTTTTAAAAGAAATATTAAACAAGCCAGATTTAGGAGGAAGATTTGACGAAATTAGAAAAATTCGCAATTCAATTAACTATTACGGAAAATCAGTATCTTTAGAGGAAGCAAGACAGATTATTAATGAGATAAAATTGCTTAAGAAAGAGATAGGTTTTTTGATTAATTAATTTATTTTTTTGATGCTTTAACAGAAGAAACATAAACTTTCTGGACTGCAAAACTTTTGTAAATTCCCTCTAAGATATCTGTCCCAGCATAACCTGCAAGCAAAGAAAGCCTATAATCTATATTGAATATTATTCCTGTAAAAACTCCTATAACAACTGCAACAAGAACAGTTATTGCATAGTAACTCCATAAGATTCTTCTTCTTAATGACAAAGCTTTAAGCAAGCCAACAAAACCTCTTGTCAATCCCCCAACTCCTCCCAGCACTCCAGGAAGAATAACCCCTAGCAATTGTTCTGAAACCATTCTCTTTTATTTATTATGAAACTCTATTTTATAAATCTTAACTTAGAAAGAATTAGGAATTTGATTAAATTATAGTTCCCTCAATCTCATTAACTTTTGTGTTCCATTCTTCATTCCCATTTAATCCGTCGGCATTTATATCAATAAGAATTTCTCCATCTTCAACTAGGTTATTTTCGTTTAAATCAAAAGCATACATTGAAGGGTTTATTCTTTCATCAATAAAAGGATTTTTCACTACATAAAGTTCTCCAACATCTTCTTTCCTATCGTTGTTTAAATCATAATTTATTAGATAAACTAATTGCCCTCCAAAATCTACCATTCCCTCTGAAATTATCTTCCCTTTTGTCTTATAATCCTCAAATCTAACTGGAATTCCTAAATCATTATTTTTTTTAATTTCAGAGGAATTGATTTTTATTTTTTCTGAAACATTGCATCCAACAAATGCAAGAATTCCACAACTCAATAAAGCAGTCAATTTTTTCATTATCATTCATAATTCTAGTTTTTAATAGGATTATTGTATAGAAAAGAATATTTCGAAATGCTAATTTAACTAAAATAAATCCTATGGGCACAATATTAATTTATCTATTTGTGTGCCCATAAAAGATAATCATCACTCTTTTTTCAGAAATCCAAAATCAATCATATTCTCTTTAATTGTTTCAATTAAAAAAATCAAGATAAGTCCATAATCTTCTTCATTAGCCTTTCTTACTGCAATAAGATATTTCTGCCTTTGTCTATTGTATACATTTATCCAAGGATATTTTTTCTTCTGCAATATAAAGTTCATAAGCAATCTTGAAACTCTTCCATTCCCATCAATGAAAGGATGAATAGAAACAAATTTCATAGAGAAAATTACAGCGAGTTCAAAAGCGTGCATTTTCTTTTTATTTTTATTATACCAATAAAAGAGATTTTTCATTAATTGAGGAATCTTTTCTGAAGGAGGGAATTTAAAATCACTTCCAAGAACTCTAACAGGATTTTCTCTGTATCTGCCACCAAATCTTTCAGAAATATCTTTCATTATTAAGAAATGGATTTTTAATACAAACAGTTCATTAATCTCCCCAGTATAATTTTTAATAAATTCCAGTGCCCTAATATGATTTTTTGCTTCATATACTTCTCTTAAGGTTTTTCCTTCAGGAGAAAGATTTTCATTTACAACAAGAGAAGTTTCTTCTAAGGACATAGAATTCCCCTCAATAGCATTGCTATTATAAGTTAATTCTGTAAAAAAAGTTCTCTCAAATTTTACAAACTCTTCCTCAGAAAGATTTTTTATTCCTTGATTATATTCTTTTTTCAACTGCTCTACTTTCAAAACCTGTTCTTTTTTAAGGTGCTCATAACTTTTGTTTACTTTTAATTCAATCTCAAATTCACTCTTAAGTTTGTTTACCTCACTTTTTTGCAAATTACCTTTTCCGATAAACTTGCTTGTTTTCTTCCATTTCTTTTGAAATCTCTGATTATCTATGAGATAATTCATTTTTTCTCCATTGACTATTCTTGTTTCGTGATATACCATAGATAATTATATGGGCACATATTTATAAATATTACTCTTTGTGCCAATAAATTTAACTTAGAAAGAATTAGGAATTTGCTCTAAAGTTATATTCGAACGTATTCTCTGAGGGCAAGAATCTTCTACACACTGAATTTTGTATTCAAGAAAATTCTCAACTTCTTTGTACATTGTAAAATTCTTATCATCTCCAAGATTAGCAGGTTTATATGACAAAATGTTTGTTACATTTCCTGTTCCATTATTGTATATATAAGTTACAATTATTCCACAATCCTCATCGGGGTTAGGGCATTCTGTTTTTGAAGTTAGATTAGTTCTTCTTGTATCTATTTCAAAGCTCATATTTGCATCTTCAATTAAACCATCAATTTTCATTAAGGTGATAATTTCAGCGGGCCCAGTAGAAGTATTCAATGAAATATTATTAGAAAACTCTTGAGATATAGTGTAAATTTTTTGTTCTCCAATGATATTTGCAGTAATTGTTTTTCTATAAGAAATAATCCATGCAGCATCAACAACTCCTAAAATTAAAACGAGAACAATTATAATGAATAATCCTCTTCTTTTATCCATTATATTCCTAAGTAGGGCTAATTTAAAAATGTTTGGTGTAATATATATTTTATAAATACTACTATTGGAGTATATAGATTACATTTTCTTTGGATAAAAGGAACAAAATTTATTTGCTAAAAGCAAAAATTCTTTTTAGTTTGATATTATCTGTAATTTCTTTCATAGCTTTTGTGAAAATAAGTTCATTCTCCGGAAGAGTTTCCAAAACTCCGGGATAAATTATTTTCCCCCCATACTTTCTTAAAAGTCCATAATTGCCCCCTCTTCCATTAAGCAAATAATTGAATTTAACTTTTTCTTTTTTCTTAAGCTCTTTAAGCACATAAGATATTTGAAGGCTAGGAGTTATTCCAAATATCTCTGCAAAATTCTTTTTAGAGATTATGCTTTTACCGTAGAATAAAATACCCTGTCGGGCAAAATTGCTTTCTGAAAAAAGAGAATTAATATCAAAAGATTCAATATGGATTGGAAGTTCAGTTAGTTTTTCAATTTGTCTTTTTATTTTTTGTCTTTCTTCAAGTTGAACTTTTATGGAACTCTCTTTGAAGATAACAGCAATATCTATATCCTTTGGATTGCTCTCTTCTAAAGTAGAAGACCCAAATTGAACAATATCTATTATATTATTCTTATAATCCAACTTCAGATTTTTTTGCCATAATTTCAGCATCTTCTTTTATCACCTCCGCAAGTTCTTTTGTCATTAATTGCACATAAAGCATTTAAAGAAAAGAACAACTGCAGAATTATTTCTCTTTTTATCTAACTCTTCTTTACCAGAGTGATAATATTCTTTTGAATTATTAATTAATATCTCTTCTTTATTCATACCAAATAAGAAAACTTTTCAAATTTATAAGCTTTTCTTACCTGGAAGGATATTCATACCTGACAAGAAAAATTCATTAAAAGATAAGATTTTTCATACCTCATAAGAAAAATTTATGGTTTAACGCATTACGGGCTTTTAACACCGATACCTAGTCCGCCTCCTATTTAATTTCGGCAAGCTCGCTAGCATTAATGCGATATATTTTACTAGGATATTTTATTTATAAACCTAACTAATAAGCTCAGCAAGGGGTAATTCTTCAATCTTCCTTATTCTAATATTGCTCTTATCTATCTATTTCCTTCCACAATACTAATCTCCCTTCCTCATCTCTTAAAAATAAAGTATCTCCTGCTTCTGTCCAAACATAATCTTCATTTTTCCAATACAAAACTCCTTCGGAATTTGTTTTATTTTCAGCAATTATTTTTATCTCATTATTGCCTTTTAAAATAAATTTTCCAAAGATAAAATTTTTCCTTCCTTCATCTTTTATTTTCCAATTTGTTAAATTACAATCAAAATTGCATTTATTGTAAAAAATAACTTCTTGTTCTTCAACATTTAATCCTTTTAACTCAATACAATCTGCACATTTATTTTCAGATTTTTCACATAAATTCTTTTCAGAAGCAACGCATTTATTCCAAGCTTCTCTGAAAACTTCCTCGTATTTTTTATCCTCTAAAATGTAAGCATTTGCAAACCCCTTTTCAATTATTTTTGAATTGAAATTTTCTCCTTCAAAAAACACAACTCCCAATTCCCTGTAATACTTATCCTGTCCAAATGATTGAATAAAAACAGTTTTATTATACAAAGAATTATTCACAAAGTCTCTTGCCTCTGCATAATACTCTTCCTTTTTTTCAGGAGTATTAATTCCAAATAATCTCACATGAGTATCTTCTCCAACAACGATTGTATCTCCATCAATAATTCGTTTGACTATAAAATCTTCTTTATCTGCGTTTTCAAATATCCTCGCAAGATATTCATCAATCCAAGAATAATTTATAATAAAAAATAATAAAATCAAAAATGTTAATAAAACTTTCTCTCTCTTCTTATTCATCTCATTTAATACCACAATCAATTTAAATAAACTTTTGCAATTTTTTGTTATGAATGGCGTAGTTTTATTAGCAGACTCGAAATCTAAATCTTGGGGATTTGCAGAAAAGATAAAAAATTATATTAGAAATGAAAAAGCAGATGATGTTTCTTTGTTGGATTATTCTTTAAAACATCATAGAAATGGGGAAGAACGTCTTTATGTTCCAGAGAATGTTAGGAGAAAAGAAATCTTTTTTGTTCAAGATTCAACAATCTCCCCACAAAATTGGTGGGTAGAATTAATGGCAACTAAGGATTTGTTACTAAGTGCTTCTGCAGAATCAGTAAGCTATGTTTTAACAGATATGTATTATTCAAGACAAGATAAAAAAGACCAATCACGAACTCCTATCCTTGCAAGAAATTTAGCCAGAACAATTTCTCCAAATCTTAAAAGAATAATTACTATGGATTTACATGCTCCTCAAATTCAAGGTTTTTACCCAGAAAATATGCCTTTAGATAATCTTTATAGTTTCCCTTTGGCTGTTTCTCATTTAAGAAAAAATCATTTTGAAGATTTAGAAAACTTAGTTATTGTTTCTCCTGATTCTGGAGGAGCAGGTAGAGTGAGGGCTTTCACAAACAGATTAAGAAAGGCTAATGAAGGAGACCAAACAAAGCATAATTATTCAAAAGGTTTTATTACCAAAGAAAGAATAGAAGCTGGAGAAATAGAATCAATGGAATTAGTGGGAGAGGTAAATGGAAAAAATATTCTTCTTGTAGATGATATAATTGATTCAGGCAACACTTTACTCAAAGCAGCTGATTTATTAAAAGAACAAGGAGCTAAAAAATTATTTTGTTATGGAACTCATGGTCTATTTACAGAAGGAACAGAGAATTTAACTAACAAATTTGATACAGTAATGACAAGTAATACTCATTATTGGGATAAAGAAAATCTTCCAGGAGTAGAAGTCATAGATATATCTTCTTTATTCGCAGAAGCAATTTATAGGGCTCAGAATGGGTTACCAATTTCTAGTCTATTTGATTAAAAATATTTTTCTATATAATTAACAATTTTAAAAAATGTGAGTGAAAGCAAATTAAAAAAATCTAATTTTTGTTTTGTTAAGAACACTCAAGATATTTCATTTCGCTCGATAATAAGATAAGCCTCAAGAGAGGATTGAACTCTCGACCTCCAGTTTACGAAACTGGCACTCTACCAACTGAGCTATTGAGGCGTGCAGATACCAAGGTTTCTTTCGCATAATCTTCCTTTTAAGAGAATTCTAAAAGTTTTTATATAGTTTCTTTTTGATATTATTGTATGCGGGTGTGCCAGAGTGGTCAAATGGGCAGGACTTAAGATCCTGTGGCTTAGTGCCTACGAAGGTTCGAACCCTTTCACCCGCATTTGAAGATATCCCTCAAAGTGAAATATCCCCTTCCTATCAGAATTATCCATCATTGATTAATTGTTCATTATTCTCTTCTGTTGATTCTTGAATTTGCAAACATGATTCTTTGTAGATTTCCATTTCAATTATTAAACATCTTTTTTCTATTCCCCTTAACCCTCTTATTAAACAGAATCTTATTGGACAGCCATAATAAAATTTGCAAATATTCTCTTTTGAAAATTCAGGAATGGAATTATAATTCATAATTATTTCTTGTCCTCTGTTCTTATCTTGATACCTAATTCTTCCAATCTTTTCATGTGGGCTTGCATCACGCTTTCAACTTGCTGTATTACTTTTATCAACTCGTTTCTTTCATTGATTAAAGTGTTTAACGCCCCTTGATGAAATCCAATTTCCATATCTCTTGATAATTCAGGTTGCTTTTTCTCATTCTTATTTAAAGCATTTTCAAGATTATCTTTTTTGATTTCCATAATAAGCCAAAAGGAATAGAATTAATAAATATTGTTATAAACAAAAATTAAGATTTAACAATTAAAGGATTAACATTTTCTAATGCTCCCAAATCTGATTTGACGATTGCCCAATTAAGTTTAATTAAATTTTTTATAAAATTATTTTCTATGTTTAATTTAAAATAATCTGATTTCCCAATTTTCCTTGTTTTAATAAAAATTCCATTCTCAACCATTTTTGGAAAAAATGCCTTAAGAGAATTATAACTAATATTGCTTTCTCTTGAAATTTCCGTAAGAGGATAATCAAAGAAATAATTGCCAATAAAAAAATCAAAGACTCTCAGTTGAGGAGTATCTCCAAATTGTTCTAAAAATAAAGATTTGTCTGGTTTCTTTTTCATTTTATTATTATAATATAATATATTATACGTGTTTTTAAATATTACTATAAAACAATAGATGTATCAAAGATAGAAACATTTAAAATATTCAAATAACTATTGTCCCTATGTCTTTAGACGTAGAAGAAGCTCAATTGATGTATAAACTTGCAGTTGCAAAAGGAAATTGGGGAGCAAAGTATGATAGATTAGAGCATTTCAAGAAATTTCCAAATCTTAATTTAATAGTAAAAGAACTCATCAACAAAGGTTGGATAATCTTTCACAAAAAACCGCAGTATAATGCAATTTCTTTGGATACTAAATACAAAAAAGAAATTATAGAATTTATAGAATCTAAAATGCCTGAAGTTAAAGGGAATATCTGCTAAAACCTATTTAAAAAACAAGAAACATCTGCAATGCCCTTCCAATTCAATTTCTCCTCTGTGAAAAACACACGGGCAAATTATTTCACTATCTTTTTCTTTATTTCCTGTAACAAGTCTGCAAGGGCAATATAATTCTCCTTTATCTTTTTGATTTTTGAAAAGCCCTTTCATAATAATATCAACTTTCTTATCATCAGGATTCAAGTTTATTCCTGCCTTTTTTGCATAATCATTCGCATCTTTTACAAAATCTTTAGTGTTTTTTGATTTGAATTCATCCCAATTTTTCATAAGATATAAAAACAAATGGAGATTATAAATTTTATGAAAGAGATAATTGTGAAGATTCTTCAAAAAGAAGGAGTTCGGCTAAAAGAAAGCGAGATTGAAAGTTTGATTGAAATCCCTCCATCACCGGATTTTGGGGATTATTCTTTCCCTTGTTTTGCGTTGTCTAAAACAGAAAAAAAATCTCCTGATAAAATTGCAGAGCATTTTGCTGGAAAGATAAAACTTCCCAAGGAAATAGAAAAAGTTGAAAACAAAGGAGCATATCTGAATTTTTTTATTGACAAAAAGATTCTTGCTGAAGAAGTTATAAAAATAAATTCAAATTTTGGGAAATCTTCAATTGGAAAAAATAAAAAAATAGTTATAGATTTTTCAGCGCCGAATATAGGAAAACCAATGCACATTGGGCATATTCGTTCCACAATTATTGGAGATTCAATAATGAGGATTCATAATTTTTTAGGATACAATTCAATTGGGATAAATTATCTGGGGGATATAGGACTTCATATAGGAAAATTAATTGTTGCTTATGAATTATGGCTGAACAAATCTGCCTTAGAAAAAGACCCAGTTCAGGAATTGCTAAGATTGTATGTAAAATTCTGTTCAATGGAAAAATCTGAAATTACAGAAGGAGTTGAAGAGGAATTTCAAGATAATGAATGGACAGGAAAAGCAAAAGAAAAACTTAGATTATTGGAACTAGGAGATAAGAAAACAGAAAAAATTTGGAAGGAGATTAGAAAATATTCTGGGAAAGGTTTTGATAAAGTTTACGAAATGCTGGGCATTAACTTTAATGAAACTGTTGGGCAAAGCCAATTTGCAGAAACAGGAAAAAAAATTATTACAAATGCTTTGCTAAAAGAAATCGCAAAAACTGAAAAAGATGGGGCAGTCTATGTGGAAATTAACAAGCAAAAAAAATTTATTCTTCGTTCAAATAAAACTGCTTCTTACATAACTTATGATTTGGGTGCAGCAGTTGAGCGTTATAAAAAATACAAATTTGAAAAAATGATTTATGTTACTGACTTTCGCCAAAAAGAGCATTTCTCTCAGCTATTTCAGATCTTAGAAATGTTCGGATATGATTTTTCCAATAAACTTGCTCATCTTCCATTTGGAACAATAAAATTTGAAAATGAAATAATCGCAACAAGAACGGGAGATATTATTTTGCTTGAAGATGTTTTGAAAAAAACAATTGCAAAGGCAGAAGAAGAAATTAAAAAAAGAAAAACAAAAGGAGATGCTGAAAAAGTTGGGGTTGGTGCAATTAAATATATTGTTTTGAAAACTGCTCCTGCAGGAGATGTTCATTTTTCTTGGGAACAAGCATTAAACTTTGAGGGAGATTCTGGCCCTTACATTCAATACAGTTATGCGAGAGCTTCTTCAATAATTAAAAAAACAAAAAACTTTAACAAATCCAAGATTAGAATTGAAAATTTAAATTCCTCTGAAATTAATTTGATTAAAAAAATTTACAATTTTCCAAATGTAGTAAAAAATTCTCAGAGTTCTTTAAACCCAAGTTTGATTGCAAATTATTCTTTCGAGCTTGCACAAGCATTCAATGAATTTTATCATTCTTCTCCAGTCATCGGAGATAAATCAGAAGCGTTCAGATTGCTCTTGGTAAATTCGTTTAGAACAGCAATGAAAAATTCTCTTTACCTTTTAGGAATTGAAGTGACTGAGGAAATGTAAGGAAAATATATTTAAACCCTATCATTCTAATATATATAATTCAAAAGGAGGTATAAAATGGGAAAAAAAGTTGCTAAACTGTTAAATATTGTTGCATGGCTTACAGGCGTTTTAGTTTCACTTGCTGTTGGTTTTGCTATGACTGGTGGAACTCTAACTGTTCCTTGGCTTCCTACACTTGTTACGCAAGTTGCAGGTTGGATTGTAATCGTAACCACTCTTGTAAGTGTAATATTGTCCGCAATGAAGCAATAAGAAAACTTTTTATTTTTTTTATTTTTTATTCTCTTATTTTTTGTATTATAGTTTTCTTTTACATTTTAGCTTTTCTTTTTTAAAAGAAAAACCAATTTTTTTAGAACTAATTCTTTTTATTTTCTTTTGAAATAATTTATAATAAACTGCCAAATATTTATGTAACGAATGGAAATTTTCCTAATTTACTTTTTTTCTCAAAGAAGCCCTTTCCCTTTCTGTTTCTACCATTATAGTTTCTTTTTCAAAGAAACCTATTTTACTGGTTTCATATCTTTCCAAGCAATGTCAAACATCTGTTCCAATGCTTGTGCGAAGAATTCTGTATTAACCCAAATTCCAACATCATAGTTTGGATGGAATTTCTCATCATCGAGAAGCATAAACATTAATTGATTTCCGTCAATGATTATGAATCTTGCCTTTAATCTGTCCACATCTCTAACTTCTGCAACTGCTTTGAAATCTTTTGCGGCTTTTATGTTGCTACTATCTATCTGTGCAGCGATTCTTATTTTAACTCCTCTCTTTTTGCATTTTTCCAAAGTAGGCATTATCGCTTCAAATTTTCTATTCATTCCATCTCTTGTAGTTACAATAGTAATTGACTTTTCTGCGTCTCTTAGCATCATATCCAAGTGATTATACAAATTCTGTCTTCCTCTCAAACTTCCAGACAAATCAGATGGCTCAACAAATTTAATTCCTTTTGTGAATAAAGAATTTAATTCCCCTAAAACCTCATCATCTTTGAGGTTCTCAAGTCTCTCTGTTCTTTCTTTTGCATACTTGACTAAATTTTTCTTAACTCTTTCAATAACTTCTTCAGGTTTTAATGCAATAAATTTTATTGGCTTTCCTAATTTCATCAAAATAAATCCTTTTTTCTCCAAACTTTCTAAAATATCATATGTTCTGCTTCGGGGAACATCAGAAATATTGCTTAACTCTCCAGCAGTGCTTGTTCCTCTCGATAACAATGCTGCCCAAACCTTTACTTCATATAAATTTAAGTCGAAAATTTTTCTTAACCTGCTCAAAAATTCATCTTTAACTATCATTGTTTTTTTATGTTAATTTTTCTTTTTAAATATTGTTATGATTAAAGAGTAAACTTTTTGTTTCATTTAATAGTAATTATTTTTTAATAATCGCTATCATCCCTCTTTTATCTTTCATTCTAAATTCAGTATTATTTTTAAATCTTTCCTTCCCAGTTGTAACATTTGGCAATAAAAATTCTATCGTTGTCGAATTTGTTCTCTTCATAATGTACTTATCGAATTGTTTCAGCATTTTTTTCAATTCTTCATCACTGAAAACAAATAATTCAATTTTGTCTTCTTTCTTCAATCCCATTTCTTTTCTGAATGCTTGAATCTGCCTCGACATTTCACGAGCATAACCTTCTGCTTCAAGTTCAGGAGTTTGCGTTGTATCGAGTTCAACAACAAGTTCATCTCCTAATTTTAATTCAATTGCTTTAACATTCAATTGTGCTTTTATAATCTCTTCAATCTCCTTGGATAATTTTTTCTCTTTTGAATGAATAATCGCTTTTCCAAGAGGCCATTTTAATCCAATCTGTGCTTTGTCTCTTTGGCTAAGTCCTTTTTCTATTATTCCAAAAACAAATGCAAATTCTTCTTCTAGCTTTTTATCAATCTTTTTTTTATCTGATTTTGGCCAAGAAGATAAGTGAACAGATTCTTTTGAAAATTCTTGATGAATATATTCTGAGATATAAGGAGCAAAAGGAGCAAGCAATAAAGAAACTTTTGCTAGTATCTCCCCTACAACTTCTTTAGTGTCTTCTCTATCTCTAGTCATCTTAATATATTGCCTTGAAAAATCATTCAAGACAAAATGAGAAAGTGATTCAAATGGTTTATTCAATAAAAATTTGTTTAGCTCTCCTGTAACTTCATCGATTACAGAATTTAATTTGCTTAAAATCCATTTATCTTCAATTTGATATTTTGTTTTTTTATTGTCCAATTGTTTGTAATAATTATAACAATTATACAAGACATTCAAAAGAGGTAGAACTTCTTCTTTCATTAATTCAAATGAAAACCTTTTTTGATTTCCTACTTCGCTTGTACAAAATTGCAATCTAACTGCATCAACTCCAGTTTGATCCAAGATTTCTCTAGGTTTGATAATATTTCCTTTTGATTTTGACATTTTTTCTCCTTTCTCATCTACAACATGCCCTGCACAGATTACATTTTTGTAAGCAGGTTTATCAAATAAAAGTGTTGCAAGAACATGTAATGTATAAAACCATCCTCTTGTCTGGTCTATTGCCTCAGAAATAAAATCATAGGGAAATCTTCTTTCGAATTCTTTTTTATTTTCAAAAGGGTAATGGAACTGGGCAAAACTAGCACTTCCAGAATCATACCAACAATCAATTACTTCTGGAATTCTTGTCATTTCTTTTCCACATTTGCACTTGAATTTTATATTATCAATCCAAGGTTTATGTAAATCAATTTCTCCAGTAATTTTTTTAATAGAATTTTTCTTTAATTCTTCAATACTACCTATTGCTCTCATCTCTCCACATGAACATTTCCAGATAGGTAAAGGAGTTCCCCAATATCTAGAACGAGAAATTCCCCAATCTTTTGCTCCTTCAAGCCATTTACCGAATCTTCCGTCTTTAATATGGTCTGGTTCCCAATTAATTTTATCATTTAGTTTTACCATTTTCTCTCTTATTTCGCTAACTTTAACAAACCAAGAATTAATTCCATAATAAAGCAAAACAGAACTGCATCTCCAACAAAAGGGATAAGTATGAGTTATTTTTTCAATTTTGAAAAGCAAATGTCTATTTTTTAAATCCTCTTTAATATCTTTTTCAGCATCTTTTACAAATCTTCCTCTTAAAAATTCAGGAGCAATATCTAAAAAATTTCCATTTTGTCCAACAGTATGGATTTGGGGCAATCCAAATTGTTTTCCCACATTATAATCATCTTCCCCATACATTACTGCAGTATGAACAACTCCTGTTCCCTCTTCTGTTGTTACAAAACCAGCAGGAATTACTTTGTATGCTTTCCCATTTTGAAGCTCTTTTATATTATACAATGGTTCATATTCGATTCCAACTAAATCTTTTCCTTTAAACTCTTTTTCAATTTTATAATTTCCCTTAATTAAACCAACTTTCTCTTTTCCTAAAATTAAACTATCTCCATCTTCAAGTTTTACTTTTACATAATCTATTTTTGGATTTACTGCAAGAGCGACATTCCCCGGCAATGTCCAAGGAGTTGTTGTCCAGGCTAAAATATATTCTTTTTCTTTTATTTTAAATGCAATATAAACAGATTCTTCTGTAACATCTTTATATCCTTGAGCTACTTCATGATTTGATAAAGGAGTACCACAACGAGGGCAAAAAGGGACAACTTTATACCCCTCATACAACATTTTTTTATCATAAAGTGTTTTCAAGCTCCACCAGACACTTTCTATGTATTCATTTTGTAAAGTAACATAAGGAGATTTCAAATCTACAAGGTAATTCAATTCTTCTGTGGATTTGTTCCATTCTTCAATATTTGAGAAAACATCATCTCTACATTGTTTAATGAATTTTTCTGTTCCATATTTTTCAATGTCTTTTTTTGATTCAAGTTTCAACTTTTTTTCTACTTGAACTTCAACAGGCAACCCTTGACAATCCCATCCTCCTTTTCTCGGCACAGCAAAGCCATTCATATATTTGAATTTACAAATAATATCTTTGAAAGTTCTAACTTCAAGATGGTGCAACCCTGGTGGAGCATTTGCAGTTGGAGGTCCTTCTAAAAAAGAAAATAATGGTTTTTTAGAATTATCTTGTATAGATTTCTCAATTTCTTTTTGTTGTTCTTTCCAAACTTTTCTAGTTTTTTCTTCAATTTCTTTAAAGTTGTACATATTATACCCTATCTATCGAACTTTTTAAATAATTCCTTCTTTAATTGCATTATCTTCTTTAAAATGATTATTACAACTCCCTAATCTTTAAATAATCAAAAAAAATAAAAGATTATGGATTTGGGAACAAGTGTTCAAACACAAGAAGATATTGATGCACAACTTAAAAAGTTATCTCCAGAAGAACAGAAAGAGTTTGATAGAGAATTATTTGGAAATTGTAAGAATGAATTTGGAATGATAGGGGATTATGACTGGTGCATTGGGAATGGGCTTAAATATTCAAATCCAGATATTCAGAAAGCAAAAGAAATTCTATTTAAAGAGAAATACGCACGAGATTAAAATCCTTTTAAGACTTCTTCTTCTATAAAATGTAGTTTTGAAGGGATTATTATACAATAGGGTTTTTCAAATTTCAAATTTTTTAATTTTTCT
>Ga0172379_10006286_pt1 | contig 15991 bp, 22 predicted proteins | sample GrowelOW334metaG_FD_119756 | JGI IMG/M metagenome (GOLD analysis project Ga0172379, IMG submission 119756) | Groundwater microbial communities from an aquifer near a municipal landfill in Southern Ontario, Canada - Groundwater well OW334 metaG | ecosystem: Environmental > Aquatic > Deep... | reverse complement strand
ATTTTCATCTTTTACATGCTGAACAGCAAGTTTAGGAGACATTGAAGAAGTAAACCATGTATTGAGAACATCTGTTTCAGGAATTATTTTACCAGAATGACATTTGGGGCATTTGCTTACTGGCGGTTTATCTTTAATCGGTTCTACAGGAAGTTGATTCTCTTTTGCTAAAATAACTTCTCCGCATTTCTCACAATACCAAACAGGAAATGCAACTCCAAAATATCTTTGATTTGAAACAAGCCAATCCCATTGCAATCCCTTAACCCAATTATCATATCTATGTCGCATAAATTCAGGATGCCAATTCAATTCTTTTCCCCATTTCAATAAATCAGATTTTAAATCCAAATATTTAACAAACCATTGCTTGCTTTTTACAAATTCTATTTCTGTTCCGCATCTTTCATGAACATTAACAAAATGTTTTATTGGAGTTTGATTAATCAAAAGTCTTTGTTCTCTTAAATCGCTTAAAATTTCTCTTCTCGCTTCTTTAATGAACATTCCCTCGTATTTTCCAGCAATATAAGACATCTTTCCATTTTCTAAAATTGCTATCTTAATTGGAAGATTGTAAGCTTTCTGCCATTCCATATCTGTTTGGTCTCCAAAAGTGCAACACATTACAATTCCTGTTCCTTTTTCCATATCTACTCTTTTATCTTCCATAACAGGAACTTCAAAATTAAGCAATGGAACTTTTGCTTTTTTTCCCTTGTATTTTTTGTATCTAGCATCATCAGGATGATAAAAAACAGCAACGCAAGCAGGCAATAATTCTGGACGTGTTGTTGCAACTTTTACATTTTCATTTCCAATTTTAAAAATAATATCATTAAAAAAAGAATCAATTTCTTTATCTTGAACTTCAACTTGTGCAACTCCTGTTCTGCATTCGGGACACCACATTGCAGGAGCATCTTTTCTGTACATTCTTCCTTTTTTGTGCAAATCCAAAAAAGACCATTGTGCAATTTTCCTTGAATCATCATCAATAGTTGAATATTTCATATCCCAATCACAACTTATTCCAATATTTTTCCAATCTTGCACAAAAGCGGGAAGTTCTTCTTTTAAAAAACTCATACATAATTTAATAAATTCTTGTCTTGGCATTTCTTTGGCTTTTACACCCTTGCTTTTTTCTACAAGCCTTTCAGTAGGCAATCCATTATCGTCTGTTCCGAATGGATAAAAAACATTAAAACCATTCATTCTCATAAATCTAGCAATAAAATCTCCTTGGCTATACGAACAAGCATGTCCTATGTGCATTCTTCCAGAAACAGTTGGAGGCGGAGTATCTATAGAAAAAATCTTTTTCTTGCTTTTGGGTTCAAATTTGTATACTCCTTCCTTTTCCCATAATTTCTTGCAAGTCTCTTCAATTTTCTTGTTCCCATTTAAATCTTCAACCATCAGCTAATATACCAAGAAACTTTTAAATACCTTATCCCTCTAAATAAATCATGGCATCAGACAGCGGAGTAAATGTTCCTTCTGGATTTGGCGGATTAGTCAAATTTAAAGAAGAATATCCAAGTAAATTTAATTTAAAACCGACCCATGTTGTTTTATTCATAATTTTGATTATTCTATTTAGGATTGGATTACAACTTTTTGTAAAACAATGATCCCTAATATTAATCCCAAACAAATGCAAGCAATGATGAAGCAGATGGGAATAAATCAGCAGGATATTCCTTCTCCAAGAGTGATAATCGAGAAAGAAGAAGGCGGGAAAATAGTCATAAACAACCCCTCTGTAATAAAGATAAAAATGGGAGGACAAGAGTCTTTCCAAATAACAGGAGATATTTCTGAAGAAGATGAAGAAAGTTTTTCTGAAGAAGATATTAAAACAGTAATGCAAAAAACAAACTGCACAAAAGCAGAAGCCAAAAAAGCCCTAGAAGAAACAGGGGATTTAGCAGACGCAATTATGAAATTAAGTTAAAAATGGAAAAAGAAAAGTATGTTCCTTCTGAAGAAATTTTAGAAAAATATGCAAATGTATTGATTAATTTCGCATTAAACAGCGGTAAAGGAATAAAAGAAAAAGAAACAGTTATTCTTCAAGTTCCAGAATGTGCAAAACCAATGCTTATTCATTTAAGAAGAGCAGTTCTAAAAGCAGGAGCATATCCAATAATCCATTATCTTCCAGATGAAATACAAAGGGAATTTTTTGAACTTGCAAACACAAATCAATTACAATTCTTCCCAGAGAAATATCTTAAAGGAAGAGTAGACCAAGTAGACCATTTTGTAACAATTATCGCAGAAACAAATAAACACGAATTAGAGGGGATAGACCCAAAAAAGATAATGTTAAATAAAGAAAACTTTAAACCCTATTCTGAATGGAGAGATGAAAAAGAAAATCAAGGAAAGTTAACTTGGACTTTAGCACTTTATGCTACAGAAGAAATGGCTAGAGAAGCAAATTTAACATTAGAAGAATGCTGGAATCAAATCATCAAAGCGTGCTATCTTTCTGAAGACAATCCTATAAAAAAATGGAAAGAATCTCACTCAAAAATAATAGAATTAAAAGATAAATTAAACAGGTTAGAAATAGAAAAGTTAGAAGTTAAAGCAGAGGGAACACACTTAATGATAGGATTAGGAGAAAATAGAAAATGGATAGGTGCAACAGGAAGGAATATTCCCAGTTTTGAAATTTTTATCTCTCCAGACTGCAGAGGAACAGAAGGTTATGCAAAATTTGACCAACCACTATATCGAGATGGAAATGTAATAAAAGGCATATATTTAGAATTTGAAAATGGGAAAGTGATAAAAAGTTCTGCAGAAAAAGGGGAAGAAATTTTAAAAGAGATGATTAATGTAGAAGGGGCAGATAAAATAGGAGAATTCTCTTTGACAGACATCTCTTTTTCAAGAATAGATAAATTCATGGCAGAAACATTATTTGATGAAAACTTCGGGGGACAATTTGGGAATTTTCACATAGCCCTTGGAAATGCTTACAAAGAAGCGTATCCAAAAGAGATTTCACTCGTAACAGAAGAACAATGGAAAAATATGGGATACAACAAATCAGTAATTCATACTGACATAATCTCAACTTTGGACAGGGAAGTTATTGCACATCTAAAGAATGGAGAAAAAATTATAATTTACAAAGACGGAAAGTTTAGGGTATAAAAAATGGGAGTCGGTGTTATCTTAAAATCAGGAGAAAAATTCTTGTTACAATTGCGGGATGATAAGGAATGGATTAAAACTCCCAATAAATGGTCTATTTTTGGAGGAGGAATTGAAAAAGGAGAATCACCAAAAACAACTGCTATAAGAGAAATGGAAGAAGAACTTGGTTTAAAATTAACTGACAAAGATTTAAAATTAATTGTTAAGGTTCATTCACATTATATTTTCCTTTCTGAAAAAGAAATAAACCTTTCACAACTGGAATTGCATGAAGGACAAGATATGAAATTATTTTCAAGAAGAGAAATTATTTGGATGAAAAATGTTCATCTTTGGACAAGATTATTCTTTATCTTTAACAAACCTGGAAGAAGTACAAACTTCTGTTACTCTTTTTAAAGAAAAGTATAAATACTTCATCTCCTTCCTAAAATACACTTCTGTGGGGGTTGTTATGGAAGAAATAATTCAAGAAAAAATCAGTGCAGACCATCTACTTTATGTCAGTTTAAAGTACACAAAAACGTGCGATGTAATTATGAATCTGATTCTAAGATGGAAAAAGATGATTGAAACAAGTTTAGAAAAGATGTTTGAGCATGCAAAGAAGAAGAAAAAGATTTCTTCTGTCCCAACTAACCCAGTGAATATGATAAAAGAAGCTAAAAATCTGTTCAAAAAAGACAAAGAGATGTTGGAAGTAATTGAGTTGTATGAAATGTTCAGAAAAATCAAAGAATTAAGAACAGAAAGAATTGGGGAATTTAGAAAAAATGTTGCCTTAAAGATATTCTATCAAGGAAAAGAGATAGATGTTAATTTAGAAAAACTCAAAGAATATGCAGAATTACTCGAAAAATTTATAAGTAAGGTAAAGCAATTTCTCTCTATGTAAAGTTTTTACTTTACATTCAAAACATGAAAAAAATAATCGTAATCACTTCTGGCAAAGGGGGAGTAGGGAAAACTACCACAACAATCAATTTAGGAGCAGCAATGAATTATTTTGGAAAAGATGTTCTTATAATTGATGGAAATTTAACAACACCAAATGTTGGAATTCATCTAAACTCTCCAGAAGTTCCAATAAGTCTTAATCATGTTCTACTCGGAAAAGCAGATGCCTTTGAAGCAGTTTATGAACATGAATCTGGAATGAAAATAATGCCTTCTTCATTATCAATAAAAGAATTAAGCAAAATAAAAATTGAAAAGATAAAAGATTACAAAGAAGATTTTAGAAAAATTTCAGATTATGTAATTATAGACAGTTCTGCAGGATTAGGAAACGAAGCTCTTTCGTTAATACATATGGCAGATGAGTTGATTATTGTGACGAATCCAGAAATGCCTGCTTTAACAGATGCCTTGAAAACAATAAAATTAGCAGAGCAAATGAAAAAATCAATTTTAGGAGTAATAGTAACAAGAGTAAGAAAAAATGATTTTGAAATGCAACCAGACACAGTAAAAGAAATGTTAGAAGTCCCAATTTTAGGAATGATTCCCGAAGATATTAACGTGCAAAAAGCATTAGGATTAAAAAATGCCGTTGTTCACACCCATCCAAAAAGCAATGCATCTAGAGCATACAAGGAAATCGCTGCAAAACTTCTTAATGTAGAATATGATTCAGATAAAGACAAAGAAAAACTATTAAGCAGAATTCTTAAAAGAATAAGATTAAAAAAATAAGTATATTTTAAATTGGATAAATCTTAATAAGAGAACATATACTTTTTGTCGCTTATGGAAACTCAATATAGATTTCCCCAGGAGAGTATTCTCAAGAAGATGCAAAGAAAATCTTATGCTTAGAAAAATATTTAGAAGAGTTAAAAAATCTACCTCCTTTAAACGAAGGGGAAGTTCAGAAAAAGATAGAAATGTATTTTGACAGAAGCAGAAGAGAAGTGTGTTATATTGTACGTTATTACAAAGAAGGTTCTTCAGAACCTATTGAGTCTAAATCAGTTTATGCTAAAGATTGGGAAATAGAAGAAGACTACTCTATCTAATTTTACTCCCAACTTCAATGTCTTTTTCAGGGGAGAGAAGAATTACTTGACTTTCATCAGAACTTACTGCTGCCAAAATCATTCCTTGACTTTCAATTCCTTTTAATTTTCTAGGAGCAAGATTTGTGAATAAAACAATTTTCTTTCCTTTCAATTCTTTTTTTGAATAATGTTTTTTAACCCCGGCACAAACTATTCTTTTTCCAATTTCCTCTCCCAAATCAACAGTTAATTTCCAAAGTTTGTCTGCTCCTTCTATATCTTCAACTTCGATAATCTGCCCGACTCTCAACTCAAGTTTTTCCCAGTCTGAAAAATTTACAATGTTTTCCATATCTAAAATTTTAATTTTCCTTATATTTAAACATTATCTCTATTCCACGGTTTATTAAGATGAATGACTTTGATATCAGAATCTAAAAATAAATCATAACCTGCTTTTTCAGCATCATCACAAAAGAGCATATCATCAAATGCTTTTTTATCTGGTTTGTACTCAAATTTTATTTTTTTCAACACTTCTCTTTTAATTAAAATGCAACCAACCCCATATCCTCCAACTTTGATTAATCCTTTACTCAAAACTTCTTGAGGATTAGCTCTTCTTACTCTTCCTTCATCAACTTGAACCCAAACCAAAGCTAGTTCAATGACTGCATTTTTTACTTCTCCAGTTTCATTATCCTTTAACCCCACTTTAACCAATTTAGAATAATAAGCTGAAACTATTTCTTTATTATGTTTTAATAGTTTTTCTAGAATGTCTTTAGGAGGAATAACATCTTGTTCCAAAGAAAAGAAAAAATCATAATTTTCATTAAGAAATTTTTCTCTTATCATATTTCGGGAATGAATTACTCGTTCTCGAACATCTGGAAAATAAGGAGCTTTTACAACACTAACATTTTTTCCTTTCAATTCATTATAAAAAATATCAGTAGGGGAATTATCAACAAGTAGATAATCTATTTGATGTTCTTTAGAATATTCTTGTATTTCTTTTACTCTTTTAATCCACAAGTTAACACAATATCTATATCTTTCATAAGTCGGGCAACCAATAAGTATCTTCATTTTTTATCTTTAAAATCAAATTTTCTCCTAATTCCTAAAACAATAAAACCATATTTTTCTATCTCTTCTTTAGTATGCCATTTTTCCATATCTTTAGTATTGAACTTAAATAGAATCTCCATATCTATTTCTCTGCCATTTAATTTATTAGCATCATTAATTTGTTCTTTTAGAACAAGAATATCTCCCTCTTTGCAATTAAAATCTGCCAACCTTATCTCAAATGGTTTTTTACCCTCTTTTACTGCATTAAAATATTTGCTTTGAACTTTTTTTACAATTTTTTTCATTTTATTTATACTCTACTTTCTTAAACAAAATTTCCAGTTTTTTAATCTTTCCAATTTTCAATGGTTTTTCAATTTCTTTATAATCAATCTTAAATCCAAATTGTTTTGCAATTTTTTCAGAAGTTGTTGGAATAAATGGTGAAAGCAAAATCCCAACTGCTTTTATTGAATCGCAAAGTTCATATAAAACTTTCTTATCCTGAGTTTCCCATGGTTTTTTACTCTGAACATACTCATTACAAGTATCAATAAAAGAAAATATTTCGCTTAGTGCTTTATCTAATTCATACCTTTCAAAATATTTTTCAATTTCTTTTAATTTTAATTTTTTCAGTAATTTATTTTGACATTTTTCAATACCATATTTTTCTGCAAGTGTTGCAACCCGACTTATCAGATTTCCAAATTTGTCTGCAAGCTCTTTGTTATTTCTCTCAATTAGAATTTCTTCAGAATAATCTGAATCTTCAAATACAGCACATCTTAAAAGAGAATATCTAACCGCGTCTGAACCATATTTGTTGATTAAATCTACTGGGTCAATCACATTTCCCAAGCTCTTAGATATTTTCTGCCCTTGGAGATTCAAATAACCATGAACTAAAACTTTATTCGGCAATTCATATCTTGCTGAAAGCAAAATAGCAGGCCAAATTACAGAATGAAACCAATTAATTCCTTTCCCAACAACATGCAAATCAGCAGGCCAATTTCCATTTGCTCCAGAAACATAGTTGATAAGAGCATCAAACCAGACATAAACTTTGAAATTTTTATCAATAGGAAAATCAATTCCCCATTCTGAATTTTTTCTAGTAATACACAAATCTTTCAATTCATCTTCTTTTAATCTAAATAAAATTTCTTTTTTTCTTGATTCTGGAACAACACATTTACTGACAAATTTTTCAACTTTATTCTTATATTTAGAAAGCTTGAAAAAATAAGCTTCTTCTTTTAATAAAGAAATTTCTCGATTTGGATGTTCTGGACATTTCCCATCAACTAAATCTTTTTCAGTTTTATATGCTTCACAGCCAGAGCAATAAAGCCCTTCATAATTCTTTTTGTAAATATCTCCATTTTCATATGCTTTTTTTATAATCTCCTTAGAAACTTTAACATGCCTTTCTTCAGTTGTTCTTATAAAATCATCATTGCTTAAATTCAATTTTTTGCATAATTCAATAAAGAGATTTGAATTTTTTTCTACAAATGCTTTAACAGGAATTTTTGCTTCTTTAGCTGCCTGAAGATTCTTTTGAGCATTTTCATCTGTCCCAGTCAAAAACCAAACTTTTTCTCCTTTTAATCTATGCCATCTTGAGATGGCATCAGCTAAGGTTTTCTCAAATGCATGCCCTATATGGGGTTTTGCATTAACATAATCAATTGCAGTTGTAACATAAAATTTTTTAGCCATAACTTATGTAGAATAATGTTGTATAAAAAATTAACTAAATTTCTCCATGATGAATCTTTTCTATAAAATCATTCCAACCATCCAAAGTCATCCTTGGTTGAAGGCGCCTGTCCTTTCTCACTTTTCCTTGATAAATTTTAGAAAAATCTGCTATGGGGGTAGAAGTAACTAAACAAAAAAGTATATAAGATAAGCTGGAATTTTCAATTGGTCCTTGATCAATAATTCTTTCTTCGATAATTGGATTCAGAACATCATAAAGATTTTGTTTTATTCCTCTTATTTCTCTCTGCTCATTAATAACTAAAAAATTCCAATGATGCCTTTCCGGAACAGATTTAGAAGCTCTATACCACAAGACTTGCCTTTCAATATCATTTCCAGTCATAAAAATTAGATTATAATAACCTTTAAATTAATTGTTATATTAAAAAACACAGGCATCAGTAGTTCAGTGGCAGAATGCGAGCTTCCCAAGCTCGAAACTCGGGTTCAATTCCCGACTGGTGCATACAGTCGGCATTTAATAGGAAAGTTAAGCTAAGGAAACCTTGGTGTCCTAGCCCCGACTGGTGCATTTATTAAAGGATATATCCTACCAAAATTATTTAAACGAAGATGAGCATATTGAATTTACTATGTTCAAGAAGAGAAAATGTGGAAAATGTGGAAAAAAAGTAGGAGAAAAACATAGTTTTTGCCCTTATTGTGGAAACCAAACAGATTTAGAAAATGAAAATGATTTTGGAATGTTGGGAAAAAATGATATTATCTCTCCTTTTGAAAATAGCATAAAACTCCCAATAGGGTTTAATACATTATTTAATTCCTTAATGAAAAATTTAAGCAAAGAATTTGATGAACAATTAGGAAAAGATTTTATGGAAGGAGGAAAATCCAAAAAAATAAAAAAAGATGGGATAAGCATAAGCATTTCTACTTTCGGAGATGGCCCTCCAAAAATAAGAGTACAAAACATGGGTACAGGAAGAAGCAGCGAAAAAATAGAACAAAAAGAAATAATTGAAAAAATAAAGAAAAATAACTTTACTGCAGAAAAAGTTAAAAAATTCCTTAGCTTAAAAAGAGAAGAGCCAAAAACGAATATTAGACGTTTATCAAACAGGGTAATCTATGAACTTGAAATGCCAGAAGTAAAGTCAACAGAGGATATTTCAATAACAAAACTTGAAAGCAGTATAGAAATAAAAGCTATAGGGAAAAGCAAAGCATATGCCAAAATAATCCCTATTAATCTTCCAATACAAAATTATGATTTTTTAGAAGGAAAACTAATTCTTGAATTAGGAATAAAAAATTAAAAATGAATTCAGCCATGAGCAAGTATCTTAGTGGGAAAGTCAAGCCGAGCAGTTGCATGAATGCAAAAAAATTTAAGAGCAAGGAATGCGAGTGTGAGTTAACGAAACCGGGGGTGTCGTAGCTATGCACATCGGAATTATACTTGATGGAAACAGAAGATTTGCAAAAAAAGAAAATAAAGAATCTTGGAAAGGACATCAAGAAGGAGCAAAAAGAGTTGAAGATTTGCTAAATTGGTGTAAGGAATTAGAAATAAAACAAATCACATTATATTGTTTCTCAATAGAAAACTTTAAGCGTCCAGAAAAAGAATTAAAATTTCTTATGAAATTATTTAAAAAAGAATTTGAAAAATTAAGGAAAGACAAGAGATTAAAAAAAGATAAAATAAAAATTAATGTATTTGGAGAAAAAGAAAGACTTGATAAAGGATTTCAAAAGTTAATTAAAAAAATCGAAGATGAAACAAAAAACAATAATAATTACATTATAAATTTTGCAATTGCTTACGGAGGAAGGCAGGAGATATTATGTGCTATCAAAAAACTAGTTAGAGAAAGAAAAGAAATAACAGAAGAAAATTTCAAAAATTGCTTGTGGTTAAAAGATGAACCAGATTTAATAATAAGAACAGGGAGTGAAAAAAGAAGCAGTAATTTTCTTCCATGGCAGTCAACATATAGCGAGTGGTTTTTTCTTGACAAAATGTGGCCAGAATTCACAAAAAGCGATTTAGAAGAAATTATAAAAGAATTCAAAAATAGAGAAAGAAGGTTCGGAAAATAAATGAGCCTGCACAGATTTGAACTGTGGACCCCTACCGTATCAGAGTAGTGCTCTAACCTGGCTGAGCTACAGGCTCATTCGTACACTAATTTGAACAAAGGGGAATATTATAAATTATTCTATTTTACAAAAGGGCATAAAAGTAATTCTAAAAAAGCATTTAAATAGCAAAATTGATAAGATAATATAAAGAGATGATAAACGAATTTTTTGCTACAGACGTATGGAAATATTTGCTAGGAGCTATCCTTGGAACAATGCTTCCAAGCCCTGCAGACCCTATTCATTTTTACATTCAAAATTGGCTTTACAAGCACAAGCTAAAAAGATGGCAATTTGAAGCTGTTCAAATTTTTGACTGGTATTTCCTTGATGCTTTATGGTATGGTTTCTTAACAATATTAGCAATTCTGCTTGCAATAGATGACACAACCCAAATTAATAAAATTGTAATAATGCTTACTGTTCTGGGAGTTGGAGCATTAGTTAGCATAATTTGGAGATTCTTGAGCAAAGAAAAGCATAAAAAATAAACCCCAAGCTTTAAAAATAAACTTTTTCTAAATAATTCATGGTACAAGGATTTTATCATTACATAAAAGAAGCTTGGAAAAAGCCAGACAAAGAAACATTAAGAAAAAGAATGATTGACTGGCGTCATAGCGATGTCTTTACAAAAGTTGACAAACCATTAAGATTAGACAGAGCAAGATCTTTAGGATACAAAGACAAAATTGGATTTGTCGTAGTAAGAGTAAGAATCAAAAGAGGCGGACATAAGCGTCCTCGTCCAAATAAAGGAAGAAGAAGCGTAAGAATGCATACTAACAAGAACTTAAAGATGAATTACAAAACTATTGCAGAACAAAGAGTTGCAAGAAAATACACAAATCTTGAAGTTTTAAGTTCATATCAAATAGGAAAAGATGGAATAAATTATTTTTATGAAGTTATTCTTGTAGATACTCAGCGTCCTGAAATCAAAAATGACAAAACAATCAACTGGATTTGTGATAGAAAAAATAGAAAAAGGGCAATGAGGGGATTAACTTCTTCTGCTAAAAAGTCACGCGGATTTAGATAAACGATTATTGAACCATCCCAAATTTTTTATTTTTTGCAGTCATTTTTATAAAATAATTTAATCTTTTTTCAAATTCTTCTTCATCTTGTTCTGTCTTATTCCCAATATAAGCTAAGCGAATTCTCTTATAACTTTCTGGTAATTTTTGGAAATTAATCCATGCTTCTTTATTCTTTTTAATCGCTTTCAAAACATAAGGAACAATTGTAAAATCATCCGGATTATCTGTTTTTTGGTCAAACGCATGAGAGATTGAATTAAGTCCATACTGAGTCATTCTCTTTTCTAAAATTAATTTTCTAACTCTTTCTGTATTCATCTGGGAAAGAATGCTTCCTTTTCTTCTGGGAGTGAATCTCTGAGCATATTTTTCTTCATCAATGGACTTAACTGTACTATCAATCCAGCCAAAGCATAATGCTTCATCAACAGCATCATTATAGCTAATCCTTGGTTTTCCAGAAGATTTCTTGTAATAAATCAACCAAATTTCTTTTTCTTTATTATGATGTTTACTTAACCATAAACGCCACTCGCTCCTCTTAACAACATAAAGAGTTTTTCTAATTTTCATGTTAATTTAAAACAGTAGCAAATTATAAACATTCTCAAAAATTATTTAAACCATATTAACCATTATAGATTATGCAATTTAAAGGAAGTGAAACCGAAAAAAATTTATTAAAATCCTTTGCTGGAGAAAGCCAAGCGAGAAATCGTTATACTTATTTTTCAAGCATTGCACAAAAAGAAGGATTTGAACAAATATCAGCAATATTCCAAGAAACAGCAGATAATGAAAAAGAACACGCGAAAATTTTCTTTCAGCATTTGAAAAATTCTGACGGAAGAGCATTAGAAATAAATGCAACATATCCTGCAGGAAAAATTGGAACAACTACAGAAAATCTTTTGGCTGCTGCAGAGGGAGAAAAGATGGAATGGGGAAAAATTTATCCAGATTTTGAAAAAATTGCTAGAAGAGAGGGATTCAAAGAGATTGCAGACTCTTTCAAAGAAATTGCCGAGGTTGAAGAAAAGCATGAAAAAAGATACAGAAAATTATTAAAGAATATAAAAGAAGGAAAAGTTTTCAAAAAAGATAAAGCTATAAAATGGAAATGTAGAAATTGCGGTTATATCCACGAAGGAAAAGAGGCCCCAGATGAATGTCCTGCATGCAAACACCCGCAATCATTTTATGAAGTTTTTGAGGAGACGTACTAATGACACGGCAAAAAGAAATTTACAAATGTGAAGTTTGCGGAAATATAGTTGAGGTTTTGCATAATGGGGGAGGACAACTTGTTTGCTGTGGACAGCCAATGACATTAATGAATGAAAAAATAAAAGATATGGGGAATGAAAAACATGTCCCAATAATTGAAAAAAATGAAGAAGGAGTAAAAATAAAAGTTGGTTCTGTTCCTCATCCTATGACAGAAGAACATCATATTGAATGGATTGAAATTTCTACTGAAAATGGAGAATCAAAAAAATTCTTAAAATCAGGACAACCTCCAGAAACAATGTTCCCAGTAAAGAATAATAAAGTGAAATCAAGGGCATATTGTAATCTTCACGGATTATGGAAAAGTAAATAGAAGATGACAAAAAATAAAAGAAAAAACAAAATATTAATCATTTTAATGGTAATATTAATTATAGCCTTCATATCCTCCTGTTATCTAATTTTTAACTTTCCACCAAAAGATGATAATTTAAGAAAGCAAACTTATTGCACTCCAGAACAAAAAAACGCACAAGTTTGTCCAGAGTATTATTCAGCAACTTGCGGTTGGTTTGATCAATCAATAAAATGTTTCAAATATCCCTGTGCGGATACTTTTGCTAATCCCTGTTTTGCTTGTGCAGATTCAAAAGTAGAATTTTATACTTCTGGTGAATGTCCAAAATAAAGAATAGATAATCCTGAACATAAACTTATAAATTATAATATATTATTTTTAATAAGATGAAGTATTTTAAGGAGGATATTAGTAGTGTCGTTATCAGCCATGAGCAAGTATCTCGGGGGGAAATTCGAGCGGAAGAAACCGGAGGTGTCGTCGCATGAGGTATCTTAAACTTGCAGAATTATATGAATCTCTTTCTCAAACAACAAAAAGACTTGAAAAAACTGAAATCCTTTCTAAATTCTTAAAAGAATTAGATGAAAAAGATAGAGAGGTTTTATATTTGCTTCATGGAAATATTTATCCCGAATATGATCAAAGAAAAATAGGAATAAGTAGCCAGCTTGCAATAAAAGCAATTTCAAAAGCAACAGGAACAGCAAATGAAAAAGTTGTGAAAGAATGGAAATCACTTGGAGATTTAGGAAAAGTTGCTGAAAAATTAACAAAGGAAAAAAAGCAAGCTACTTTGCAAAGTCATATTATTCACACAGAAAAAGTTTTAGAAAATTTAAGAAAACTTCCTGAACTCGAGGGAAAGGGAACAGTTGATAAAAAGATGTCATTAATAACAGAATTATTAACCTCTGCTTCTCCTCTTGAAGCACTTTATCTTGTTAGAACATTAATTGGAGATTTGAGAATAGGAATTCAAGAAAGCACAATTAGAGAAGCATTGACAAGTGCTTTTTTCAAAGGAGATAAAGAATCTGCACTAAAAGTTCAAGATGCAATAAATAAAGCAAATGATTTAGCAGAAGTTTTTGATATGGCAAAAACTGGAAAAGAAAAAGATTTAGGAAAGATTAAAATTGAAGTTGGGAAACCAATCAAAGCAATGCTTGCACAAAAAGTAAAAACAATAAAAGAAGGATTTGAAGCTGTTGGAAAACCATGTGCAATAGAATACAAATATGATGGATTTAGATTAATAATTCACAAAAAAGGAAAAGAAGTTTTATTATTTACGAGAACCCTTGAAAATGTTTCAAAACAATTTCCAGAAGTTGCAGATTATATTAAAAAATATGTTAAAGGAGATTCTTTTATTTTAGATTCAGAAGCAGTTGGGTTTGATAAAAAAACAAAAGAATACAAACCCTTCCAAAGTATCAGTCAAAGAATAAAAAGGAAATATGATATTGAGAAAATTCAAAATGAACTTCCAATAGAAGTAAATGTGTTTGATGTTTTATATTATGAAGGAAAATCTATGCTCAATGACCCTTTTAAAAAAAGAACAGAATTAGTGAGAAAGATAGTAGAAAATCATCCTTATAAAATAATTTCTTCAAAAATGATAATTACAGATGACGAAAAAAAAGCAGAAACATTTTACAAACAAGCCTTAAAAGACAAACAAGAAGGAGTAATGATGAAAAATCTTGATTCTGATTACGACCCTGGAAGAAGAGTTGGGAATATGGTAAAAATGAAACCAGAAGAAAAAGATTTTGATTTAGTCATAACTGGCGGAGAATATGGAACAGGAAAGCGTTCTGGATGGATTTCAAGTTTTATTCTTTCATGCAGAGATGGAGACAAATATTTAGAAATAGGAAAAGTTGGAACAGGATTCAAGGAGAAAAGCACAGCAGAAACGTTGGATGGCTTATCTTTTAGCGAATTAACAGAAAAAGTCAAGCCATTAATTACAGAAGAAAAGGGAAAAGATGTAAAAATAAAACCAAAAATTATAATTTCAATTACTTATCAGGAGATTCAGCGTTCTCCAACCTATTCTTCAGGGTTTGCTTTGAGATTTCCAAGATTTGTTAATCTTCGCCCAGACAAACCTTTATCTGAAATAACTTCATTAAAAGAAGTTGAAAAAGATTTTGCAAAGCAGAAGCGAAACTGGGAATACGGATAAAAATGTATAATCTAGTTACTGCAAATATTAAAACAGAAAAACTTCTAAGAAACTATATAGAGCTAAGACATGACTTAAAAAACAAATTAAATAGATTGAGAGAAAATCCTTATGTAGAACTTGGAGCACATAGACTATACGGGAAATTAGAAGGAAAATGGGCTTGCTGGCTTGGAGCAAATATTAGAGCAATTTATATTATTAGAGAAGAAGAAAAATTAATAATTATTGAAGCTGTTGGAACTCATAAAATTTATTAATAATTAAAAGGTTTTAATTTTCTTTTCTTAACATTTTTTTCACTCTCTTTAATTTGAGACATTACTTCTTTGTCTTCAAGTATTTCCTTTTCTTCCAATTTCCTTATCTTATCTCGAATTGATTCCCGAATAAATTCAGTTTTAGTCATGTAATTGTGCTTTTTCATGACTTTTTCTATTGCATCAAGAAAATTTGATTCCAGCTTTAAACTTACATTTTCCATGGTATTACTAAGTAGTATTAAGTAGTATTTAAATATTTAGTTATTTTTAAACAAAGGTAAGATTTATAATATTTGATTCTGTTAACCAAGAATGAATAAAGAAAAAAAAGAGATGAATGTTCCGGCAATAGCTTTATCGGTTGTTGGAGTAATTGCCCTAGTTTTAGTTTTTTCCTTTTTCTACCTTTCTGTAAATGGCAAGAATTATACTAGTATGTATACTCAAAAATTACAAAGCGGAGAGATAAAAAATCCAATAGAACAATTTCAACTTATGTTTTCAGATGATTCTTCTAAAGAGGTTCCAATAGGAAGCCAAGTGATTATAATCCCCTCCGAAGATGGGGAAAAAAGAATTATCATCCAAGCAGATTTGGGAAGTTTAAATGTGTCGGATATTCAAAAAGAAATGATAAATTATTTATCAGTTATCCTTAAACTTTACAATCTTCATGAAATTCCATTTACCTCAATAACCCCAAAAGTTCAAGTGTATGTAGATGAAAATTCTTATTATGCAGAGATTATAAAAGGGGACATTTT
>Ga0172379_10006285_pt1 | contig 15994 bp, 13 predicted proteins | sample GrowelOW334metaG_FD_119756 | JGI IMG/M metagenome (GOLD analysis project Ga0172379, IMG submission 119756) | Groundwater microbial communities from an aquifer near a municipal landfill in Southern Ontario, Canada - Groundwater well OW334 metaG | ecosystem: Environmental > Aquatic > Deep... | reverse complement strand
TAAAAACATAAATCCCATTGAGTTGGTATCAGTTCAATCAGTAGGAACCAGACTTCAAGCCGAAGCTCTTCAAAAAGTCAGAGATGAAAAAGATTTATGCGAATTTATGGGAATAAAATAAAAATTTTAGTTAATAATCTACACATGCAAAACTGGAAAATAAAAAGAGTTTAACGTATATTACAATCATGCAAAAAGATATTGTTGAGTTAACGAAGAAATTAATTGCAGTGCCTTCCACCAAAAATAATCCTAAATCCCTTGGAGGGGTACTTACTGTCGCGGATAAATTTTTGAATGGTATTAATTGCAAAAAGTATATCAAGGAAGGTGTTCCGAGTAATATCTATTACAATACAAAAAAATTACCTGATAGATTTAAGATTATTCTTAACGCTCACTTAGACGTGGTTCCGGGAAAAATGAGTCAATATAAGGCTTTTGTTAAAGGTGATAAGTTGTTCGGCAGGGGAGCAATCGATATGAAAGCGGCAGCGGCCGTGGAAATTTTGGTTTATAGGGAAATGGTAAATAAAGTAAATTTTCCATTTGGACTTCAAATTGTAACCGACGAGGAAATAGGTGGCTTTAACGGAACCGGCTATCAAATTGAAAAAGGAATACGTTCTGATTTTGTAATAACAGGTGAACCAAGCAATTTGGGCATAGACAATATGTCAAAGGGAATCTTGTGGCTGAAATTAAAGTCATATGGTAAGGCAGCACACGGAGCATACCCATGGAACGGCGAAAATGCCCTCACCAATTTAAATTCTGCTTTAAATAAAATTTGGAAAGCATATCCTATTCCTAAAAAGGAAGTATGGAAATCAACGGTTAATGTCGGAAGAATCCTTACTACAAACGAAACTTACAATAAAGTACCCGACTACGCAGAGGCATGGATTGATATTAGATACATTCCAAATGACAATAAAACAATACTGTCAAATATTAAAAAGTTAATACCAAAAGGAGTAGAAACAGAGGTTGTGATTAAAGACGAGCCCCACTTTACAAAGGCCAATAATAAATATATCGGTATTCTAAAAAACTCCATAAAAAATATAATTGGCAAAAATCCGCAAGTTTCCAAAAAACACGGTGCCAACGATATTAGACATTTTAATAAAGTCGGATGTGACGGCATTCAGTTCGGACCCGTTGGCGAAGGTCTCCACACAGACAGTGAGTGGGTTAGTATAAAAAGTCTCGGTCAATATTATCTAATTCTCAAGGACTTTCTACTTTCACTATAATTTTGTATAATTGCTGATACCTGGATGGGTTAGCCCCGCCTGCAAAAGCTATCGCTCCTGCCAGCAATGCTTCGCAAAGCGATGCAGGCTGGTTAGCGATTGCGGGCAGGTCAGTTTCGTTCAAAGGACAATCGCCATTTTAAAGCAGTTTAATAAGTTGGTCTAAAATAAAGTAATTTGGACGGTTAGCTCAGTTGGCTAGAGCACTTTCTTGACGTGAAAGGGGTCAGGGGTTCGAGTCCCTTACCGTCCACATACTTCACTCGAAATACAATATTTGTAAAAGTGATCCAGAATAAGAATATGACAAAAATTATTCGTACAATTTGTTTATTTTCTGATCAAATTTCAAATCAAGAAATTGAAAAGCTTGAAAATATTTTCCACCTTTTAACAGAGAAGGGATTTTCTATTCAAACAAAAAGAATTTGTTTGTCCAACTACAAAACACAAATATACGACAAAGAATTGTCCAATAAACAAATTTTATTAGGTTTAGGAGAACAAACTTTCGAAAGATTGAGGGAAAATTTTACGGATTTTTTGAAATCAGATAATAAGGCTATAAATTTTGATTTAACAAATGAAAATATAACAACCGAACATGTCGATATGCTTTTTAAAATAATCGAGAACAAATCTGATAATACTTTCAGATTTACTTACGGATTTAATTTACCAGTTTCAAGTCCTTATTTTCCTTCCGCAAAGTTTGACCAAAAAGGATTTTCCATTGGCTTGCAACCGACTGATTTGTCAGAAAATTGCAAAAGTGTTCACGAATGGCTAGAAAAAATGAGAACCGTTTGGGATGAAATTGATTTGTTATTAAAGTCTATTGATGGTTATTTAGGAATCGACTCATCAATCGCTCCACTATTTCAAAATTCAAGCAGTCTGATAAATTTTATAAAAGATTAGGTCTAGATTTCGGACATTCGGTAACAACTGATACTTACACAACAATTTCGAAATTTATCAAAGAAAATAATCCAAAGCCAATCGGACTATGTGGCTTGATGTTTCCTTGTTTGGAAGATTTTGAACTGGCCGAAGAATACGAAAAAGGAAATTTTAATATTGAGCGAAACATTTTTTTGAGTTTACATTCCGGCTTGGGAGTTGATACATATCCGATTGCCGTCAATCAGAACAAGGAAAGAGTTATTGAAATTTTGAAATTGATACAACAGCTTAGTAATAAATACAAAAAACCGCTTTCCGCAAGGTTTGTTTCTGATGGCAAAGCTAAAATTGGAGAAAGAACGGATTTCAAAAACCAATATTTGAAAGACGTGGTTGTTCGTGAGTTGTGACATTGTTCAGTTTTAGTTCTGCTGCGCAAAGCAGGAAACTATCGCGAGTCCCTTACCGTCCACCAAATTTCTTACTACCTCGGTTCCTGGGAAAAATTGTTCTTCAAAACGATAGATTCCTTTATTATTAGCAATGCAGCTATTTAAAAGTTCCAGCTGTTCGGCTAGAAATTTAGCCTCGTCTGTAGTATCATTAAACCATTGGAGAAGGGGTTCAAGTTTAGTTCCGTTCTCCGCACTAACGATAAACTTATAAAGTATGAACGGAGATAAAGTTAATGAATTTAATGACCTAGGTGAGGGTAATTCTAAATATATATACACCGATGGTGAACTGTATAAAAATAGCAACCCAGGAGACGAGCATAGGGATATACTAGTTAGCAGTGGAAAAAAAGCAGTAGAAGTAAAAGTAGCTGGCGCGTACACTGTCTCAGGAAATCGAGTAATAGTTGACGGTGACGGCAGTATAAGTTTAGGAATAGAAGGAAGAGATCCGGATCAAGTTGTTAATCATATAAAGTCTCTCTCTGGGTCTGAAGGAAAAGAAATATCGGCATTGGGTCATCATGGACATGAAAGATCGGGCCACTAAGCTCAGTAAGTTAGAGCATTCGGTCTACACACAAAAGGTTAGGGGTTCGAGTCCCTTACCGTCCCTCATGCTACTGCCCACTTCTATTAATATTTATTTTTACCCGCGATAAAAGAACCCAAATATTCCGTTGGGGCAAAGTCATCAGTTAACGTTGGGTAGTTTGACCAAGTAACCCCGCTTAAGTTAATTAGGTGCTTCTCCAAATTTCTCACTGTTTCACTATCGCTTCTCAAAACTGCCGGACTTCGGAATCCAAGTTTATTATCGTTCTTAACACCAACAAAAATAATATTTTGCGGCTTGCCGGAATTTGGATCGTCAACTGCAAAAAAGTAACTATTTTTAAATACTTCGTTAAAAGTTTTCATTTCCGAATAAACTAGTGACGGACCGTTTCTGTCAAGGTCGCCGATAATGTTTGCCAAAAAAATTCCGTTGGGATTAAGGTTGTTGTATGCAAGCTGAAAAAATTCCCGTGTAGCCAAGTGCACCGGAACTGAATAGACCGATGCGTATGCGTCTGCAAAAATCAAATCGTAAGATTTATCAGTATCATGCAGATACCTGCGTCCGTCCAAGATAATATTATTTAATCTTGGGCTGTCACTTACCCTGAAATATGTCTTTGATATATCAAAAAGGTCGGGTTCTACCTCTACCACATCAACCCTAACCTCGGGCAACTCCTTAATCAGTCTGTTTGGTACTGAATACGCACCTCCTCCAATAAAAAGCGCGTTATTTACTTCAACATCAAATACTTCATAAAGGGAATAATATTTTGTGTAATCGAATGCCAGTTCGTCAGAATCTGAATAACTACCGCTCGAAAACCCATCATCTTGAGCCAAGATTCTAGCCGGCCTACCTTTGAAGACGGCATCATAAACGGCAATCCGCCCATAAACTCCATCTTTTAAATAAAGAAGTCTGCCTTCGGGTTTGAAATTAACAGAAACTGCGACAATGACTGCTATGTAGGTTAAAAATCCTGCCCTAATTAGGTCTTTTTTTTTACCGGATGGAATTGATCCAATTAAACCCAAAATGCTTAGAATTATTCCGACTGATGTGACTATATGGCTAACTCCAAAACTGGGGACTAAATAAAAACCAGTTATAAGACTTCCAAAAATACTTCCCAATGTTGAAGTAAAAAAAACTTCACCGGAGATTTTGCCAACACCTTTTTCCGGAAATTGCATGCTTTGAAGTTTTATGGCGTATGGAGAAAGCATCCCCAAAAAATAACTGGGAAGTAAAAAAAGAAATAGCGAAGCAATAAAAGGACCATATATGGGATGAAGTGAATATCCCATTACGGGAAGCAAATACAAAGCCAGAAATTCAAGAAAGAGTGTCGACAGTCCTCCGTACCAAATAATTTTGAAAAAGGAATCCAAAGAAGGATTATTATCAGCTTTTTTTCCGCCAAAGTAGTAACCAAGACTAAGTGCGCCAAGAATAACGGCAAGTATTGAAGAGACGGAATAAATAGTGTTGCCAAAATAAGGCGCAAGTATTCGCACTGCCAAAACTTCAACTACCAAAACACATGCACCCGTCAGAAAAACAATAAAGTTTAATTTGTTTTCGTTTAAAAATTTTAAACTTCTCTTTGTAAAGGCGTTTGCCGAAATGTGAGTTTTCTTATTCATCATCTTTTGATATTATATATTAAATGAGGACCCATAAGAACCTAGCTACGCTAGAACCCTGTGGTTCCGCTCGTTTCACTCGCGGGCCCATAGCTTAGTTGGTAGAGCGTCTGGCTGGCAGTCAGAAGGTCGCCGGTTCGAGCCCGGCTGGGTCCACTTTAAAAATATATGCCGCCGTTATTAAATAAATTAAGAGAACGACACGAAAAAAGGGTCGAGCAAGGCAAAAAATTTTTTAGTCTTGATACGATAAAGAATCTTAAGATTGCCTATATTCCATACAACGAACTTTTTAAAGAAGGTCTGATTGCCGGAATAGGCTGGGCGATAGGAGTTACAATTGGTTTTGTCATTGTTTCAACTATTTTAGTATTTGTACTTCAGCAACTCGGAGGACTGCCGGTTATCGGCACTTGGATTGCCCCCATTATCGAAGAAACTCAGTCGCAACTTCTAAAAAGAACACCAATAATTTCTCAGTAGCACTTGACAGTTTTTTCTTTCTGTATAAAATAAACTTTACCAATATGAAATTTGTTCTGACAACTACTACAACCTGTACCTTCTTATCCAAGGGGGTTTCTTTGCGGTTCTAGTAAGTTAAAAATAGAAAACAAAAAGGCAACCTCCTTAACTAAGGAGGTTTTTTTATGAATTATGATTTATGAATAAAGTATGCGATACAAAACAAAATTAATTCAAATAGGGGAGGAGCCAAATTTAAAAGAAGGAGGCGCTGGAGATATAACAATACCAATACATCTTTCGTCAACCTTTGCCAGAGAAAAAGTTGACGTTCCTACAAACGGCTATGAATATTCGAGATCGGGAAACCCAACGCGGATTGCTCTGGAAAAAAGGCTGGCTGCACTTGAATCTGCAAAGTTTGCATTGGCTTTTTCATCAGGGCTTGCAGCAACCACAACTTTATTTTTATCCTTGGTTAAAAGCGGCGATCACATAATTGCCTCCGATGATTTGTATGGGGGAACAAAACGCCTGTTTAATAAACTTTTCAAAGATAGTTTTGGTGTCGATATAAGCTATGCGGATACGTCAAATGGGGACATTGAGAAATATATATCTAAAAAAACTAAACTTATTTGGCTCGAATCGCCTACAAATCCTTTGCTTAAAATTTCGGATATTAAGAAAGTAGTTGAAGTTGCCAAAAAAAATAATGTACTGGTAATTGTAGACAATACTTTCCTGAGTCCGTACTTTCAGAAACCTCTGGAGCTGGGAGCAGATGCTGTTGTTCACAGCACAACAAAATATATTAACGGACATTCCGATTCCGTAGGAGGAGCCATAATGCTTTCGGATGAAAACATGTTTCAAAAAATAAAATATTATCAAAATGCAATTGGGGCAATACTTCCGCCATTTGACAGCTATTTAGTTCTGAGGGGAATTAAAACTTTAGCGGTAAGGATGGAAGCGCATCAAAAAAATGCGCAGATGGTTGCTGAGTTTTTGGAATCGCATCCGAAAGTTATGAAGGTTTACTATCCCGGACTTACCAGCCACCCGCAATATGAAATTGCTAAAAAACAAATGTCTGGTTTTGGTGGAATGATAACGATTGAAATTAAAGGCGGACTTTTGGCTGCCAAAAAATTTCTTTCCAAGGTAAAAATTTATAAACTTGCCGAGAGTCTTGGCGGAGTGGAGTCTTTAATTGAACACCCAAAACTAATGACACATGCGTCAGTTTCTGCCAAGGATAGAAAAAGGGTCGGAATAACGGATGGGCTGATTAGGATTTCAGTGGGACTTGAAGATGTAGATGATTTAATAAAGGACCTGGAACAGGCTTTGGGATAGGCTGTTAATTATTTTAACGGTTTGTAGTATCATACGATTATGAATGAAGTCAAAACATTAGAAAATTTAGACAAATTAAGGCACTCCACCAGCCACTTGCTCGCAGCGGCCGTGTTAGACATTTATCCTGATGCAAAACCTACTCTCGGACCGCCAATTGAGGATGGTTTCTACTACGATTTTGATAATCTGAAAATTTCCGAAGAGGACCTAGTCAAAATCGAGGGAAGAATGCACGAAATCGTAAAGGATTGGAAAAAATTTGATAAACAATTAGTGTCTGCCGAAGAAGCAAAAAAACAGTTCAAGGATAATATTTATAAAATCGAGTTGATCGAAGAGCACTCAAAAAACAATGAAAAAATCACGCTTTATAAATCCGGTAATTTCATAGATCTTTGTAAGGGCGGTCATATAGAAAAGCCGTCAGATGAGATAAAACATTTCAAATTAATGTCAGTTGCCGGCGCTTATTGGAGGGGAAACGAAAAAAACAAAATGCTTACACGGATTTACGGCACAGCCTTTCCTACGGAAAATGAATTGAATGAACATATTTCAATGCTGGAGGAAGCCAAAAAAAGAGATCATAGAAAAATAGGAAAGGACCAAAATCTATATCTTCTGACGGATGAGGTCGGACCCGGACTTCTTATTCTCAAGCCGAATGGCGCAATAATAAGAAGAGAGATTGAAAAATTGATAATTGATGAGCAGACAAAAAGAGGTTATCAGCATGTCTATACACCCCACATTGGCAGGAAACAACTCTGGAAAACGTCGGGTCATTGGGATCTTTACAGAGACAAGATGTATGCTCCGATGAAAATTGACGATGACGAATATCTGGTCAAACCCATGAATTGTCCGTTCCATATGATGATATATAAATCCCAACCAAGAAGTTATAGGGAATTACCTGTCAGAATTGCGGAGATCGCAACAGTCTACCGTTATGAAAAACCTGGGGAGCTTTCCGGAATGCTAAGGGTCAGGCATATTACCCAAGATGATGCCCACATCTTCTGCCGAGAAAGCCAGGTTGTAGATGAATTCATCGGCGTCTTTGACTATATGTCATTTCTTCTTAAAACATTCGGATTGAATAATTACTACTTCAGGTTAGGTCTTAGGTCTCCGAAAGAGAAATATCTGGGCAATGACAAAATCTGGAATAAAGCCGAAGAAAAAATTGTAAAGGCAATAGAGAAAAAGGGCTTGAAGTTTGTTAAAAGCGAGGGGGATGCCGCGTTTTATGGTCCAAAATTGGACGTTATTATCAAAGATGCAATCGGACGGGAATGGCAGTGCGGAACTATTCAAGTTGATTTTATGCTTCCCGAAAGATTCGGTTTGGAATATATCAATGAAAAAGGGGAAACTGAAAGGCCGGTTTTGATTCACCGTGCACCCTTAGGTTCAATGGAAAGATTTATGGCTATTCTTATAGAGAATTATGCCGGCAATTTCCCAACCTGGCTGACTCCGGTTCAAGTTAAGGTTTTACCTATTACCGAAAGGCATATTGAATACGCAAAAGGCGTTTTTGAAAAACTAACTGATGCAGGAATCCGTGCGGAACTGGATGAAAGGAACGAAACACTGGGTGCAAAAATCCGCGATGCACAGCTCATTAAAGTTTCTTACATGTTGATCGTCGGCGACAAAGAAGAAAAAGAAGGAACAGTTTCAGAACGAGGAAGAAGCGGGAAAGATTATGGTGCCCATAAACTGGACCTGTTTATTAAAAACATAAAAGAAGAAATCAGCAATAAAGTTATTTGAAAATAAGACTAAAATAACCATCTGCTTGATACTAAACTAAAGCTCTGTTAAAATAACAACTGTAAATTTGAAAACAGGAAACCTAAACTTTCGAATAAACCATCAGATCCAATCACCGACTGTTCGTGTAATTGGCCATGATGGAAAACAGCTTGGAGTTTTAAAACTCCATGAGGCTCTTATAAAAGCAAATGAAGAAGGTCTTGATTTAGTAGAAATTGCCCCTAACGCAAAACCTCCCGTTGCGAAGATTGTTGAGCTTGGAAAATTTAGGTATCAGGAAGTGAAGCGTCTGGCGAAACAGAAGAAGGTTTCCAAGGCAAGTGAAATCAAAGAAATAAGGTTTTCGCCGTTTATCGCGCAGCATGATTTTGATAATAGGATAGGAAGAATTAAAGATTTTCTGGGCGATAGACAAAAGGTTAGAACAGTTGTTAAATTTACGGGCAGGCAGATGGACAGTAAGGAGTTTGGATATAAACTTCTTCAAAGAGTTCTTGCCAGTTTTGGAGATACAATTGCGATAGACATGGAGCCAAAATTTTTAGGTAGGCATCTTATCATGGTAATTTCGCCTACGTCTAAGTTTAAGGTTCCGGTAAGCCCAAAAAAAGAAGTTGGAAAAAAGGAAAAAAATGCCAAAATTTAAAACACGAAAATCATTAACTAAAAGGTTTAGAATAACAAAAAACGGCAAGGTCTTAAGAGGCCAGGGTTTTAGGCGTCATTTAAATGCCAAAAAATCCAGTTCAAAGAAAAGGGCTTTGAAAAGAGTAATTAGCACGAATCCGATATACGCAAAAAAAATAAAGAAAGCTTTAGGTAAATAACTAATATGGCAAGAGTAAAATCAATTACAGCAAAACGTCACAGAAAAATTAAAAGCGCAGCCCGCGGATTCAGAAACGCGAGAAGTCGACGCATAAAAACCGCCAAAGAAGCACTTATGCATGCCGGCCAATATGCCTATATCGGAAGGAAATTAAGAAAAAGAGATTTAAGAGCATTATGGATAACAAGATTAAACATCGCAGTTCGCGAGCATGAGATAAAAAACTACAGTACATTTATTTCACTTCTTAAGAAAAAGGGGATAGAACTTGATAGAAAAATACTTGCCGACATTGCAGTAAATAATCCGGAGGTTTTTGAAAAAATAGTTGCGCAACTAAAATGAAGTTATTCACTTTCACCGCTTTTAGCTTTAGACTAATATAAGTCGGTGGAGTATTTGTTTATGTCAAAATAAAGCTCTCCACCGAGAGCTTTTTTTGATTCCATTAAATTTTTATGCGGGAAGATATTTTAAACACTAAAAACGAAGCCTTGGCACAAATTATGGATACGGGCTCCCAGGACGAACTGGAAAATTTGCGTATTGCCTATTTGGGAAGAAACGGAAAAATTACCCAGGCAATTAAAAATATAAAGAATGTTTCCCAACAAGAACGAAAATCTACAGGCGAGGCGATTAACGAAGTCAAAAATGCAATCGAAACTTTTATAGCGGAAAAGAAAAACGCTATTAACAAAAATGCCAGAGAATGGTTTGACCCAACGCTTCCCGGCATTAAACCAAAGGTGGGACACCTCCACCTTGTTACACAGGCAATTGATGAAATCTCAGGCGTATTCGAAAAAATCGGATTCAGACGAGTAAGATACCCCGAAGTCGAATGGGATTTGTTTGCTTTTGAAGGGCTCAACATGCCCAAAGATCATCCCGCCAGGGACGAGTGGGAAACGTTTTTTGTCGACTCGCCGGAAAATGCAAAATTCGGAAAAATTGTTTTGACACCACATACCAGTAACGGTCAGGTTAGGGAAATGAAAAGAGTCAAAAATCCTCCCATAAGAATGATCAATATCGCCAAATGCTACAGACGCCAGTCTGATATTTCGCATGTACCTATGTTTCACCAGTTTGAAGGACTGGTAGTCGATGAAAACATTTCGATCGTTAATTTAAAAGGGACGTTGGATTATTTTGCAAAAACATTTTTTGGAGAAGGAAGAGTAACCCGGTTGCGTCCTTATCATTTTCAGTTTACTGAACCTTCTTTTGAAGTTGATATAAGTTGTGGATTGTGCGGAGGCGAAGGTTGCAAACTCTGCAAGTCAGGATGGATTGAACTTGGCGGTGCCGGAATGGTACATCCCAATGTCTTAAAAGCCGGAGGAATCGACGCAAAAAAATATTCGGGTTTTGCATTTGGCTGGGGCGTTGAAAGGACGTACATGATGAAGGGCGGAATCCGGATACCGGACATTCGATTACTTTATAGTGCCGATTTGCGTTTTCTTACGCAGTTTTAATTATATAAATAAATGGATATTAAAATATTACATTCATGGCTGCTGGACTTTCTTGACACAAAGGCAAAGCCAAAAGACATTGCCAAATATCTTTCTCTTTGCGGGCCTTCAGTTGAGAGAGTCAATAAATTCGGAAACGACTTTGTATATGACATCGAAATAACAACCAATAGGATTGATTCTGCCTCAGTTTATGGAATCGCAAGGGAAGCAAGTGCAATACTTCCTAAATTCGGTATTCCTGCAAAACTCAAAAATAATAAATCAGAGAATAGATATCGGTTTGTCAAAAAAGTCAGATATTTAGATGCAATAGTTGACAGCTCACTTTGTTCAAGATTTACGGCCGTATTAATCAAAAATGTAAAGATTAATGACTCTCCAAAGTGGATGCAGCAAAGACTGGATGCGGCAGGAATCAGATCAATAAATAATATAGTAGACATCAGTAACTACATAATGATTGCCTTGGGCCAACCAGCCCATACTTTTGATTATGACAAAATCCGGGGAGCAAAAATGACTCTGCGCAAAAGTAAAAAAGGCGAGCAAATTACGACTCTCGACAGTAAAACATTTATACTTCCCGATGGGGGAATTGTTATCGAGGATGGCGAAAAAAGATTAGTTGATTTAGCCGGAATAATGGGTGGAAGTCTGAGTGCGGTTGACGAAAATACAAAAAATGTTCTTCTTTTTGTTCAGACTTATAACCCGGTAGTTATCAGAAAAACTTCTATGCAATTAGCGCAAAGAACCCAAGCCGCTACAATTTTTGAAAAGGGGACTGATGAAGAAAACGTAAAAGACGCAATACTATACGGCATAAAACTGTTTAAAGATCTGACCAAAGGGATTGCTGAAAATGAAATAATTGATATTTACCCAAACCCCTATAAAACAAAAAAAATCATTACTGACCTGACTTTTATCCAAAAAAGGCTTGGCATATCTGTTTCCAAAAAAGAAATTTCAGAAACCTTGATTTCACTTGGTTTTGAAAATGAATGGAAAGATAACTTGCTGAGCGTTTATATACCCTCTTTCAGGTCTAAAGATTTTGAAATTGAAGAGGATGTTTTAGAGGAGGTCGCCCGCATTTACGGCTACCACAACATGCCAAGCAAAATTATGGACGGCAATATTCCTGACGAACCTCCCGAAAAACAATTCGGATTTGAAACATTAGTCAAAAATTTACTGCGCGGCTGGGGTGGGGTAGAAATATATACACTAAGTTTGACTTCAAAAGAAAACGTAAGTGAAGGTGCTTTAAAATTAAAAAATCCACTTGGAAGCGACAGACAATTTCTAAGAACATCATTAATGCCTTCGCTTTTAATCGCTGCAAACGAAAATCTGGGAACCTTCGACAACTTTCATCTTTTTGAAATGTCCAATGTTTATCTACCTATAAAAAATAATCTTCCGATAGAAAAACTAATGCTTGCTGGTATTCTTGAAGGCTATAGCTATCGGGAAGCAAAGGGAATAGTTGAGGGTTTTTTGGAAACTCTCAGAATAAATGTTTCCACCCAACAGGAAGAGTCAAAAGGATTTGCAGCCGGAAAATCATTAGGTATTTATTCCAAGGAAACATATCTTGGAAAGTTTGGGGTAACTGAAAAGCCGAGTCTAATGTACTACGAGTTTGACTTGGAAACTCTCCAGAAAGTTACCGAAAAAGTAAGATTCAAAAACATTCCAAAATATCCCCCACAAATTGAAGATATTACTTTAGTCATACCCGCAGGTACTTTTATAGGAAGGGTAGTTCAATCTATTGAACCGGTTAGTAAACTAATTTCTAAAGTCGATCTTATCGATATTCACCAGGAGTTTTATACATTCAGAATTTATTATCAGGACCCAAACAAAACTTTGACGGATAAAGAAGTGGAATCTATTCACGACAAAATACTAACCAATCTCTCCAAGAAGTTCGGTATTAAATTAAAAAATTAAAGTGTGGGAATAAGCGACGGCAGCGGCGTTGGCGTAGGTGAAGAATAATCCCAAGCTGTATTAACCCCGACTGTTATGACTCTATCAGACTCTTTGCCGTTTGAATCCTTCGCAACGGCTCTCAGTGAATGAACACCGTTCTCCAAATCAACATCCTGCTTGTAAGGTCGGGATGTAAAAGTACGGACTTTGACTCCATCCGTATAAAGCTCGACTTGGGAAATTGAAGATGTGGAATCTGCCTTTACTTCTACCGAAAATTTATTAGATAAATTTGATGTTCTATCCGTCGGACTCACGAATTCCACATTTACAGGATTTTGAGTTCCACAGTAATCCGTTGGGGGATGATATTTGGAATCGGTTTGGGTTGAAAGCCAAGCCAGAATTCCCTCCTGCCATTTATTCGTGCCACCCGATGCTGCAGTCGGATCTTCTTCTTTAAAGACAAAATATTCTTTCTCATCATAATTGCCCGACGCAATGTCGGAAGGGGTTGCCAACTTTCCATCATTCTTGCAAACTTTAAGTTTTTTATGGACGACGTCTTCACCCGGCTGTGTTCCGTCAATAAACTTTTCTATTCTTGAAGGGTAACCGTCATGTGCGGCATAACCCGAAACTTCATCAACGGATGCAGTAACAATTCCCCCAGGCTGTTCAAAAGATATTACTGGTTTTCCATCAAGTGCGGATAATATAATTCTTCTCCAAATAGGGGAGGCTCCCGAAACGCCGGAGGCGACACTTTTCATTTCGGAGTTGTCATTATTACCAACCCAAACTCCGACCATTGCTTGAGTGTCACCGCCAATTGCCCAATTATCACGTCTGTCATTTGTAGTACCGGTTTTTACCAATACCTGACGGCCGGAAATATTAAGTAATGAATTGGAACCAAAAACCATTGCTCTTGCGCTATTGTCCGACAAAATATCCGCAATAAGATATGCCTGTTCAGGCGTTAATACTCTTTTGCCTTTTTCCGGTTTTGTTTCTTCTAAGACCTTTCCGTCGGAATCCTCAACTTTGAGTATGGCAATGGGCTCTACATTAAATCCTTGATTTGCAAATGCCGAATACGCTCCGGTTAATTCCAAAAGTCTTACTTCGCCGCCTCCTAAAGTAAGTGACAACCCAACCCTGGAAAGGGTTTCCTTGGTAGGTTCCAGAGTTGTTAATCCCATGTCATAAGCGGTTTCAAGCGTATCTTTTATCCCGACCAATGCCAAAGTTTTAACGGCGGTTACATTTATTGAGTTTGCCAACGCATATCTAAGCTGGATCGGACCTCTGTATTTACCGTCATAGTTCACTGGATTATAAGAAGGCTGACCTTCGCCTCCGGGAAACTCAGTCGGAGTGTCCATAATAAGAGTCGAGGGAGTGTAACCTTTTTTTAGTGCCGTCACATATGTAATTGGCTTTATCGCACTTCCGGGCTGTCTTAATGACATTGTCACGTTAACTTGTCCGTCGTAATCTTCCGCACCGAAATTTTTAGATCCGACCATCGCCATTATTTCTCCTGTTTGCGGATTGATTACAACAGCTGCACCATTTGTAATGTGGTAAGTATCTTCAACTTTCGAAATTTCATCCGCAACAATTTCCTGAGCCTTTTCTTGAAGTTCCAAATCCAAGGTTGTGGTAACTCTCAGTCCACCCTGCTCGGTAATACGTTCACCGTAGCGCTCCTCCAAAATTGATTGGACGTATTGGACAAAATGCGGAGCTTTAAAATTTGCACCTCTATTAAGAAATTCCACATTCTCAAGCTGACTTACAGATTCCTCTTCCTGTTCTTTTGTTATATAACCATCTTCATTCATTCGCCTTAAAACTTGTTTAGTCCTTTCTATATAAGCATCAGGATACGCCGAATAAGGCGAATATACGGAAGGCCTCTGAGGAAGTCCTGCAAGAATGGCGGATTCAGTAAGATTCAAATCTTTTACGTTTTTGCCAAAGTAAGTTTCACTCGCAGACTCTACCCCCCAGGCAGTTCCGCCATACGGTGCCTCGTTAAGATACATCTGTAAAATTTCATCCTTTGAATATTTTCTTTCTATTTGAACAGCTAGAATAAATTCTCTGATTTTTCTTATAATTGATCTTTCTGAAGTCAAAAGGACATTTTTAACAAGCTGCTGAGTCAGAGTTGATCCTCCCTGCGCATAGCCTTTAGTAAATATTTTGGTCAAACCTCTTAACATTCCAAGAGGGTCAAATCCACCGTGAGTGTAAAAATTTTTGTCTTCAATAGCTACAGTAGCCTGCTTCAGATATTCTGGTACGTCTGCAATTTCGATCGGAGTCCGTTTTTGGTTTGCAAAAATATCATATAAAACCTCGCCGTCTCTATCTAAAATTTTTGTGGAAAAACCTTCCCGCCTGACAATTTCGTCCGGTGAGGGGAGATTAAAAGCAAATAAAGGAAAGATTATAAACGAGGCCAAAAAGATTGCCACCACACCAATTGATGAAAACTTGGTAATCTTTAACAAGAGTCTTGTACGCCTTACTCTTTTTGAGTCACTTACATACCTGGTTCTTAGCACTCTTCGTTTTTTCCACATAGGCATTAATACATTTTACCAAAAGATAAGCAAAATATGAAAAGTGAATGGGAATTTGTTTACATGAAAGTCATACTGATTTACAATTAGCTATTATGGACAAAATCGAAGAAGTATTAACCAGAGGAGTTGCCGATATTTTGCCTTCAAAACAAGGGCTGGCCAAACTTTTAAATGAAAGAAAAATAAGTCTTTACCAAGGTTTTGATCCTTCAATGCCAAGCCTTCACCTTGGAAATTATGTGGGACTTTTGAAACTAAGGCAGTTTCAGAAACTCGGACACAAAGTGATTTTTTTGGTTGGCGACTTTACCGGAATGATAGGGGATCCGACCGATAAACTCTCCACGCGAAAAAAATTATCAAGGGATGAAGTACTTGCAAATGCAAAAGCCTGGAAAGAACAGGTTTCAAAAGTATTAGATTTTGAAGGTGATAATCCGGCAGAAATTAAGTTTAATTCTAAATGGCTGGACATAATTACTTTCAAAGACTTAATAGAAATTACGTCCAATTTTACTGTCCAGCAAATGCTGGAAAGAGATATGTTTCAGGAGCGTATCAAAAATAATTCGCCAATATTTTTGCATGAGTTTTTATACCCGGTGTCAGTTGCTATTGACTGCGTTGAGATGGAAGTAGATTTAGAAGTAGGGGGAAACGATCAGACATTTAACATGCTGGCAGGCAG
>Ga0172379_10006284_pt1 | contig 15997 bp, 9 predicted proteins | sample GrowelOW334metaG_FD_119756 | JGI IMG/M metagenome (GOLD analysis project Ga0172379, IMG submission 119756) | Groundwater microbial communities from an aquifer near a municipal landfill in Southern Ontario, Canada - Groundwater well OW334 metaG | ecosystem: Environmental > Aquatic > Deep... | reverse complement strand
TCACCGTCATCCCTACGTTCATCCACCATTGAAAACGGCCCGCCGTTGAATGCTGGCGTATAATCTATATGGTGAACTGGTCGAAGGATATCGATCAACGTTTTTTCCGGAGGTCCGGGATCTTTTTTCACTTGTCTGTAATGCAGATAATAATTCTCATCGATCACGCCATCCAAATCATTATCAACACCGTCATAAGCGTTTGGATTGATCACCAATGCACCGCCAATGGTTACTAAATTTCCCTCAGCCAGTTTTGTTGTACCAGGTATGACTGTAATGTCTTTCCCCCTTGTAGAATAGACCACAGTATCTGTTCCGACTGTCAGCACTGTACGGGTGAAGTTATTATTGATAACCACCACTTTCATTCCTGTAGTAACCAACGCAGAATCGAAATCCGTTGGGACATACAATTTGGTCGCAGGTCCGACAATTTTTTTCTCCACGTCGCCGTCATTATCAATTCCATCAAACGGATTACCCGGACTTTCAAGAAATGCATACCCTACCATGCCGACACTTCCCTGCCAGAACGGGTTTCTTGAACAATTTCTGTCAAAATCACCGGTATAGGTAATATTTTCAATCACATCGTAGAACGACCAATCATCGTCATATTCGCTGAAGTTATTACTACCGGTGACTCCCAAGAGTGTTCCCACTATCATACCAAAAGCAGCACGATCATAATTAGTTGTTCCGGTATTGGTAATCTCATACAACCAGAAGATGTTGTCCTGGGCAAGAAACTGGCTCCATTGCATTCCGCGAATCTTCACATCCAGTCCCAAGCCTCTCCGCAATGAATCCGTTGAGTCCGGCTTGAACGCAATACCCGTAACGCCAATTGCATTGTTTGCTTTAATATTAAAACGAACGTCATTATTGTCATCCATTACCACATAACTTTCCTGGTTGGCGCTGGCGCGTTTGCCAAAATATCCGTTCCATGACCCTTGCCATCCCGGATCGAAGGCATCATTCGCTTTATCTGGCCACGATGTTGGCCAAGTGGTTTTATCATCACTCATCGCGATACTTTGTTTTGCCGGATTAAAATATCCGTTCACCGGCATAAACGTCCATGGTGTACCTCCCTGCGATTTGTCATCGGTATCGAAGATCGAAGCTGGACGCGCAACAGGACTTGTTGCAACGGAGTGGAACACGGAGCCATTAGTTTTTACTTCGGCACCGACCAGCAGTGAAACGTCGCCAATGTATCCGTTTGATGAATAGATCCACGCACCGCGCGGACGCGTGTCGGTCGGCTGACCAATCACACCCCAGTTTCCGAATACTGTTTTTACCCTGTTGGCATTATGGACTGCGGAGCGGTAATACTGTGCTCCAGACTGGGAGAAACTCTTTTCTCCTCCGAACATCATCAGAACCAACAGAATTAATATGCAATGTTTTTTCATAGAGATTACCTCGGTTAAAATTCAATCGTCGTTCCGACTTCAATTCTGCGCGGTTCAGAAAAGTTCGTCGGTCTGTTATAATAATCCCGGATCGTGTTGATATACTGTTTCTGACCCGACAATGCTGCATCGCGTTCAAATCGTGTTTCGCCTGCCCGTCCTGAATCCCCGTAGACATCTGTTTCATTCATCATATCGAAAATATTATTGACACGCATAAATAAAGTTACTTTCAATGCATCGATCTCAATATTCTTATACAATCGTACATCACTATTAAAATAGGTCGGTTTAAGTTCGGAGTTTGTCAGAAATACCGTCACATCGCTTGTCACATCCGGAGTATATGGTTGACCGCTTCCATACTGGCTGATAACACTGCCGCCCCACGTTTCCTCGGAATACGAGAAGATGGCATTAATCGTATGTCTCTGGTCCCAACCCAATGGTGTTAATTGCACTTCGGGTAACCGTCCATCGGCAACTTGATTGCGTGCCTGGTTCGGATCGGATGCACTCCCTTTTGCAATCTGGAATGTATAATCGATACCAAGGGACATTCCCTGGCCGAATCGTTTATCCAACGACACGATGAAGCCGCGTACAAATCCGAAATCGCTGTTCACATATTTTGTATACGTTCGAGGAGCGAATCCGCCGCCAATCGGAATTTGATCTGCGCGCGAACCGGTTAAATTACGGATATCACGCAGATACGCCGTCAGATCGATGCTCATATCCTCTGTTAATTGCTGTTGCAAACCGATTTCACCATTGATTGTTTGTTCCGGATTCAAGTCGGCATTTCCTGTAGGAGCACCTCGATGGTCAACATTGTTTGTTCCATTGCCCACTTTAAATCCGGGGTTTGCATATAACCGTTCGAAATTTGGAGTTTGAAAGAAGTGTCCGTATGAAAAATGGATGACGCCACGATCTGTAATCGGGAAAGACGCGCCGAACCGCGGACTGATTCTTAATTTCGCTGATGCTTTTTTGTACCAATATTTTCGCCGATCCAAAACAGTTTTAAACGGTTCATTTGCATCCTTCGTGCCATTGCCATTATTATCAAAAAATGTGTTGGAAATTTTTGCGGGAGCATAAATATCCGGATCCTCATCATCCGCCAGAACATTGGCATCCGGTTCGAAATAGTCCACTCGAACTCCAATATTGATAATCAGATCTTTGAATTCCATCTTATCTTGTACATAACCGGATAATTCGGAGGGATGATGCGTATACGTATCATGCGATCTGGACGAGTCACTTTCAACAAATGTTGTAATGAAAGGATTAGAATTACCGTTCTCATAGGACGCTTGAATGCTAATCGGACGAAGCGTTACATCATCAAGGAAAATATTATGTTTGCGAACTTCAACACCTGTTTTCAGAAAGTGCTCGTTGGTCACCTGGCTGCTCAGATCAAGTTTCAGCAATCCGGTTTTGGATGAACGATGGAACCTGTTAAGATCTGATCCGCCAGTTGCGTATGAAAAGGAACTTAAGGTATTAACTAGATTTCCTAAATCAGGATGTGTGTATCTCGGATCGGTAGGATTTTCATACAGATAATGCTTAAATGTTTTTTCAAAATACGAACCGCCAACAGTATAATACGTTGTTGAACTAAGCGTATGAGTTAGTTGGAAAATACCTGTATAGCTGGTTGTAAAATCATGCCCCATTCCATCCGGATTATAGGTATACGGAATACGACGATCATTATTAAAAGGAGCCGCCTCAACATTATCATAAATTCCAGTGATATTTAACTTCAACTCCGAAGTAAGCCGTAAAGCAAGTTTTGCCTGCAAATAGGTTTTTTCATTCCAACCCATTGGAACGGTTTTTCCATCACCCACACTGTTTGCCGGATTATAATATTTTTTGAAAACTGAGTAGGCCGAGTCAAATCGATATTTATTAATAGAATCTGCTTTCGCTGCAGTAATCGAACCGCCTGCGGCAACTGCAGTAAAATTATTTAACACATAGATTGAATCGCTTTTATAATTTGTGCCAAGAATATACGCTTCGTCTTTCGAAGGATCGCCCAACAATCGTGCAATAGCGGTACTAGGAGTATATTTCCGGATACCGTTGTGATAACCACCATAATAGATATTTCTGCCATTCAAGTAGAGCGAAACGTCTTTGCCTGCAAGTGGACCGCTGAGACTTGCTTCGATATTCCGGATATTGAATGGTTCGAACTTCTGAATTCCTTTAAAGATATCGCTGTGATTGCTGAGAAAGTCACCTGCGTAAGCGGTAATACTGCCGGAATATTTTTCCGCACCTTCTCGTGTCACAATATTCACAATCCCGGACATTGCTTGTCCATATTCGGCATTAAATGCGCCGGATAACACCTGGAGCTCCTGTACCATGCTTGGATTCACATCCACAACAGCGCTACCGTTGTACGCATCCGTCACCGGAACACCGTCAATCCAATATGCAGTTTCTCCGGAACGGCCGCCACGAATTTTACCGCCGACATTTCCCGCCTGTAAACCGATAACCTGGCTGATCTCGGTGACAGGAAGCTGCTTGATATCGTCCCCGCCAACCACTGCGGTGGTGGAGGTTAAATCTTTTTGAACAAGCGGACGTTCCGCAGTAATGACCACTTCATCCCCAACCACCGTTTCTTCGTTCATCTTAAAATCTTGTTGTGTCGTTAAATCGCTTTTCACCAGTACTTTAGAATAGTTGAGCGGTGAATAACCGATTGACGATGCGCGGATGGTGTAGGTACCGGGTTGCAGATTCAAGATGAGATACATTCCTTCAAAATCCGTTACCGCTCCGTACGATGTTCCGACCAGAACAATATTGACACCTGGAAGTGGTTCACCTGTTTTTCCATCGGTGACCGTACCAACAATCTTTCCGGTTGTTCCAGCCATAAGCATGGAAAGTATCATAAAAAGCGTGAGTGCAAGTAGAGTGACATTCTTTTTCATTCCAGTACTCCGAAATGATATGTGAAAAACGATTGTTCGTTTACTGTTCGTGGAAAACATATTTTTTATTCGCACCGCAGCTTGCCCGAACAACAAGCGACGGTTTGAAGTTTACTGAAGTGACGGGCGCATTCGGATTTTCAATGCGTTCAATCATCTTTTTCACCGCCAGCTCTCCCATTTTAAACATCGGCTGACTCATCGTTGTAAGATCAAAATTTTTCGCTAATTCAACATCGTCGAAACTGACGATCGCCACATCCTCCGGCACTCGCAAACCCCGTTCACGCAATGCGGCCAGAACGCCGATTGCTTGGATATCGCTGGAGACAAAGAATGCCGTCGGTACCGGAACGCCTCTCTCCAAAAATTCAACCATTCCACGAAAACCGGATTCACGACTAAATCCATCGTTTTTCTCTTCCGTACTGGTCACAATATTTGCTTCTAAAACTGGAAGTCCGTTTCGTTCCAACGTTTGTTTGAAACTTGCCAGGCGTTCCCGCGCCGGAGCACTTTTCAAACTCGCATTCACCATGCCGATATTCTTGTGTCCTAATGCAATAAGATGCTCCGTTGCCGTCGTTGCGCCACTGGCATTATCCACTCGGATCGAATCGAACTTCGGATGAAACGTATCCACCAGAACGAGCGGTGTCTTCTTTTGATAAAATTCTTCCACATATTGTTCCGGAAATTCCATCGAAAAAAGCAATGTGCCGTCCACCCTCCCCTTTCTCATCGATCGCTGAAGATATTCTTCTACCTGTAGTTTGTTGTTTGCTCCGTGGATGATCAGGTCGTAACCAAGCGTGGTGAGTGTTTCTTGAACACCTTGCAGAACTTCGATAAAGAAGTAATTGGTAAAAAAAGGAATGATGGCACTCAACGTATTTGAACGTTTTCTGGCGAGCGCCTGAGCAAAAGCGTGAGGTTGGTAGTTCAGCTTGCGAGCGACCGTAATCACTCGCTCTCGAGTCTCCGATGTTACATTCGCGCTATTATTTAATACGCGTGAGACTGTCCCAATTCCTACATTCGCTTCCCTTGCAATGTCGTAGATAGTAACGGACAATTTTATCCTATTGTATATGTTCTATGGAAGGGCTTTCAAACATAGGGGATAAAAACAAAATTGTCAAGTACATATTAGGAAATCATTTTTTCTTTCCTTTTATATGCACCTTTTCCGTTAAAGACTGTAATACCTTTTTCGTCTCCTCGTTTTGGACGATGATCACTAGTGCAAGACGCTGGGGATCCAACATGCTCAAGTTTTCCCGTAACGGCGAACCAAGAGTCGTGTAATGCGCATTTGTTTTTGTATAATAGTTCTGCAAACTTGCCTGGATAGCATTGATACTGACTTTTTGATTTATGGTGAGTTTTCCCGACTGTGGAACTACAAGACCCGCTTCCGGAGTGATCGTCTTTCGTACGACAAATTTATGATGTTCCACTCCGTTCGCACCTTGATACAACACTTCTTCTTCCGCCAACATGATCTTCACCCGAAGGTTTCTACTTTTTGATGGAACCGTCGCACTCCCGCGAACCGAGACAACTCCGTTTTCCAACTCAACTGAAGCAGACAACATCACCGGGACAGGATCACGACCTTCCCGTTCGATGATATCCGCATAGAGATAGAATTTGTTCTTCGCCATCATGCGGTTTCCTCCGGAGGTGATGATTGACGTTCCGTTGAAGATCGCCGTTGGTGTACTGTGCACTCCATAATATTCAGCACGACGTTCCGCATCATCATTGACCATCGGATCAGGAAGAGGTATATGCAGATGATATTCAAGAATCGCGAGTGAAGAAGTTCGGTATCGTTCAATCAAATAATCGAAGGCAATATCCGCCGCCTGACACGGTTTACATTCCGATCCAGTAAATAATTCCGCCAGCACCACACGGTCAGATTCATTTTTTTTTAATGTCCGAGCTGGACGGATAAATTGCTCCGGCGAAAACTGCAACACCTCGGCCTGATGAGCAACGATCATCGAATCCAAATTGCCGGTTGGGAATAGTTCGTTTTTCAGTTCGATTAATTTTTGATAGATGGCTGTGGTTCGAGTATTCATCGCACCGGTGAGATACGCCCGAAATGCATCACTCTTTTTTCCCAGATGTTCTTTCACATCACCAAGCGAAAGGAAGAGCTCCGTTTCTGCCGGCGATGCGTACGCAGCCGCCTCGGACAAATACCGTTCCGCATCGGCATATCGGTGAAGATGATAATATGTCAAACCCACTGCTGCAGCGGCGCCAGACCGTTCTTCAATGGTCCTTCCCTGTGCGGCAACGTACGATTCTCCCACGAACGATAATGCCAAATCCGGTAGGACATTATTCCGGGATAGCCCAACCGCGATAGCACTTTTTGCTATGATACTATCCGATGACAACCGGAGGTACTCTCCCACTGCGCTACGATAGAGACTGTCCCTTACTACCGTAACGCGTACCGCAGAGATATTGCGAGCAACTAAAATGGAATCAATCTTCACTAACGGAATAGCCTGTTTTGGTACAACAAGATTGCCGAGGATAATATTTTTCATACCTTCCAGTGGATGGCCGGATTCCACGTGAATAAATCCCATCTGAATAAAAAACGAAACGTACCGTTGATCCATCACAGAATTCTCCGGGAGTAGGGAGATCGCTTTTTTCTGCATCAATTCCGCTTCATCATATTTTTTCTGCCGCAGAAGTACCAATGCCTTCGTATTGTAAAGCACCGGTTCTTCCCTGTCATACAGAGCAATTGCCGAATCAATAAAGGCCATTGCAGAATCGACATAATATTTACGTTGTGCGAATTCATACGCGACGGCATTCAACGACGGAACCAGCTGTGCCCGGTCGATTAGGGAGAGATAGATGTGAATGGAACGAAACGCTGCGCTATCGTTCTTTGTATTGACATGTACCTGAAATTTGACAGCATATGCATTGGGTAGCATAGAACTGTTGGGGTGTTCAGCAATAAATTTGTCGAGTTCCGAAATTTTGGCCGAATCTCCAACGGTAGAAACCGCTTTCTGGAAATCCAATTGATCGCCCGAGACTTGAGCAAATGCATATACCGAAAGAAAAGTAAAAATGAAAAAAAAACGGAGCATACGTATCCTTAATTCGTAGTTTGATGAGTATTCATATATATTCGCATTACAATGGCAACCATTCCGCAGATTGCAGCACCCGACAAAATCGCCCACCGGGATCCAATTTGATCTGCAGCCCATCCCATTCCCAAATGACCGAACGGTGCAAGTCCCTGGAAAATGATCAGGTATAACGCCATCACTCTTCCCCGCATGGCATCTGGCGCCCTGCGTTGAATGGTGGTATTGGCAGTAGCAATAAACATAATCAATCCCATACCGACAAAAATCAGGCTATAGACCGAAACCGCAACATTATCTGAAATTGCGAAAACCGAAACCCCTGAAACGAATAACGTAATACCGCTGTAGATAAAACTACTGGGACGAGTTTTACTTTCGGTACTCGCAACGATGATGGCACTGATAAATGCACCGATCCCGAACGACATCATCAAATTTCCAAGACCGACCGCACCAATATTCAAAATTTTGTCTGCAAAGATCGGCAACAGAACGGTATAGGACCACCCAAAAACGGTAATCACCGCAACAAGTGTTAAAACTGCAACGAGCGTCCTGTCTGACCGAATGTAATTAATGCTCTCCTTTAATGAACCGAAAACGCTCCCCGTATTGTTCCCCACTATCGGCCTGGGTTGCATCTTCATCCGTAATAACACGATGATTACGGCAAAGAATGAAACGGCATTCAGGAAAAAGCACCATGCAATGCCGACTGCTCCGATAATCACACCGCCGATGGCAGGTCCGATAATCCTTGCACCATTAAACGATGCGGAATTCAGCGCGATGGCGTTGGCAAGATTTTCTTTCCCCACTAATTCGACAACAAACGACTGACGAGCGGGGACATCGAATGCATTGATTGTTCCAAGGGTAAATGCAAGAACGCACACGATCTCAACGGTAGCAAGGTTAAGAAAAACGATCGTGGACAGAATAACCGACTGTATTAACGACAACATCTGCGTCACCAGAACAATCCGTTGTTTAGAAAACCGGTCAGCGATCGTACCGCCGTACATTGCGAATAAGAGCATCGGGATTGTATTCAAAAAACCGACCACACCGAGCCACATTGAAGAATGCGTCAGTTCATAGACCAGCCATGCCTGCGCCATGGTCTGCATCCACGTTCCGATTAACGAGATAATCTGACCGGTGAAAAAAAGACGGTATTCGGGATGACGAAGCGAACGAAATGTTGGGACGGAAATAATCCGGTTCAGCAGTTTATTCATTTCGGTAGAATTTGAAATGCAGGGAAACTGCAGCGTAGATGATTCCACCGAACGTATCGGCGAGCAGATCGAGAGGATCCGACGAACGGCCTGGTGTAAACATTTGATGAAACTCGTCAGAAAATCCAAAAAGCGTGGTGAAGCAAATTGCCATCAGCAACGAATATTTTCTGATCGCCGCATTGCTTTGATGAAACAACGCTACATGGGTCAACCAGCATAAGACTCCGAATACACTCCCATGCACGAGCTTATCCGTTGAACCTCCGAGCATGGAAATATTTGTTGACGGTATCGATGACGCAATAAAGATAAACAGACTCCACGCAATCATCGGAAGTTGAAATTGGAAGAATGAAATTATTTTTGTTTGTGCCGTCATGAGTTTAGCATTGTTGTAATAGCCGCTGGAAGAAATTCCAGTATATCTCCTGCGAGCATTCCATACTGACCAATGGTAGTTGCAGCATGATCTCCGGCACTACCATGCAGATACACCCCGTTGATCGCCGCTTTCGTCGCCGAACATCCCTGACCGATCAACGCAGTAATCACACCCGCCAATACATCACCGCTTCCCGCAGTGGACATTCCCGGATTTCCCGTCGGATTTACATACACCGTTCCGTCCGGCCCTGCGATTACGGTCGGCGCACCTTTTAGCACCAGCGTCACATGGTATTGCTTCGCAAATTGAAAAGCAAGCCGAAACGCATCCTGTGCAATTTCTTCCACAGGAATTCCGGTCAATCGTGAAAATTCTCCATGATGGGGCGTCAGTACGATTGACTTGTTTTTTTTCGATTCCATCATTGCAAGATTTCCAATCAATGCATTCAAACCATCGGCATCTACTACGATCGGTTTTGAACAGTTCCGAATTACTTCGCGAATAAGCGACAGCGTCTCTTCGTTTCGAGACATGCCACATCCGATCAGCACAACATCACACCAGATGATACGTTGTTCAATTTCACCGATTGCCAACTGCGAGATACTGCCCTGCCGTGTGCTCGGAAGCCCGATCGGCATCACCTCCATCGTCCGTTTTGCAATAACGCTATATTCGGATTCCGGAATGCCCAAAATTACCTGTCCGGCACCGCTGCGCATTGCTGCCCGTGAGCAAAACAATGCCGCCCCGGTCATACTCTTCGAACCTGCCAGTACAAATACTTTACCGACAGAATGTTTGTGGCTATTTACCGGTCGGCGAGGAAATGATTTTTGAATATCGCAAGTTTCTACCAACTGCGTGTTACTCTGGGGGATCGCTTTTTTGGGTATACCAATGTCTGCAATCAACACTACACCCGTATACTCTTTAGCTCGTCCATGGTAAAAACCTGATTTCGGATAGGACATCGTTATGGTACAATCTGCACGAAAAGCATCCGAAAGAACTTCTCCCGTTTCTCCGTTCAATCCCGTCGGAATATCAACGGCAATCTTCAACGTCTTTTGCTTATTGCACCATTTCACTGCAGAACGATACGCTCCACTCAATTTTCCGCGGAATGCCGTCCCCAGCATAGCATCAACGATCACATCATACTTTTTATTTTTTTGTTTCCGGTATGTTGTATTGTCAATGATTTCCAATCGTGACATATTGCCATATTGCAATCGTTGAAAATTGATCTTAGCATCACCCTGTAATTCTTCCGCTTTTTCAATCAATACGACCGTCACCGTATATTTTTTTTCAGCCAGTTGCCTCGCAACAACGAACCCGTCCCCCCCATTATTTCCTTTCCCGCATATTACTAAGACTCTCTGTTGCTTCTCATTGTTCCATGGAATCCGTAAAATAATTTCAGCCACTACTGCGCTCCCTGCCCGTTCCATTAACCGTAACGACGGAATGTGCAGCCGTTTGATGGCAAATGTATCGGCGGATTTCATTTCTTGAGGAGTGAGAATGTTTTTCATAAAAACAAAAAACCGTCCTACCTCGATTAGAAGCGGACGGTTCTCTCAAAGGACAGAATCATTAAAACATGGATTTCATCAGATCGAAGATCAGCGCCGGGAAGATACCGAAGAGCAGTATACCGACGGCACAGACGATCACAGTCGCAAATGTCAGTTTCGGCAGGATAATTTCTTCCGTATTCGTTGCTTCCCGGAAATACATATACACGACAACACGTAAATAATAATATGTCGAGAAGAGACTTGTCATCACACCAAAGATCGCAAGCCACGTGAGATTAGAATGCACTGCACTTGCAAACAAATAATATTTACCGACAAATCCGGCGAATGGAGGAATACCGGTCAACGAAAACATGAACATCGCCATCAGCGCTGCTAATCCCGGACGTCTTTTTGCAAGGCCGGCGTAATCCTCATACGAAAGATTGGCGCCGTTCACTTTTTCCAGCATGGCGATGATGCCGAACGCACCCAGGTTTGTAAATGCATACGACACGAGATAAAATGTAATGCCCTGCTGTCCGAGCGATGTTGCCGAAGCAAGCCCGACCAGCATATATCCGGCATGCGCGATGCTGGAATATGCCAACATCCGTTTTAAGTTCAACTGTGAAAGCCCGAACCAGTTGCCCAGCAGCATCGACGAAGCAGCAAGAACAGCTACCACCAGCATCAACCGTTCGTCCTTCATAGACATTGGAACGGAGAACGCAATTACGAAGGCAGAAAACGCAGCCGCTTTCCCGCCGGTGGACATGAATGCCGTTACCGGTGTTGGTGCGCCTTCATACACATCCGGCACCCACATGTGGAATGGCACTGCCGCCACTTTAAATCCAAAGCCGATCAGTATCAATCCCCAGCCAATAATATGAACGGGATCGCCGAATGCTTGCGGATACATCGTGACAATGCGAAGCAAATTTGTCGTACCGGTTGTTCCATAGATCAATGCGATTCCATAGAGTAAAAATCCGGTAGAAAATGCGCCGAGCAGAAAATATTTTAACGCCGATTCGTTGGAGGAAAGTTTGCCACGGTAATATCCAGCTAAGACATAAAATGCAACGGACATCACTTCGATACCGAGAAACGCCGTAATTAGATCGGCGGAAGCGCCGAGCATCAACATACCGATTGTTGACAGCATGATCAGCACATAATATTCGCCAAAGTGATATTGTTCACGCTCAAGGTACGGTTTTGCAATACACAAGGAAAAGAGTGCAACCACCAGGAAGAGTACCGCAAAAAAGCTTGCATATCCGCCAACCAGCAACATATCAGAAAATGCAGTGGCATTCATCGAGAAGGTATACATCGCACATCCGATGGCGGCAAGAATTCCGACAACGGAAATGTAGAAGACAGTTTTTGCCGAATTCTTTACAAGCGCATTTGCTAACAGCGCAATTAGTGAGAACGCGGAAAGTGCAAGGATCGGTGATGAACCAATAAGATCTGAGGGTGAAAAGAATTCCATAGTTAATTCTTCGTTAATATCGTAATGAAAGGTGACACCTTATTTCATTGGAATCGCGGGCGTCACATTCCCGCTCTTCGCATTTTGCATCTGCGTCACCACCTGTTTCGTGGATGCGGCTGACGATTGTAAGAATGTTGACGGATATACACCGATCCAAACAATAAACAACAGTACTGGGATCAACAATGCAATCTCCCGTTTCGTCAAATCCAGCAACGAACGGTTTTCGTCATGTGTAATTTTTCCAAAGAACACACGTTGTACCATCCAGAGCATATACACCGCCGAAAAAATTACACCTGTCGCCGCTATCGCAGCATAGACGTATGATCCAAAAAACACTGAATTGAACGATCCCAGAAGGATTAAAAATTCGCCCACAAAACCGTTCAATCCTGGTAAACCGATTGACGACAAAGTGACAATCATAAAGATGGACGAAAAGACCGGCATCACTTTCGCCAATCCACCAAACTGCGAAATCTCACGGGTATGCCGGCGATCGTATATCATGCCGACCAAAAGGAATAACGCCCCGGTGGAAAGCCCGTGATTGATCATTTGGATCATCGCGCCTTGAATCCCCTCTTCCGTCATCGAGAAAATACCGAGCACCACAAAACCTAAGTGACTCACCGACGAGTAGGCAACCAGTTTTTTCACGTCCGTCTGCACCATTGCCACCAGTGCGCCATACACAATGCCAATCACCGACAGCGTTGCAAGGAGCGGAGTAAACTGAAACGACGCCAGCGGGAAAAGTGGCAGGCAAAAACGGATGAGACCATACGTTCCCATTTTCAAAAGAACACCGGCCAGAATAACTGATCCAGCAGTTGGTGCTTGAACGTGTGCATCAGGCAGCCAAGTGTGAAGCGGGAATAACGGAACTTTAATCGCGAACGAAAGCGTGAAGGCAAGAAACATCCACGTTTGTATTCCCATCGGCGCACCGGGTGCGATGGCATATAGTTTTTGAAGATTCGTAGTAAAGTATCCACCCGGAATCGTTGAAGCATAATATCCGAGCCATAGAATTGCGATCAGCATCAATAGTGAACCGGCCATTGTATAGATAAAAAACTTCACCGCAGCGTAGATACGATCCTTCCCGCCCCAGATACCGATGATAAAATACATCGGAATCAACATTGCTTCCCAGAAGACATAAAACAAGAAGAGATCAACCGCTAAAAATACCCCGAGCATTCCGACTTCCAACATCAGCATGAATGCAACGTATTCTTTCAATCGATCGGTAATCGATTCCCACGATGCAATAAGCGCAATGGGCGTCAGAAATGTTGTTAGCACAACAAGCAAAATCGAAAAGCCATCCACGCCCACAAAATATGAAATATCCAATCCTGCTATCCAGGGATATTGTTCGACGAATTGCATTTGAGTGTTCGCCGCATCAAATCCAAAATAGGCAGCCAACGAAAGCCCGAACGTAACAAACGATGTCGCAATACCGATATATTTAATGAGACTCTGTTTCTCTTTGTTGATGAAGAGAAGCAGAAGAATTCCGACGAGCGGAGAAAAAAGCGTATAAGTAAGGATATTTTGCATTGTATAGAATTCTGAGGATTTTCAAAATTTCAGAATTATGTAATCGATATCGTTCTCTTTATGAGAATTCTGGGTATCAAAATAATTCTGTCGTTGGGTTACCACACCATTAAATAGCCGATGACGAACAATATGCCTGCGACAAATACGATCGCGTAACTTTGCACGACGCCAGTCTGAATACGTCGGAAAATATTCGACGTTGCTTCAACAAATTTCGCTGAAAAATTCAACGTGTTATCGATAATCTTCACATCGAAAATTTTCCACAGGAATTTTTCGGATGTCGTTTTGATGGGATTCACGACGACGGCATCATATGCTTCATCCACAAAATATTTATTCCATAATATTTTGTGGAGCCCCGAAAACCGTTTGGCGACATTCTCTGCAATTTCCATCTTCTGAGTAAAGATCTTCCACCCTGCGTAGATACCAAGCAGTCCGATTGCTACCGATGTCGCCATCAATCCAAGCTCTAACGCTGCTGAATCGTGCATCGGCATCATTAACTTTGCATTAGCACCGGCAAACACCGGTTCTAAAAACTCTTCAAAATAATTATGACCACCCAGCACATGCGGAATACCGACATATCCGCCCACGATCGAGAAGAACGCCAGCACGAGCAAAGGAATCAGCATTGTCTGCGGCGCTTCATGTGGGTGCACGTGGTGAAGATCGAACCGTTCTTTACCGAGAAATGTCAGCGAGACAAGACGGAACATATAGAACGCCGTAATACCGGCTGCAAGTGCGGCGATCAGCCACATCCACGGCGCACCATCTGTATACGCTTTCCATAAAATTTCGTCTTTGGAGAAAAAGCCAGAGAGCAACGGGAATCCGGCAATGGCAAACGAACCAATGGCGAATGTGCGGAATGTCCACGGCATAAATTTTTGCAGACCGCCCATTTTCTGAATATCCTGCTCATCATGCATTGCATGAATTACTGCGCCGGAACCAAGGAAGAGCAACGCTTTAAAAAATGCATGCGTCATTACATGGAACAGACCGGCGGAAAACGCGCCGACACCAACGCCGAGGAACATATATCCCAACTGACTGACGGTGGAATACGCCAATACTTTTTTAATATCATTCTGCACAAGACCGATTGTTCCTGCAAAGAATGCAGTCAACAGACCGATGATTGCGACGATTTCCATTGTTGAAGGGGCCAATGCATACAAGATGGAACTGCGTGCCACCATGTAGATACCAGCCGTAACCATCGTAGCAGCGTGGATCAGCGCAGAGACAGGAGTTGGACCCGCCATCGCATCCGGAAGCCAGACATACAACGGAATCTGTGCCGATTTTCCGGTTGCACCGATGAACATTAATAAGGTGATCCAGAACATTACGTTGTCGCCGACGGAAAATCCTGCTGCTTGCGCAAATACTGTTTCATACGTAAGCGATCCGAAGGTGTTGAAGATGAGAAACATGGCAAGTAGAAATCCGAAGTCGCCGATACGATTGACGATAAACGCTTTTTTTGCCGCATCGCCCGTTGTTCCTTTTTCAAAATTTCTGTCATACCAGAAACCAATCAGCAAATACGAACACAATCCCACCCCTTCCCAGCCGAGGAACATCAATAAATAGTTATCTGCCAATACAAGATTGAGCATGGCAAAGATAAAGAGGTTTAAATAGGTGAAGAATCTCCAGAACCCTGCATCACCATGCATATATCCGATAGAATAGAGGTGAATTAAACTTCCGACGCCGGTGACAATCAGTGTCATTAATATGGAGAGTTGATCAACCTGAAAAGCGACATTTGCCGAAAATGTTCCGGCCGCGATCCACTCGAATGCGGTAACAATGTGCTTCCGCTCCTCCGCCGGCGATCCGAGCATTTCAATAAAAATAAGCAACGCGATAATAAACGATGATGCAACTGCCAGTGTGCCAATACTGCCGACGATCGTTTCATTTTTGATTTTGCGTCCGAAGAATCCGTTGATCAGAAAACCAAGGAGGGGGGAAAGGACAATAAATGGGGCAAGTGAATACATAATTTAAATATTTACAAGGTTATCAAAATTGCAGGATTACAAAAATAATTGATTACCATTTTAGGATGTTTATTTCATCAATGTTTACCGTTTGTTTATTTCTGAAGAGCGAAATAATAATCGCGAGTCCGACGGCAGCTTCAGCGGCGGCAACTACCATTACAAAAAACACCAGCATT
>Ga0172379_10006283_pt1 | contig 15999 bp, 10 predicted proteins | sample GrowelOW334metaG_FD_119756 | JGI IMG/M metagenome (GOLD analysis project Ga0172379, IMG submission 119756) | Groundwater microbial communities from an aquifer near a municipal landfill in Southern Ontario, Canada - Groundwater well OW334 metaG | ecosystem: Environmental > Aquatic > Deep... | reverse complement strand
TTTGTCTCCGTTTGAAATTTGCACTTCTTTTCCGTACTACATTGTTCAGTAGAGCACCCACAACTGCCATAATACTTCCCCTTTTTTGTGACGGGGCAAAAATAGCCTTTTTTACTTAAATCGAATGGTTTTATATCTTAGTGGTTATAACCTAACCTGAACCCTATGAATATTGATTATGTAAGATCCTTTTTCCCCGGATTGAAATCTCCATGGATATTCATGGATAATGCCGGCGGATCGCAGATCGCTCAGCCGGTTATCGACCGGATGAATGAGTTTTTCCGGACCTCTTTTGTACAGGTGGGGGCCAGCTATGGGCCTTCATTCGAGGCAACCGAAAGAATGATGCTCAGCCATCAACTGCTGGCCGGATTTATTGGGGCATCTGATCCCTCGGAATTGGTTATGGGTTCCAGCACCACCCTGATGTTAAGGATACTGTCACAAAACCTTGCCCATCAATTTCCCCGGGGAAGTGAGATCATCGTGACCAACTGCGATCATGAAGCCAATATCGGGTGCTGGAGAGAATTGGAAAAAAATGGTATGATCATAAAAACATGGAAAATCAATCCTGAGACTTTATTTTTGGATATTACAGATCTCGAAAAACTCTTAACCCGCCAAACGCGTCTGGTTGCATTCACGCATGCATCAAACATACTTGGAACCGTAAACCCGGTGAAAGAAATCACCCGGTTGGTCCACAGCCGGGGTGCACTCGTTTGCGTGGATGGAGTGGCCTTCGCCCCGCACCGATTGATTGACGTAAAGGACTGGGATGTTGATTTTTACGTGTTCAGCTTTTATAAAACCTATGGCCCTCATTATGCCATGCTTTATGGCAAGAAGGCCATCCTGCTTGAACTTCCGGGCAACAATCATTATTTCATCGATAAAGATCAGATACCATATAAATTCCAGCCTGGCAATGTCAATTTTGAATTCGCCTGGGGGATGACCGGACTGATCGACTATTTTGATGCCCTTTACCTTAAATCATTTCCGGAAAACGGATCCCCGGAAATCCGCGAACGGCTCCAGGCCATATTCGATCAGATTGAGCAACATGAAAACGAACTCAGCGGGATTCTTCTCGAATACCTGAGGACAAAATCAAAGGTCAGAATCATCGGTCAGATCTTCCCTGCCGCAACACGTGTCCCGACCATCTCATTTGTTGTGCAGGACACCTTGAGTGAAGCCATTGTGCAGCAGATGGATCATCATAACATTGGTATCCGGTTTGGTGATTTCTACGCAAAACGATTGATCATGGATCTGGGTATTGAACCCCTGGGAGGAGTGGTGAGAATATCAATCGTTCACTACAATTCGCCTGAAGAGGTCATGAAGCTGATCCTGGCATTGGATAAGGTTTTACCCTGACGACAACGACTTTATCCCGCTGCTCAACATCAAGGTTGACTTTTAACGATCCTCACCGGGATGGAATAACCCGGATTAATCCTGATACTGTACAGGCCGGGCTGGAGCCAGTCCAGCTCAAGGGTATTCACGGTATTGGCATTTGCTGTGATCTTTTGCCGGTAAACTTCCTTACCCGATATATCGATTATCGATATATTGTAATCACCTGTCTGGGAAAAAGTGAGATTCAGCTGATCGGCAAAGGGATTTGGATAAATACGGAAAAGTTCAGGCCCGGTTGGTTCGAACGACACATCGGAAATGCCCGTGGATGAGGTGATCTTCAAATCATCTAAATAAAACCTATTGCCCACACCATCTGCATTCTCAAACTCGGAATAGCTCGAAAATTCCAGACTCTGCGCACAAATCACCCCTTCCGGAACCATGCAGGGCTCATTGATAAGAAGTTGATTTCCGGCTTTTACAAACATGCTGTTGTTACGGGCATGAGCCAGGATCTCAAAATCCATCCAGTTTTGGTGATCTACAGTGAATGTGCTGTAAAACTTATCATTAAAGTAAAATTTTCCGGTATTGGTAGCATCCCAAACCAGTTTGAAATACATCCCGTTCATGTTCTGAAGCCTTACCTGAGCATGCTTGCCCTGGGGGACCAGTACAGAAAAATGTATTGAAAGATACGGCAGGTTCAAATGCCCCATGGGCAGGATGGCTGTCTCACTTCCACCCAATTCCATGCTGTTCATCCCGGTTCTTGAGTCTGAGGCAACAATCATTGCGGAGTGATTCGATTCTTTCACATCACCTGTAACCAGCCAATTCTCCGATTCATTGACAAGCCAATCTCCTTCATCGTAGGATTCAAAACCCTCCGTGAACGGGATGGCCCATTCAGGTGTTGAACGCAATTCATTGACTCCACTGTAGTAAACCGAGTCTGCCGTGCGGGAGGCGACAACCCAGGAAAAGCTGTTGGAAGGGTACTGGGAAAGCAATACCCTGCTCGACGTTAGTCCCTGCAATAAAGGCTCCAGAGAGTCTCCCTTCATAATAAATATGTCATATACACAATCCTGAAGTGCAGGTTCCGCAAACCAGCTTAACTCGACCTCCGGTACGGTCAGACGGCTGCCATTGGCCGGGGAAACATAGCAGGGACTCAAAGGTTGATAGGATGGAGGTTTGCTGATCGAATCAATGTCTCCGCAAAGCAACGGGAGCCATTCGTTGAAGGATTGTTTTGACAGCGGGTTTTTGTCTAATCCCAGATAGGTGAGTTGGCGGAATAAACAATTTTTCACTAATCCCGACAGATCGCTGATCCTGTTATGTTCTGCATTAAGTTTTTTTAACCGTGGCTGAATCGATATCCAATCAGTTGCGATAAGCTGATTATCTGAAACATTGAGAATTTCAAGGTTCGGACATCTCTGTTTTCCCATATCCCGAAGCATATTATGGCTAAGGTCCAGTTCCGTTAAAGCAGGGGTGTACAAAAGGAACCTCCCGGGACTGATCAGTTTATTGTTGGATAAATCCAGAAAATTTAGAGCTTTCAGTTCAGCCGATATGATGATCCCGGAGATATTGTTCTCCGATACATCCAGTCTCTGTAATGCTTGCAAATAATCGGTCAGCAAAACATCCTTTAACCGGTTTCCTGACAAATCGGCACGAATCAACCTGTTTAACGGAGCCAGAAAACCGGTCCCGGTCAGTTGGTTACCCGACAAGTCCAGTTGGATCAGCTCGGTCATCATGGAAACAAAAGAAGCATCAGTAAGCCCCGTCCGGGGCAAAGCCAATTCATCAATCAGGGGAAGATGGGTGAGCACTTCAAATTCAACCGGGGAGGCATCCGAATACTCAAACTTCATCAATTTCGGCGTCGATTGGAGAAATACCAGAGTTTCCAATGATGTGTTCCTGATCTTTAATTCGGTCAGTTGGCTGAGCTTTCCAATGGATTCGGGATGTTCCATCGGACGGCCATTCCACTCAAGGACCCTTAATTGCCGGAGGTTTTCCAGGGTTCCGGCATCAAGTGCGGACCCCGGAAAACCATTGATGACCAACCGTTTCAGGTGATTGCATAGTTCTAGTCCTTCCAAGCTAAGAACAGGCTGGTCAATTTCCAGCGAATGAATCTGGCTCAGTTCACCCTGGTAAATCTGAAATTGGGTATTCTCGGATGTCCCGTAACCAAGACTCCTTTGAAAAATTGAATAAAGCTGCGGATCCCGGATGGTAAGTAATTCACCGGGTTGAAAAACATTTACCGGACCTATCCATCGGGACTCGCCATCGGCATAAACTGCCGATACGTATATTTTATGCATCCCGGGCCTTAAACTTTGGATATTAAACAGAGTATCTGAGGTCTCAAGAAACAACTGATCATCCATGAAGACTCTGCTGAATAATGGAGTCTGACCAGCGGTATAACTCCAGGTGACCCAGTTGTTGTCATCAGCCGTTTTCATACCCATGCTGAAAGGGGGCTCAGGCCATGAAACCGGCTCCAGCTCCGTAAAGGCCTCATTTACTGGCAATGTCATTACACCTGCCAACGGATAATAACCATCTCCATATCCGTCCCATCCGAGATTGAAATGAAATAATCCATCCAAATTGTAGCCGTCGCAAACAAAAGCATGACCCCCGCCGGTCACCATGACGGGTTTGTATTCGGAAATATTCTGATAAAACACCTCTGCCCATGAATCAGCGGAAAACTTTGACCTCCTCAGAAGAGTTCCACCTACATAACCCAACTCATGAAATGCCTCCAAAGCCCGGTGACTGTTACTTGTTGAACCGGAGACTCCATAGCTCATATTGAGCAGGATACCCATATCGCTCAGCAAATCACTAACTTCCAGATCAACCGAAATAGGAGCATCATCCATGGCAGCCCAATCATAAGGACCGATCCTGGCGGTCAGTTGCCCATAGAATCCACAATGATATGAGTACTGAAGGTTGATCGAGTTAAAACCCGCATAGTATCTGACAATCTGCCCCATAGCCACTGCAACACACCCCGCATAAACTCGTCCGTTGGGGCCCCTGGAATCACGGGGACAATAATAATTAAAGAACCTGCCTTGTCCCCATTGGGTTTGAAGCAGCGGTCCCACTGAACTTGTCAGGATTCGGGTTCCTTTAGACTTATCCGGACCTGACCTTCCCGAAGTAGTCAGTGCGTCCAACAATTCCAGCTGCCCGGCCCTCTCTGAATCCGCATTAAAAAACAGGTTGTCAAATGAATACCCCATAAGGGAATATCCATCCTTAAGGCTCATCAGGATGATAAAGGAAGCCGGATTGAACTTTTCAAAAATGGTCAGGTCGCCCTTCTCAGTTATCCTGTCGAATTTAAAATCACCGTTTACCAAAGACAAAGGGTTATTCTCCATCCAAATCTTCCTGGCCACCTCTGTTGCTGAACCTGATTGCCCTAACAGATAATTGCCCCGTCCGCACCCGGCCGCTAAAATCAGAAACAACCCTATTCTCAGTACCTGTCTCATCATCTTAACGTCTTACCGTCTCATCGTCTCATCGTCTCTTAGTCTCATTGTCTCTAAGTCTCCCTTTTATGTAAAGACTCTCCTAACTCCGAATCTATTACAGTGCGAGTAGACAAATTTTGTATGTGATCAATTCTCCTTGACAGATGTGAGGCCAATAAATTGTTTTTAAAAACTATATCGAATGATATCCATGCAAACCACTTCTAATATACCTTTGCACAATATTTTGGGAAATTATGTCTGCTTTAAAAATTGCAGTGATTGGTTTGGGTCAGTTCGGTCGTGCTATCGCCACCGCACTAACAAAATGTGGTGCAGAAGTTTTAGCCATCGATAACCGGGAAGAGGTAATTGATAACATGTCCGACCAGGTTTCGGCGGCTGTTGCACTCGATGCTACAGACAAAAAGGCGCTTATGTCGGTGAATATTACCGACATGGATGCCGTGGTTGTTGCTATCGGGCAGGACATGGAACAGCTGCTGCTGACTACTGTACTTGTGCTTGAAATGGGATGCAAACGAGTTATCGCACGGGCCACGGGAAAACGGGTACGGCTGATTCTGGAAAAAATCGGCGTTCATGAGGTACTCAGTCCGGAGGTCGAGGTTGGGCAAATCGTTGCAGAACGGTTGACTAATCCCAACCTTGTTTCTTATCTGCAACTCCCTGATAATTACAGAATAGCGGAAATAAAAACACCAAGACAAATCATCGGCAGGACTCTGGGGAATGTTAATCTCCGTGAAAGATACCGTTTGTCGTTGGTCACGGTCAAATCAATAAAAGAAGGCGAAAGCCATATTGAAGGGGTTGTGGATTACGAGTTTAAAATCGACAGTTGCCACACGCTGGTGCTCTTTGGTCAAAACAAGGACCTTGAGCGATTCGTAGCAATCAATCAATAAATTCATAATGCCTTCACCGGAAGAGATTCAACAAATACGCGAACGTATTAATCTGCGGCTTTTTTCCAGTAAAAACGGAATGATGTCGCTCCTTACGTGGGGCACATTCATCTTTTCGATTTTCGCACTCCTGGCAATTGTTTATTATTACGGCTATCCCCAAACTCCGGATACGCTGAAGAGCGTTCACCTGATCATTCGTGCCAGCATCTGGTTTTATATTCTCAAATACCTGATCAGGGTATTCTATGATTTCCACCCGGGCCATTTTATACGGGAAAACAGGATGGATTCCGTGGTATTCATCTTTATGGTCATCGAAGAAATCTTTTATATTGTTTTCGGGCACCAGGCACTTAACGGCCTGTTTATGAAATTAATGAACATCCCGATAGGTGATGTTTCCATTCTTGCCGTTCAACTTTATTTTTTCATTATCGTTGGCCTTGAGCTTGGAAAAGCAGCTGCTAAACTCTCAAAATTAAAGATATCGCCAGCTCGCTTGCTCTCACTCTCATTTATCGGACTGATCGGATTCGGGACCGCGATGCTGATGCTCCCCGAAATGACCACTCACGGGATCTCATTCATCGATTCCCTGTTCACTTCTACAAGTGCCGTCTGTGTCACCGGGCTGACCGTGATCGATACGGCTACTGCCTTTACCCATAAAGGACACTGGATTATAATGATACTCATACAATTGGGAGGTATCAATATCCTGGCATTTGCGGCATTTTTTACCATTTTTTACCGCGATTCATCCAGCATCAAGTACCAGTCACTGATCAAGGACCTCCTGGATACCGATGAGATGTCGAAATCCCGGACTATTCTTCGTAGTATCATCGTTTTTTCCATCCTGATCGAGGCCGTTGGAATCGCTGTAATTTACTTTTCATGGGGTAAAACCGTGGTATTCCACGAGGGGCAAGGCAAGTTGTTCTTCTCGATGTTCCACTGCATCTCGGCATTCAATAATGCCGGATTTAGTCTGTGGACGAACAATTTCTTCGAAGAGGGTGTCCGCCTGTCCTGGGGAGTTCATGGAGTAATTGCATTTCTGGTTTTCCTTGGCGGAATAGGATTTCCGGTACTCCAGGATTTTGTCAGCCTCCGGAAAAAATCGATCAATCCACTTTTCTACTATCGATATTTGCAGCCCAGTTCAAGAATCGCCCTGCGCACTTCATTTTTCCTGATCGTTTTCGGAGCTCTGGCGTTCTACCTCTTCTATCCTGTCCACCCTGATGATGTTTCCAACGGAGGCAGGGTCATGCAATCAGTCTTTCAATCCGTCATCTCCCGTACAGCCGGATTTAATTCCGTGGATATCGGAAAATTCAGCGAACCATTAATTCTGATCTTCTCCTTCCTGATGTTTATAGGCGCTTCACCGGGATCAACCGGTGGCGGGATCAAGACCACCACCTTTGCTGTCATCCTCAAGTCCACATTAATGGCCATCAGAGGTTCAAAACATTTAACCTTTCTGCAACACACCTTGCGACCATCCGTGGTCCAGCGTGCTATTTCAGTTGCGGTAATCTATTCGTGCTGGTTCCTGATCGGCACCATCTGCCTGTCCATTGCCGAACCTCACATCAATGTCATGCACCTTGTTTTTGAAGAGGTGTCTGCACTTTCAACCGTCGGTCTCAGCATGGGAGTTACTTCCACCCTCGGGGCTACCGCAAAAACTATTCTCGTTCTATCCATGTTTATAGGCAGGATCGGATCACTTACCATTATCCTGGCTCTGATAAAAAGGGCATCCAGTGTTCAGTACGCCTATTCCCACGCAAACATCCTGATCGGATAAATTTTAAATTTGTAACATTTGTTACTATTTAGAATCAATCTAAATAGTTTCTTTGCAAGGTAATTTAAAACCCTTTTGTTAAAGAAAGCTATGAGTGAGTTGATTAATAATTCAGAACACAGGAAGTTTATCCTGAAAGGATTGCTTTTAAAAATCCATCAGGGAATCGATCCCGAATCCGTTAAAGCTGAACTGATTGAGGTACTTAAACAAGTACCATACGGTGAAGTGGTGGAAGTTGAGCAGCAATTAATCGAGGAAGGCCTTCCGGCAGCCGAAATCCAAAAATTTTGTGATGTTCATTCCCTGGTCCTGGATGGGAACATCGATCTGTCGGGTGCAGCTTCCATCCCCCCCGGCCACCCTGTCGACGTTTTCATGCAGGAGAATAAGGAACTGCTTAAGGTTGTTGACAGTGCAGCGGAATTACTCGACCAGATAAAAAAAATGACCGGCATGACCGGTTTCATGTCGGCAGTTCACCAACTTCAGTCAGCTTTTAACAGCTTGCTTGATGTCGATAAACATTATCAGAGGAAAGAATACCTCCTTTTCCCTTTCCTTGAAAAATCAGGAATAACCGGTCCGCCAACAGTCATGTGGGGAAAGCATGACGAAATACGGAATCTTCTCAAAGGCTGTATCGAGGTTTTGCGCACCGCTGGTTTGGAGCAGCCCGACCTGGTATCAACCTTTGATCTTCTTTTCGACCCGGCGCTTCAGGGAATAGAAGACATGATCAGCAAAGAGAACGAAATTCTTTTTCCGATGAGCATGGATCATCTGACCGATCAGAACTGGTGGGATATAGTTCAGCAAACCCTTTCCATCGGATTTTGTCTCTATGATCCCCAAATCGCGTGGAAGCCGGCAGGTATCGAGATAAATTCAGCCGAAACCTTTCAAGTTCAAGGTAATACGATTCAATTGCCATCAGGAAGCTTTAATGCAGCGGAGTTGATGGCCATTCTTAACTCCCTTCCGGTTGATCTGACTTTTGTCGACAAAAATGACAAGGTCAAGTACTTTTCACAGGGAGAACACCGGATATTTACCCGAAGCCGTTCCATTATCAACAGGGACGTCCGCTTATGCCACCCACCCGCCAGCGTTCATATTGTGGAGAAAATAATCTCGGATTTCAAAAGCGGCGTAGCCAGCCGTGCCCCTTTCTGGATCCAGATGAACGGTAAGTTCATCTTCATCGAGTATTACGCACTCCGGGATGAACAGGGGGAATACCTGGGCACCCTTGAAGTATCGCAGGACCTGACGGAATACCGCAAGCTGGAAGGCGAACAACGTATTGTCTCTTATCAATGACAATTACTTCAACGATCGATTTCACCACTCCGGCCTTCTGGCCGGGGGCAACCCCACTGTTATGACACATAACTTAATCATCACCCCGACCACCCGGATCCTCGACCTGATCACTGAGTATCCTCAATTGGAAGAAGTCCTCTTCGCCTTGAGCCCGGCATTCAAACAACTCAAAAATCCCTTGCTCCGCAAAACTGTCGCCCGGGTAACCACCTTACAGCAGGCTGCAATGGTTGGAGGATTAAAAGTGGAGGACCTGGTAAACAGGTTGAGGCAGGCAACCGGCACACAAGGCCCATTGGATATCGCCGTAGAGACGGATAATTATCCGTCTCTACACGCCGCTCCGGCATGGTTCTCGATAGAAAAGGTGGTCCAGAGCCTTGATGCCCGTGAGATGCTCAATCGCGGTGAGCATCCTGTGGGTCAGGTTCTTGCCGACCTCCACAAATTAGGAGAAGGGAGTATCTATGAGCTTGTTGCACCCTTTTTTCCTGCACCGCTCATTGAAAAAGCGGCTGCCATCGGCTACCTTCATTATACCATCGAGTTGAATCCGGAGGAATTCCGGATCTACTTCATACGAACCCGTAGGTTAGGGATTGATCGTTGACCATGCGCCCGGAGCGAACCGGAATTGTATACCATTTATACATTTAGCTTAACTTAGCCGCATGATTACGTTGCTGATTATCGAAGATGAGCAGTCGCTGATGGAATCCATGGTATCCTATCTCGAACCGGGAGGTTATCGTTGTATCACTGCCGGAACCTACCATGAAGCTATGAAAGCGATCGACCGCTACGATTATTATTGCGTATTGGTCGACCTAAATCTGCCGGATGGCGATGGGTTGAAAATCATCCGGTTGCTGAAAGAAAACCAGGCAAAATGCGGTATCATAGTCATATCCGCCCGCGATACGTTAAACGACAGGATCCTGGGACTGCAAACAGGTGCGGATGATTACCTGGTAAAACCCTTTGACCTTTCGGAACTCAACGCCCGGATTCAGTCGGTAATCCGGCGCACCCGCTATACCGGGCAGAATCATATCGTTTTCAAGCAATTGGTTATGGATCCCGAAGGTAAAACCGCGGTCCTGAATGGCGAGCAGATAGAACTCACCCGAAAGGAATTTGACATGCTAATGTATCTCATTACCAATAAGAACAGGGTTATAACTAAAGATGCCATTGCTGAACATATCTGGGGCGACAGTATATACGGAACTGATTATACCGAGATGGTTTATACGCACATGAAAAACCTGAGAAGAAAACTGCAGGCAAAAACCGGGACTGAATGGATTCAGACCGTCTATGGATCAGGTTATCGAATTACGGAGGACGAATGAAACTTCAAACCCAGTCCTCGATTTATCTGTCTTCATTCTCCCTGGTGGCATTTGTATTCATCGGCCTTGTACTGTATTCCCTTCTCCGGAAACTCAGCAACGACGAGCTCGATGCCATTCTCAGGCAGGAACAGGCTGAGGTTCTTTCCAATCCCGAATTGCTTTTAATTGCCAATCAGGCAGGTGCACCGTTTTTCAGCCGGCTTATCGCCAATGAAGTTTCAAAACTCCCCGATGATATTGAATCATTCTACGACAGCACGGCTGTGATCAAGGGTTCAGCTGAAAAATCCTCTATCAGATGCCTCAAGTTTTACAAATCCGTTCAGTACCAGCCGGTAGAATTCATTCTTTTCAAATCAAAATTACCATCAGAGGAACTGGTTCAGCAAATCATTCTTTCAATCACCCTGATTGCAGTGCTTTTTCTATTGGGAATTTTCCTGCTTAACAAATTTGCATTCAGGAGAATCTGGAGGGATTTTTATGACACCGTTCAGGCACTTAAAAACTATGGCCCGAAACAAAAAGCCCTTAGGCTTCCTGGATCAAGGATCAATGAGTTCCGAACCCTGAATGAAGAAATAGAAAAAATGACCAGAAGGGTATCGGACACCTATGACAATCTGAATAACTTTACTTCCCATACAACCCATGAGATCCAGACACCCCTGGCGGTGATCCGGCTGAAAAGCGAACTCCTGATGCAAACATCGGACCTGAGCGAAGAACAGCTGAAACTGATAGAATCCATAGGCGACAACAGCCGGCACCTGTCACAGTTAAACAGATCTCTTGCCCTGCTGTTTAAAATTGACCACCAGCATTATTCTTCCGACGGGATCTTTCTACCGGCGAACGGCATTCTGAGGCAACTTGACAACCTCAAAGAACTGATCGATATCAAGGAAATAAAGCTCTCCACCCAATTACAACCGGGAATCACTATCCCAATGGATCCATCCCTGGGTGATATTCTTGTCCATAACCTGGTAAAGAACGCCATCGTACACAATAAACCGGGAGGAACGCTTAATATCATCTTAAAACCGGGGATGCTCACCGTAATCAATCAGGGGCCGGCTCTGTTGCACCCAACGGAATACTATTTTTCAGAATTCATTAAAGGGCCTGATTCAAAGGGTTTGGGCCTCGGGCTCTCATTGATCAAGAAAATATGTGACGTTTCAGGTTTAATCGTAAAATACACGTGTACCCTGGATTTACATCAGTTTGAAGTCACCTGGCCTGAAAAAAATAAGAAACTTGGGTAAATCTTCAGTATTTCTTCAGAATTGGGCCCTATGTTTGACACGTTGATTTGAAAATAGTATTTGTTGATAGTTTGTGGAGAGGCGTAATAATCGTAAAGATTATTACGCTTTTCTGCTTTTGTAGAGACAGATAATTATCTGTCTCTACTCCTGGCTTCAAACTAATACCTTGAGTCGGTACCCCACCCCTGATTCTGTCACCAGTATTTCGGGAATTGAAGGATTCTTTTCAATTTTCTTCCTCAACTGAGCGACATGCACGCGCAGATTCTGGGCATTTTCAGCATAAGGATTTCCCCATATCTCACGCATGATGTAGTTGTGAGTCAGAACCTTACCAGCATTCCTGATAAATAGCGCAAGGATTGAATATTCTAAAGCGGTAAGCTTGATTTCCTGGTCTTTCATTTTAACCTGCCGTAAGCCGAGATCCACTTCCAAGTCTCCATCCTTGAAAACCGGGGATTCACCTATCTTAAAAGAATGTCTGATGGCAACACGGATCCGGGCAAGGAGTTCGGCTGTATTAAATGGTTTTGTCACATAATCATCCGCCCCAAGGTCAAGCGCTTTAACCTTAATTTGCTCAGAATCCTCAACCGTCAGGACAATGACAGGAACGGTCGACCACTCCCTGAGTTTCTTGAGAATTTCCAGGCCATCTTCATCAGGAAGTCCCAGATCCAACAGTATCACATCAGGCCGGCTCATGGTGACCGCAAGAATTCCCTCCTTCCCTGTTCCGACATCAAACACCTTGAATTCATTGGCTTCCAATGAGATTCTCAGCAACCTTCGAATCTGACTTTCATCATCAACAATCAGAATCTTGAACCTGGTTAATAGATCATTCATTGCCGTTTTTTCCAATAATTATAAAAACCGATAATCCCCCTCCTTCTCTGTTCTTAGCAAAGATAATTCCTTTATGAGCCTCAACGATGGCTTTGGCAATGGTGAGCCCCAATCCAGTACCACCGCTCTTGGAGCCTGGAACACGATAAAATTTCTCGAATAGTTTTTTAATGGAATGCTCCGGAACACCTGTCCCGCTGTCCAGGATTTCTAAAACTACTAACCCGTCCTCACTGGTATAGGCTTCAATAAAGATATCACTGCCGGCAGGAGTGTAAAAGATTGAATTATGCAAAATGTTGACAATAGCCTGTTTGAACCAATGAAGATCCACACTCACCGGCGGCAGGTTCTCGGCAATGTTGACCCTGAGATTATGATGAATAAATTCAGATTTCATTCCATTGACAGCCACTCCGATCAGGTCGGCGGTATCGCATATCTGCCTGTTGAGATGAAAGTATCCGGAATCAATCTTTGACATATCCAGGATATTCTCAACCAATACATTTAACCTTTGCGCCGCCGAATTTAGTTCGGCACAGATTAGTTTCCTGGTTTCCGGATTTGCAGCAGTGTTTTCGTCGTCCAAAGTTGAAACTGCTGCAGTGATGATTGAAATGGGCGTTCGCAACTCGTGTGAAACGCTGTTTAAAACTGTCTGGAATAACTTCTGGGATTCCATATATATCTCCTTTTCCTTAGCTATATCAATATTTATTTCGCGGTCAAGTGCTGATGTGAGTTGTGCCGCAAATGATCTCACCAGCAACAGCGTTTCTTCATCCTTGTTTCGCAGTTCATTGAATTGTATTCCTATGACCCCGATATTCCCCCTCTGAACGGTCAAAGGATAGTATTGCAGACCCGAGAGCACTACATGATTGCCCTCAAAAACCGGAAGTGCCAGGTCATATTCCGCTTCACTGAAAAGTTCCGTATTCCCAAATGCCTTTCGCGATAATCCCGAACCCTCTTTCTCCTTCAGAAATACGATGATTTCCGCGCCGAATTGCTTACTCATCACTTCCTGCGTTCTCCTGACTACATCCCGTATGGAGCCTGCATTATTCAAAGACACAAGGAAGGAATTGATTAACCTGATTCTTTCCTGGCTTTTAGCCAGGACCAGCTGATTAGTCCGGATCCTTGTGACCAGAATACCACTTGAAACGGCGACCCCCAGATAAGCGAACAGTGCTATCAAATCATGCAGCCTGGTGATATGGAACGTCATCACCGGTGGAATAAAAAAATAATTCCAGACAACAAAATTCAGGAGGGCAGCAAACAACACCGGGCCACGGCCAATAAAAATCGATAAAACCGGTATCGACATCAGAAATAAAAACCCTACGGTCTGATAGCCAATTGCATGGCTGATAGGATAACTTAAACCGGCAATCACCGAGGTGGTTGCAAAAGCCACAAGGAATTCTACCACTCGTGGTTTGGCTGCTGCTATTTCCAAACTACTTTTTTCCATAACCTTAGCATTAACAAATATCGATGACAATATCTAATGAGAAAATATAGAAAACCTGTCGCAGTATAAAGACTTTATAAATCAATATTCGAATATAGCGAACACTTGACTCCCCCGGTTACTTTTTTTCGGGTTGCGAGCGCTGGAGTAAGGGTATGCAATTGGTCTGAACAGCAAGCGGTACGACTTCAATCATCACATTGCTGGAGTCGAGCCCGTAAGCTTTCACATCCGACAAGGCCATTTTTGAAATGACATCGTAATTATCCATAATAAATTGCTCATTTCCAGGAAAATCAAAATCATAATTCTGTATCCGGTGGATCAGAATGAACTGAAAATCGGCAGCAATATTATGCTTCCTTAATGATGGGTATCTGGAAAGGATATCCACCTCATTTTGCCGGACCATATCCCTCAGCACCTCAGTAAAGAAAAGATTGATCCTTGGCTGCACCTTGAATCCCAACCGGAATTCAACCCGAATGAGAACACCGGGAACCAGATGATCAACTGAATATTCTGCGGTATGGGGATCATCACAGATATGGACATGAAGAAGCCAATAAGTATCGGCCCTTTTCGGACTTTTATTAAAGATCGAATACATGACTTTGGCTTCAACATCAGTGACCTTGTCGGCCCGTGTCAGGTAAACCAGGTTGGTTGCATACTTCGGGACGGATAAATCCAAACTCAAATCCTTCAGCTGCTTATAATACTCACCAACTTGGATGAAACGCGTGAACCGGTTTTTGATCCTGCGGGCACGGAACCAAATGAACATCACATAAGCAATGATTCCGGCAAGTACGATGGTAAACCAACCACCATGAATGAATTTCATCAGGTTGGCTGCCAGGAATGATCCTTCGATGGTCAGATAGGTAGCGACAAATAAAACCAGGAGGTATTTTGGAAGACGGATCTTCTTTAAATAGAACGTCATCAGCAGAGTGGTCATCAGCATGGTTATTGAGATAGCCAATCCGTAAGCTGCTTCCATATTCGAGGAGGTACGAAACATTAATACCACAATCAAACAGGCCGCAAAAAGCATCCAGTTGACCGATGAGATATACATCTGGCCTTTGATCGTGGTAGGATAATTAATCTTCAGCTTCGGCAGGAAATTTAGTGATATAGCCTCACTGACAATGGTATAGGACCCGCTTATCAAAGCCTGACTGGCAATGATTGCTGCAGCGGTGCTGATCAGGACACCAAAAGGCAGGAACCATGACGGCATGATGGCAAAAAATGGATTTGCAATGGACTCGGCCGGACCAGTTTGCATAAGTACCCAGGCTGCCTGCCCCATATAATTGATAATCAATGTTGTCTTTACAAACAACCAGCTAATCCGGATATTCTTATACCCGCAGTGTCCGAGATCGGAATAAAGTGCTTCGGCACCGGTTGTAACCAGGAAGATAGCTCCGAGCAATGCAAATCCGCCCGGATGCAGGATAAGAAGCCTTATTGCATAAAATGGATTGAAAGCCTTCAAAATAGCCGGCATCTGGATCAGGTAGGGTAATCCCAGACCAGCCAGCGTAAGGAACCAGATCAGCATGATGGGCCCGAATGATTTTCCAATCAGTGCGGTTCCGAATTTCTGAATCAGGAAAATTCCGGCGATAATTCCGAAGGCAATAGGTAAAATAGCAAGATTGGGAAAATTAATTTTCAACCCCTCAACCGCAGAAACGACTGTAATTGAAGGCGTTATAACTCCGTCAGCTAATAACGCGCTCGCACCAATGATCGCAAAAAAGAACAGGTATTTTCTTTTTTTTCTCACCAGGGCATAAAGAGCCAGTATCCCGCCTTCCCCATGGTTGTCTGCACGCATCGTGATGAACACGTACTTTATGGTCGTTTGCATGGTCAACGTCCAGATTAAACAGGATACCGCACCGATAATGAAGTCTTTATCGATTGGACCATTGGAGCCTGACACAATAGCCTTCATGACGTAGAGAGGTGAAGTGCCCAAATCTCCGAAAACGATTCCGAGTGTAATGATCACGCCGGTC
>Ga0172379_10006282_pt1 | contig 16001 bp, 11 predicted proteins | sample GrowelOW334metaG_FD_119756 | JGI IMG/M metagenome (GOLD analysis project Ga0172379, IMG submission 119756) | Groundwater microbial communities from an aquifer near a municipal landfill in Southern Ontario, Canada - Groundwater well OW334 metaG | ecosystem: Environmental > Aquatic > Deep... | reverse complement strand
AGCCGAGTGAAGCTGGTCACGGTGAATCGCGAAGTGAGAAACAATGATAGCGTGGAAGTTGATTTTCGGGTGTTGATTTCCGGCGTGCCGATTGAGGGCGGCACAAGCAAAAATCATCCGATGATTGTTGGCAGAGGCGTTTTCATTCCCGGTTTTGAAGAAAACTTAATCGGCATGAAAGAACGCGAAGAAAAAGAATTTGAATTGGAATTTCCTAAGGATTATCACAAGAAAGATTTGGCTGGCAAAATGGCGACATTTCAGGTAAAAGTCAATTTGGTGCAAGAACGGCAGACGCCGGCAATTGATGACGATTTTGCCAAATCTTTGGGCAAGTTTGAAAATCTGAAGGCGCTCGAAAAAAATATTCAGGAAGGGATGGTTGAAGAAAACAAGCAGAAAATGAAAGAACAAAAAAGAAACGAATATATTGAAAAAATAATTGAAAATTCAACGGTTGATTTGCCGGAAGTTTTGGTGCACCAAGAAATCCACCAGATGCTGCATGAATTTGAGCAACAATTGCAAATGATGGGAATGAATTTGGATCAATATCTTGGCCAGCTCAAAAAGGACAGGAAAGAACTGGAAAGAGACTGGGAGCCGCAGGCAGAAAAAAGGGTCAAGTCTGCGCTGGCGCTCAAGGAAATTGCCAAACTCGAAGAAATTTCCTTGGACTCCAAAGAAATTGAGGAAGAAATGAACAAGACCATGCAATATTACAAAAATGTCAAAAATATGGAAAAGAATATCGACATGGAAAGATTGTATAACTATACCAAGGGCATGCTGGAGAATGAAAAGGTTTTTGAATTTTTGGATAGATTATAAGCTCGCACATAATAATATGCAAAAAAATAAAATGAACAATCAGTATCTTATCCCGATGGTGGTTGAAAAAACCAGCCACGGTGAGCGCGCTTATGATATTTATTCGCGACTTTTGAAGGATCGAATCATATTTTTAGGCGGGCCAATCGATGACGTGGTGGCCAATAGCATCATCGCGCAGCTGCTTTTTTTGGATTCTCAAAACAACAAAGAAGACATCAAGCTCTACATCAATTCTCCCGGCGGGCAGGTTACCTCAGCTTTGGCGATTTATGATACGATACAATACGCAAAAGCGGACGTTGCGACAATCTGCATCGGCATGGCGGCTTCAGCTGCCGCACTCCTCCTGACTGCGGGAGCCAAAGGGAAAAGAAGCATATTGCCCAATGGAGAAGTTCTGATTCATCAGGTCATGGGAGGCGCAGAGGGCCAAGCGACAGACGTTGCTATCCACGCCAATCATATTTTGAAAACTAAGCAAAGACTCAATGAAATTATGGCCAAACACACCGGCCAACCGATCGCTAAAGTTGAAAAAGACGCCGAGCGTGATTATTTCATGAGCGCCGAAGAAGCGAAGAAGTACGGAATAGTCGATAAAGTCATTAAATAAAAAGTTTGAGATAAATAAAAATACCGCCTAAGCGGTATTTTTTGCATTGTGATCGTTTATTTTAAAAGTGGCAGAAGGCTTTCGCCTGTCATTTCCTCAGATTTTGGCAGATCCAGTAACGCCAAGACAGTTGGCGCGACATCGCTCAAAAGTCCGGCGGCGTCAACATTATCAAAGGATTCTTTCATGGCAACCTTATGATGATTTTCGCTGGTGATAAACCAGAGAGGCACCGGATTGATGGAATGTTCCGTATCGACTTCACCGGTAAGATTGTTTTTCAATTCTTCCGCGTTGCCGTGGTCGGCGGTTATGAGCAAGCAGCCATTCTTTGCCAGAACCACTGGGATTAATTTGGATAAGCAAGAATCAACAGCCTCTACCGCCTTGATGGTTGCCGCTTCATTGCCTGTGTGACCGACGATATCAGCGTTGGCGTAGTTGAGAAGAATAAAATCATACTTATTCTTGTTTACAGCATCAACAACCTTATCCGTTATATCTCCGGCACTCATTTTTGGCACTTTATCAAAACTTTCAGTGTTAACAGAGGGCACGATGACGCGATCCTCATGCACATATGGCTCTTCAGCACCTCCGTTAAAAAAATAAGTTACATGGGCGAATTTTTCGGTTTCAGCGATTCTCATCTGGTGTAAATTGGCTTTACTCACGATGCTGCCCAATGGTTCTTTGACTTTTTCCGGGGGGAAGGCCACGCTTGCCGGCAAGTCGTCTTCATATTGAGTCATAGTTACAAAATTCAGATCCTTGATTTTTTTTGTTTTGAATTTGGAAAAACCTGGCAAAACAAAAGCTTTGGTTATCTGGCGCGCCCTGTCTTCTCTGAAGTTAAAGAAAATTACGGAATCATTATCGCTGACAGTAGCGATCGGTTTTCCATTTTCAACGACAACTGCCGGTTCCATATATTCATCAAAAATTTCTTTTTTGTATGATTCTTGCAAATAGGTTAATGGACTTTCTATTTTTTCTCCCACTCCATTGGCGATGGCATTGTAGGCTTTTTCTGTGCGGTCCCAATTATTGTTGCGGTCCATAGCGAAATAACGTCCGCAAACGGAGGCAATTTTGCCAAGCTTATGGGCATTCAATCGTTTTTGTAATTCCTGCAGAACATCAACTCCGGATGTCGGCGATGAATCCCGTCCATCAGTAAAAACATGGAGAAAAACCCTGTTCATCTTTTGGTCGCGCATCATTTCCAAGAGCGCGTAAAGATGATCTATATAAGAATGCACGCCGCCCTTGCTCACGAGACCCATTATATGGACGGCCGTGTTTTTATCTTTTGCGTTATTGATGGCTTCCAAAAAAGCAGCGTTGCAAAAAAATTCTCCGTTCTGTACGGCCATTGTGATGCGGGGCATGCTTTGATAAATTATTTTTCCGGCTCCCAGCGTGATGTGACCAACTTCTGAATTTCCAACTTCTCCCCAAGGCAAACCGACTGAAATCCCGGAAGCTTGCAGGGCGATATGCGGATAAAATTGATTCAGTTTTTTAATGGTGGGCAGAGTGGCCTCAGCAATCGCGTTGCCTTTCGCGCCTTTGCCTAATCCCCAACCATCAAGCACGACTAAAACCGTAGGCTTGTACATAATTTACAAAATTAAAATAATTGAAGTTACTCTTACTTATAAATTCTAACATTTATGCAGAGTTTTGACAAAAATCATAAATTATAATAGTATTCTAGGGTGATAATTAATTGTTCGATTCATTGATAAACACTCTTTTTAGGGGAATAATAGAAAAAACAATCATGAATTTATCTAATTTTTTGATTTATCAATTGAATAGAGAAAAACACTATGGAGGGAACAACAAGCACGGCGATAGCCGGATTTTTGGCGTTGGTCATCGGAATAGCGCTGGGATATTTTACCCGGCAAACAATTGCTAAAAAACAACTAAACACTGCCGAAGGAAAAGCAACCAAACTTACGGAAGAGGCGGAGAAAAAATCTCAAGAAGTGGTGCTGGAAGCGAAGAGCAAGGCAGTTACGATTCTTGAAGAAGCTAAGAAAAAAGAACTAGAGCGAGAAAATCAAATAACCCGCTTAGAAGAACGCCTAAGCAAAAGAGAAGAAACCATCGATAAAAAAATGGAGGAAATTGATCGTGGCCGGGCTATTTTGGAAAAAAAGGCGGACGAAATAAGGCAGATCAAAAAGGATATTGAAGAAACAAGAAAGCAGGAACTGAAAAGACTGGAGAAAATCGCCGGCTTTTCAAAAGAAGAAGCGAAGAAAGTTTTATTGCAACTGACTGAAGAAGAAAATCGCGATTTAATCGCTAAAAAAATAAGGGCGCTAGAAGAAAATGGCCGGGAAGAACTTGATAAGAAAGCTAAGGATATAATGACGCAGGCCATCCAGCGTTATGCCGGTTCGCACGCGGCTGATGTGACGACCAGCACGGTCAATATCGCGTCAGATGAAATTAAGGGCAGAATAATCGGACGGGAGGGAAGAAATATCAAAGCATTAGAACGCTTGACCGGAATTGAAATTATTGTGGACGATACGCCAGAGGCGATTGTAGTTTCTGGTTTTGATCCGATCCGGAGAGAAATAGCCAAAATTGCGATTGAAAAATTGGTGTCAGACGGCAGGATCCATCCAACCAAGATCGAGGAAGCGGTTGAGTATGCCAAAAATGAAATTAACAATAAAATCAAAGAAGCTGGGGAGGCGGCTGCGTATGACGTGGGCGTAGCCGGGCTTGATCCTAAGTTAATACAAGTTCTTGGCAGATTGCGCTACCGAACCAGTTATGGGCAAAATGCACTCCTGCATTCTTTAGAAGTGGCTCATTTGTCTGGCGCGCTAGCTTCAGAGTTGGGGCTGGATGTGGCTTTGGCGAAAAAAGCAGGTCTGCTTCACGATATCGGTAAAGCTATTGATCATGAAGTTCAGGGAACACACATTGAAATTGGGATCAAGATTTTGCAGAAATTCGGCATGCCAAAAGAAGTTATTGACGCGATGAAAGCGCATCATGAAGATTATCCCTTCGAATCTCCAGAATCGATGGTGATTGCGGCTGCAGACGCAATTTCAGCGAGCCGTCCCGGAGCTAGAAAAGACACTCTGGAAAATTATTTGAAAAGGCTCGGAGAATTAGAAGATGTAGCCAACTCCTTTGAAGAAGTTGAAAAAACCTATGCGATCCAAGCCGGTCGAGAAATCAGAGTTTTCGTCAAACCAGACAAGATTGATGATTTAGGAGCTATCAAGCTTTCTCGGGCAATTGCGGATAAAATTGAGAAGGAATTGAAATATCCTGGAGAAATAAAGGTAAATGTTATTAGGGAGACAAGAGCTGTGGAATACGCCAGATAATTTTATGTTTAAAACAAGGCAAAAAAGTAGAGAAAAGGTCATAAAGAGAAGCAAACAAAATGATGTTGCGACCCTTCATCTGTTTGTTTATACGGCAAGTTTTTGCGGCATTTCTTTTGTGGCGGTGTGGATAAGTACGATTTGCTTTATTTAAGGCAAAATACTAAAATTAGAACATAGCTAACTGTAATTATTCAATCCCCGAGCATTCGGGACAAACTAGAAAGGCAGGTGACTAATAATGGCAAATGTAAATAAAGACGCGTTAGTAGACGCAATCGCGAAGAAAAATGATTTATCGAAAAAGGACGTTGAAACAGTCATCGACTCATTGGTTGATGAAATCACTAATTCTATCAAAGCTGGAAGCAAGGTTACCTTGACAGGCTTTGGAACTTTTAGAGTTTCAGCCAGAGCTGCTCGCGAGGGCATCAACCCTCAGACGAAAGCTAAAATCCAAATCCCTGCAATGAAGGTTCCTAAATTCACCGCTGGCAAAGCTTTGAAGGAATCCGTAAGATAAATTTCTTCACATATTTCACGTGAATAACAAAATCCCCACAAAGGGGATTTTGTTGTGGGCGACAATTGACTAATCTTAGATAAACAGATATCATTAGAAATGTAATTTTACGGGGTGTTGTGTAATGGTAGCGCGCTTGGTTTGGGACCAAGTAGTCAGAGTTCGAGTCTCTGCACCCCGACCATCGGACAATTTAAAATAGGCGGGTATTGTATAATGGCTATTACATCAGGTTTCCAACCTGAGGACGGGGGTTCGATTCCCCCTACCCGCTCAAAATTCAGAAAACGCTTTGAGATAGGCGTTTTTTGATTTTGGATATATAATAAAGTTAGTATAAGAATTAACTATAAATGCTATGTTTGATAATTTCAATCCTTTCAAAAAAAAGGAAGAACCAAAAAAAATGGAACCAGCTGGTCCAAGTTTTGAGGAAGTGGCAATGGCTTTGCCGGAAGATGAAAGAGCTGAGCTATTGAGGCTGAAGGGTGTTCCTGAAGAAATTGCAACAGAAGGTGAGGATGGTCTTGAAATAGACCATGATATGCTTTCAGAACATGATGAAAAACTTCTTGAAAAATATTATACTTTGTTAAAAAGGGCACAAGATCTTTTTGAGCAGAAAAAACAATCAGGAAAATAAAAATAAGCATTTTTCCTCAAAGCCCAGCGCAAAAAGCACAAATTTTTCAGCTCCAGAAAAGAAAAGCTTCCCTCAAGGAAGTTTTTTCTTTATAATAGTTTCAGCGCGGGATTAGTATAGTGGCAATATATGACCTTCCCAAGGTCGAGACGCGAGTTCGATTCTCGTATCCCGCTCAATGAGAAAAACACGGCTATTTGGCCGTTGTTTTTTGTTCGCAAAAACGATTGAAACATAAAATTTTAATTCGTGTATAATATATAGTGATGTATTTTGATTTGCAAACGCCGAAAAGTAAACCCCCATTTTTGAAAACACCAGTTCCCTTTTCGCTGGCTGTTTTTATCGTTGTCTTGTCAGCACTGGCGGCTATTTGGGTTGTAACCGAAAAAGAAGCTAGTGTTTTTCAAGAAATTGATTCGATGAAAATCGTGGTAAATAAATATCCGAATAAAGTTTCTTCAGAAGAGCCAGTGTCAATGGAAAAGGAAAAATGGCATTTTGTTCCCGGACCGATTTCTATGGATCTCATCAAAAAGAACGGTTGTGTGGCAGACGGGTATCTTTCCGGTTATGGAGAAAGTAACAAAGAACTGACCAAGATGATTAACCGGTCTGAGTGTGTCTATCTCCACCGAGCTCTGGAAACCTGGCTTCGCCCGCCTGATTTTAATGATGCGGAAAAAATCATGGAAAAAGTTGAAAAGAAGCCGGTCGTTTACGGCATGTTTTTGGCGGAAGCGATTTCGACTTGGCGGAGTTATTCTGATCCGAATTGGGATCACGATTTTGAATTTGAAAAGATGTGCCGCGATGGGACGGAAGATCATTGGGAAAAAAATAGTTGTATTCCTTCAACTGACAAGCCGGAATATCGGAGGTATCTGAAATCGATTACGCATCGGGCGATGGATATCGGCATCCAAAGCTTTTTGTTTGGACAGCTTCAGCTTCAAGACGAACATCCAAATTTTAATGAAACTGAAATAAGAAAAGTCTTGAATGACATGCGCAAATACGCCAAAGAAAAGAAAATGCAGATCATTATTGGTGCGCAGACAAACGATATTACGGATGAAAGATATTTGAGACTCTTTGATTATATTGAGGGCGGGGTGGGGATAGATAGCGACGGCAATATTGAAGATGGCGCTTGCTCGAGCAGATTCGGCAACTGCTGGGCGCTTTTGTGGAATGATCGTTATAGCCGGATCGCTAATGATGTCTTATTGCATTTGGATTGGAGCGGGATGACCTGGGATGATATGGGTGTCTTTGCCCGTATGGATCAGGGCAAAAGAATCAAGACACTCAGAAATTTGTATCAAAAATTCACTTCTGAGAATTTGGGTTTTATGATGCCATTCCTGGCCGTGCTTAATCATGAAAATGACGGATGCTATGGCCCGAACAAGCATTTTTACGCGCCTAGCAATAAATTCAAATGCAAGGATGAAGATGCAATCAATAAAATTTTGAAACAAAACTTCGCTAGTCTTTAAGGGTGTGTGGTATAATTAGAAAATTGTGAATAATATTAAGCGAAAAATACCAATTATTGTTTTGTTCCTGGCGGTTGGGTTTTTTGGTTATAAATATTTTTCCAGTTCAAATGCTAAAAAAATAGAAATTCAAAACGAGGTTGCGGAAAATAATAATTCTACCGAAATAAACTTGGAAGAAGTAAAAAATAATTCTGAAGAAACCCCTCCATTAAAAGCGGATGACAAAGAAGAAACAGAAGCGGTGGCTGAAAAAACCGCGCCAGCAGATAAAATAAATATCTCCAATAAATTGGTGAGCTGGGGTTATGAAAAATCCAATGGGCGCAAAATTGACACAGTTATCATCCACTCGACTTATAATGCACTAGGTGGTGACCAATACAGTCTTTCCAAGATCTTGGATATTTATAAATCATACGGAGTATCTCCTCACTATATAATAGATCGTGGCGGGAAAATTTATCGTCTGGTGGCGGACGAAAATACTGCCTATCACGCAGGTGTCAGCCAAGTGCCGGATGGTCGCATGGGAGTGAATAATTTTTCCATCGGCATCGAGCTTATCAATAGCAAAACCGAAAAACCAACAAGCGAACAATATACGGCGCTAAAAAAACTGATAACCCAGCTGAAATCACAGTATTCAATTAAATACACGCTAGGTCACAATCAAATCGCGCCCGGGAGAAAAGATGATCCCTGGAATTTCGACTGGGGTATAATTAAGAAATAAGGGAAATAATTTGATGAAATCAAGAGTAATGGTTTTTGGAACCTTTGATATTTTTCACCCGGGACACCGGAGTTTTTTGCGTCAGGCGAAAAAACTCGGAGATTATCTAATCGTAGTGGTAGCGCGGGACAAAACAGTCGAGATAACCAAAAAACAAAAACCAATAAATAAAGAAGCAATAAGAGTTAAAATTATAAAAAACAGCCAGCTGGCAGACAAAGTGATATTGGGAGGAATAGGAGATAAATACGCGGTAATAAAAAAACATAGGCCGGATATAATCTGTCTGGGATATGACCAAAAGTATTTCATTGATGGATTAAGGGAAGAACTGGAAAGATCCGGGCTAAAGAAAACCAAAATAATCAAGCTAAAATCATATAGGCCGGAAATTTATAAAACATCCAAACTAAAAGCTAATTTTTCTTTATAAAAAAATGATTATTGAAATACAAATTTTAAACAAGCAAATCACTCTCTTTTTGAAAGACAAGAAAAATATTGTTGACTCCGTGGATTTCCCGGAAGAACGGCAGTTGTCGGAGAGGCTGTTACCGGCGATTGATAAGTTGATTAGGAAAAATGAGCTAAAAACTGAGGATGTTGAGAAAATAACGGTCAAATCCGATCTGGGCGAAAATTTTACGACTTGTCGCATTGCCAAAACGGTGGCAAATACTTGGAATTGGGCGAAAGAACAAAAATAAACTGTGGATAACTTTGGGGCAGAAGGCCGTAAAGGGGTCTTGCTGAAAACCTCCAAGAATCAAAACCCTTTAAATAAGCCATATTTAGAAAAAGTAACTATTCAGGCCGAATAAAGCAAATCTCTTCTTGACAAGGTTTCAAATGCAGGTATAATTGATATTACATTGTCAAGTTTTATAAATTTGACTACATTCTTTATTCTCGAACTTGGTCCAAAAGGGTGATCTTATAAGCAAAAACGGCCTTAATAAGCCCAATATAAGGGGAAAATTTTGCTTCCAACTAACAAAGAAAATTAAATATTTTAACTATAAAACTCATCAAGCATACTTATTTCTTAGACTTTTAACGAGATAAGTAGGGATGAGCGATATTTTTATGCTTAAAACTCAGAAAGAACTGAAGGTGAAAGACGCCTTCAGCGGAGAGTCTTCTTTATCTAAAAGAAAATTTTTCAAAAAAATCTCGATGGTTTCCCTGCCGAATCTGATCGAGGTTCAACTTAATTCTTATGAGTGGTTCCTGGAAAAGGGCCTCAAGGATCTTTTGCAGGAGGTCAACCCGGTGACTGATTTCACCGGCAAAGATTTGGAATTATTTTTCGAAGATTATTATCTGGACGAACCCAAATACGACGAAGTAACCGCGAAAAATAAGAACATATCTTACGAAGCACCGCTCCGCTGCAGGGTCAAGCTGATCATCAAAAAAACCGGGGAAATAAAGGAGCAAGAAATTTATCTGGGCGACTTCCCGATCATGACTGATCGCGGAACCTTTATTATCAATGGAGTAGAAAGAGTCGTCGTGAGCCAATTGATCCGCAGCCCGGGTGTATTCTTTACGATGGAATATCAAAAAGGCAAGAAACTTTTTGGCGCGAAAATTATTCCGAACCGCGGGGCCTGGCTCGAAATCGATACTGATTATGACGGCGTGCTGTCAGTAAAAATCGACCGCAAAAGAAAAGTACCGGTGACAGCGCTTCTCCGCGCTTTTGGATATTCCACTGACAAACAATTACTGGAACTTTTCAAAGAAGTTGATAAGGGCGAAACTCATTTCATCGAGCAAACAATCGCTAAGGATGTAGCGAAAAATCAAGGTGAAGGTTATAAAGAAGTTTATAAAAGAATTCGTCCAGGTGATTTAGCGACGGAAGAAAACGCGAAGCAGATGATTGACGCGATGTTTTTTGATTTTGAAAGATACGACTTCGGGGCGGTGGGACGCTATCGCTTGAACCAGCGCTTGGAACTGAGTTTCCCTAACGATGAAGCGCACCGAATTTTGATGCGTGAGGATTTGATTTCTATCATTAGTGAAATTATTCGTCTGAATAATGATCCAACTGCGATTGCAGATGATATTGACCACCTAGGTAATCGCCGCGTACGTGCTGTCGGAGAATTGGTGCAAAATAAATTGCGTGTCGGCTTAGCCAGAATGGCGCGCAATATCAAAGATAGAATGAGCACCTGCGAAATTGAACTCGTAGTGCCGGGGCAGCTTATCAATTCCCGCCCCGTAGCGGCTTCGATCAAAGAATTTTTCGCCAGTTCACAGTTGTCGCAGTTTATGGATCAGGTGAACCCTTTGGCCGAATTGGAACACAAGCGAAGACTCAGCGCAATGGGACCGGGTGGGCTTACTCGTGAACGCGCCGGATTCGAAGTGCGCGATGTCCATCATTCTCACTATGGCCGGATTTGCCCAGTGGAAACACCGGAAGGTCCGAACATCGGTTTGGTCGGCCATTTGGCCACTTATGCCAAAGTAAATGAATTTGGATTTTTAGAAACACCATATTTGAAAGTTTATCGCGAAATGGAAAACAAAGAAGGAAACTTAGTCAATAAAATACTTAATGAAGATATCGCTGGCGCGAAAGCCGGAACCATGATTAGTGAAAAGCTGGCTCAGGAAATCAGTAAACTTAAAAACACCAAGACGGTCAAAATCAAACCATGGCTCAGCAAAGAAATCGAATATGTCAACGCCACTGTGGAAGACCGAAAAAATATCGCGCACGCCGGAATTCATCTGGATGACCATAGCAATATTTTGGACGCGATGATCGAAGCCCGCGTCAAGGGCAATGCCGCTGAAATTGAAGCGGATAAGATTGATTATGTGGATGTTTCCGCCAAACAGATGATTTCGGTGGCGACATCTCTCATTCCATTTTTGGAACATGATGATGCCAACCGAGCTCTCATGGGTTCGAATATGCAACGTCAGGCGGTGTCATGCGTGAAACCGCAGGCTCCATTGGTCGGCACCGGGATTGAAGACAAGGCGGCGGCTGATTCAGGACAAGTTGTGATTGCTAAATTTGCCGGAGAAGTTGTCGAAGTTGACTCGGATCACATTATTATCAAAGAAGAAGCGCCAGCCGGGGCGAAAAAACCCTACATCAAAAGAGAATATCGTTTACAGAGTTTCGTGAAATCCAATGCGTTTACTTCCATGAATCAGATTCCGCGCGTGAAAAAAGAAGATTTGGTCAGAAAGGGACAGTTATTGGCGGACGGCGCTTCGACTGATCACGGAGAATTATCATTAGGACAAAATATTTTGGTCGCTTTCGTTTCATGGGAAGGATCAAACTATGAAGACGCGATCATTATTTCAGAAAAACTGGTGCAAGACGACCGCTATAGTTCCATCCACATTGAAGATTTTTCAATTGATGTGCGTGATACAAAGCTCGGGCCCGAAGTCGTTACCCGTGATATTCCGAATATCGGCGAAGAGAGATTAAAAAATCTGGATGAAACCGGCATTATCCGCATCGGCGCGGAAGTTGCCTCCGGTGATATTATGTGCGGAAAAATTTCACCTAAAGGCGAAGGCGATCTGACGAGTGAAGAACGACTTTTACGTGCCATCTTCGGCGAGAAATCCCGCGATGTCAAAGACAGCTCGCTCTATCTGCCTCACGGCGAATACGGAAAAGTTGTAGACATCAAAATATTTTCTCGGGAGCAAGGCGACAAGCTTTCAACAGGCGTGATCCAGCAGATCCAAGTATCGGTTGCTCAACTTAAGAAAATTTCAGTCGGTGACAAATTGGCCGGACGCCACGGAAACAAGGGTGTTATTTCGCGCGTCGCGCCAGTTGAGGATATGCCCTATTTGCCGGACGGAACTCCAGTGGACATGATCTTGAATCCATTAGGTATTGCTTCTCGTATGAACATTGGGCAAATCTTGGAAACTCATCTGGGATGGGCGGCTTTGAAGCTGGGTTACAAAGCGGCTACTCCGGCGCTGGAAGGCGTGACGGAAAAACAAATCCAGGAAGAATTGCGCAAAGCGGAATTGCCGGAAAACGGCAAGATTAGATTAATTAATGGACGCACGGGCGAATATTTTGATAATGAATCAACTGTCGGAGTGCAATACATCATGAAACTGCATCATTTAGTAGACGACAAGATCCATATGCGTTCGATCGGTCCATATTCTCTGATTACCCAGCAGCCATTGGGTGGCAAAGCTCAATTTGGCGGCCAGCGGTTTGGAGAAATGGAAGTGTGGGCGCTGGAAGGTTATGGCGCGGCTTACACTTTGCAGGAAATGTTGACCATCAAATCCGATGACGTAATGGGGCGCAGCAAAGCTTACGAATCGATTATCAAAGGCGAAGTTATTAAGAGTCCGAATATTCCTACTTCTTTCAATGTTTTGGTAAATGAATTGAAAGGTTTGGGCCTGAATGTTGAATTGACTGGCGTGAAGAGCGAAGATGATGAAGGCAGTTTTGAAAAAGCAGGGCGGGAATAATAAAATTTTGTAACATTAATTTCTTCAATTAAATTATAAAAATATGGATTCAATAACAAAAGTAAGCGACTTCACCAGTGTGAAGCTCAAGCTAGCCAGCCCGACTGAAATTTTGGAATGGTCGCACGGCGAAATTACCAAGCCGGAAACGATCAATTACCGGACCCAGCGTTACGAAAAAGACGGTCTTTTCTGTGAAAAAATCTTCGGACCGTCGCGCGACTGGGAATGTTATTGCGGAAAATACAAAAGGATCCGCTATAAGGGCATCGTTTGCGACAAGTGCGGCGTGGAAGTAACCCGTTCGAGCGTCAGACGTGAAAGAATGGGGCATATCCAGTTGGCTGTGCCGGTTTCGCATATCTGGTTTTTGCGCGGCGTGCCGTCCAAAATCGGTTTGGCTTTGGGTATGGGACCGCAAGACTTGGAAAAGGTTATTTATTTTTCCAGCTATATCATTTTAAACGTGGATGAGAAAGAAAGAGAAAGGGCCATCGCTCAGATCGAACAGGAATACAAGACTAAGCAAAAAGAGATTGGCAAAATAGAAGCGGCCCAAGTTGGCAAGGACAAAAAATTCGAGGAATTAAAAGGTATTTACCGGACCGCCAAAGACGAATTGAAAAGCATTACCAAGCTCAAGATTATTTCCGAGGTGGAATATTTTAATCTGTCTTCCCGCTATGGGCAAGTGTTCAGCGCCGGCATCGGAGCGGAAGCGGTCAGAAGAGTTTTGGAAGAATTGAACCTGGAAAAAGAAATTGAACATCTGAAGAAAGTTATCGCCAGCGATGAGAGCATCGACAAGAAAAAAGCGCTCAAAAGGATAAAATTATTCCAAGGTTTCATCAAATCCAGTTTGAAGCTGGAGTGGATGTTGCCGTTGGTGATCCCAGTCATCCCGCCGGATTTACGGCCGATGGTAGCATTGGACGGAGGACGTTTTGCCACTTCAGATTTAAATGATCTCTATCGCCGGATCATCAATCGTAACAATCGTTTGAAAAAACTGATCGAGATTGGCGCGCCGGAAGTGATCACGCGCAATGAAAAAAGGATGTTGCAGGAAGCAGTGGACGCGTTGTTTGATAACAGCGCGCGACGCGGCCAAGTCAGCGTAACAGCTTCGACCGGGCAAAGAAGAGCTCTCAGATCTCTCGCTGATACTCTCAAGGGCAAGCAAGGACGTTTCCGTCAAAACTTGCTGGGAAAGCGCGTGGATTATTCCGGACGCTCTGTAATTGTTGTTGGACCTAAATTGAAATTGCATCAATGCGGTTTGCCAAAGAAGATGGCGCTGGAACTTTTCAAACCTTTTATTATCAACAAATTAATTGAACGTGAATTAGCCTATAACGTCCGAAACGCTGGCAAAATGGTAGAAGCGGAAAGTGAAGAATCATACGAAATTCTGGACGAAATCATCTCGCATCACTATGTAATGCTAAACCGCGCTCCGACCCTGCATCGCTTGAGTATCCAGGCTTTTCAACCAGTGCTGATTGAAGGCAAAGCGATTCAGATCCATCCGATGGTGTGCTCAGCTTTCAACGCCGACTTCGATGGCGACCAGATGGCGGTGCATGTTCCACTGACCGACAAAGCGCGTGAAGAAAGTGAAAAATTGATGCTTTCTACAAATAATCTTTTGAAGCCGGCCACGGGAGAGCCGATTACGACACCGACTTTGGACATGGTGCTCGGGTGTTATTATTTATCGCATGTTGTAGCCGGGGCTAAAGGCGAAGGAAAAATGTTCGGTTCACCGGAAGAATCGATTATGGCCAAAGATTTGGGCATTGTTGATGTGCGCGCTTTGGTAAAAATAAATTATAACGGCAAAGTAATCGAAACTTCCGTCGGGCGAGTCATGCTGAACGATATCATTCCGGAAAATCTGAGATTTATCAATGAAGAAATGACCAAGAAAGAACTCAAGGGCTTGGTTGCGAAAGTTTTGGAAGCCAATGGACCGCAGGAAACAGCTTTGTTTGTCGATCGGATCAAAGATCTGGGATTCCAAGCGGTGACCAAATCCGGCATCAGCTGGGGTATGCGCGATTTGAATGTGCCTGAAGAAAAAAAGGAAATCATGACGGTCGCGGAAGGAAAGGTCGCGGTTATCAAACAGCAATATAATATGGGACTTTTAACTGAAGCGGAAAGAAAAAGCCAAGTGATCGAGATTTGGAATGATTCCAAAAACAAAATCACTGACGCGGTCAGAGCTTCGATCGACAAGGAGGGCCCGGTTTATTCCATGGTTTATTCCAAAGCCCGTGGCTCCGAATCAGTCGTGGTGCAGATGGCCGGTATGAAAGGTTTGATGGCCGGACCGACTGGAGAAACAATTGAACTTCCGATTAAGAGTTGTTATAAAGAAGGTTTGAACGTATTGGAATATTTTATCTCGACTCATGGCGCCAGAAAAGGTATGGCCGACACCGCCCTGCGAACCGCGACGGCTGGATACCTCACTCGACGCCTAGTGGATGTGGCCCAAGATGTGATTGTTCATGAAGCGGATTGCAAAGACAAGGTCGGAACTTATATTTACAGAGAAGACTCGGATCGGTTGGGACTGAGTTTCGCCGCGCGAGTAATCGGCAGATACATCACGGAAGATGTGGCGGATCCGAAAACGGGAGAAATTATCGTGGAAAAAGGCAATGTTGTGGTGAAAGAACAGGGGCTAAAGATTGAAAAAGCCGGCATTGCAAAAGTTAAGATCAGAACATTGGTAACCTGTAAAACTTCGCGGGGAGTGTGTCAGAAATGTTATGGAACTGATCTGGGCCGCGGCAGTTTGATCCAACTGGGACAGGCAGCCGGCATCGTCGCCGCGCAGGCTATCGGCGAGCCGGGAACACAGCTCACGATGCGTACCTTCCATATTGGAGGCGTGGCTGGATCAGATATTACCCAAGGTTTACCGCGGGTGGAAGAAATTTTTGAAGCGCGTCCGCCAAAAGGCGAAGCTATCATTTCCGAAATTGACGGCAAAGTAGTGAAAATTGAACACGGCGACAAAAGTATAATTGTCACAGTCGAAGCTCAGGATAAGACCAAAAAGACGGAGGAATATCAAGTACCGACTGGCAGCACATTGAAAGTGGCCGAAGGCGATCTGATCGGCAAAGGCACGAAGCTGTCCGAAGGCAATATTGACCTCAAAAAACTGTACAAAACCATGGGCTGGGAACAAGTATACCGCTATATTGTCAGGGAAATTCAGGAAATCTATGCTTCCCAGGGTGAAGGTATCAATGACAAGCATATCGAAGT
>Ga0172379_10006281_pt1 | contig 16001 bp, 13 predicted proteins | sample GrowelOW334metaG_FD_119756 | JGI IMG/M metagenome (GOLD analysis project Ga0172379, IMG submission 119756) | Groundwater microbial communities from an aquifer near a municipal landfill in Southern Ontario, Canada - Groundwater well OW334 metaG | ecosystem: Environmental > Aquatic > Deep... | reverse complement strand
GAGTACCGAAAAAGGCCCAAAAGAAGAGGAAAAAAGTATATTGGACGAGGCCGCAGATGCACCCGAAGAAATCGCAGAAATTTATGATGAAATGATATCAGAGCAAAGAGAAAGAGAGATTGTTAAAACGCAAAGAAAGAAAATGGCCGGAAAGGATGCCGCAGCCAAGGAAAGACTGGCTCAAAAAGAGAAAGATGATGCTCAAAGACGTGAAATGGAAACGCTCAGCGCAAGTGGCGCAATTAGAATTCCGGACAATATTACCGTTAAAGAGTTTGCTGAAAAAACCGGCATAAAAATCGCCAAGGTTATCGGAGAATTGATGAAAAACGGAATTTTGGCCAATATAAATCAAGAAATTGATTTTGAAACCGCGCAGGTTATCGCAGACGATTTGGGCGTGAAGATCGAAAGAATTCGTTCGGTTGCCACGACGGAAGATCTTCTTGCCGGAGATATTTCAAATCTTATCAAGGAAGATGATCCGAAAGCTTTAAAAGAAAGACCTCCCGTTGTTTGCGTTATGGGACATGTAGATCATGGAAAAACGAAATTGCTTGATGCTATTAGGAAAACCGATGTTGTTTCCGGAGAATCAGGAGGAATTACGCAGCACATCGGCGCTTATCAAGTTGAGAAAAAAGGAAAATTGATTACTTTCCTGGACACTCCGGGCCACGAGGCGTTTACGGCTATGAGGGCTCGCGGCGCGAAAGTGACTGATATCGTTATTTTGGTTGTCGCCGCGGATGAAGGCGTTAAGCCGCAAACAATCGAAGCCCTAAACCATGCAAAAGAAGCCGGAGTTCCGATTATCGTTGCAATTAATAAAATGGATAAACCTGGCGCTAATGTTGAAAAAGTAAAAGGGGAACTTGCCGAACACGAACTTGTTTCCGAGCAATGGGGCGGAAAAACCGTAATGGTTCCTATCTCCGCTTTGAAAGGCGATGGAGTTGATGATCTTTTGGACATCATTCTTCTTACGGCGGAAATGGAAAACTTAAAGGCAAATCCAAACCGCGAGGCTGTCGGAACTGTTATTGAGGCCCATCTGGACCCAAATCTTGGCCCCGTCGCAACAATTTTGGTAAATACAGGAACTTTAAAAACCAGCGACAATATTATTGTCGGCTCAACATACGGCCGTATAAAATTGATGACAGATCACAATGGCAAAACGATAACCATGGCACCTCCATCAAAGCCTGTTTTCATCTCAGGGCTTTCTTTAACGCCTAAAAGCGGAGACATTTTGCAGGTGGTAAAAACGGAAGGAATGGCCAAATCAAGAGCCTCCGAGGTTGCGCTTATCTCCAAGCAAAAAGCTTTGGAACAAATGTCCGGTATGAATCTTGTTATCTCAACAATCAAAACCGAAAAAATCTTAAGAATAGTTTTGAAGGCCGACACAAAAGGTTCGCTTGAGGCCATAAAAAGCTCAATCGCAAAAATTAAAAACGACGAAGTTGCCGTAAAAGTTATTCATGGAGGCGTCGGAACAATAACCGAATCAGATATCTTAATGGCTTCCGCTAGCAAAGGAATTATCATTGGCTTCCACACAAGTTATGACTCCCCTGCTGTAAAAAAGAGCGCTGAGCGCGAAAATGTCGGTGTAAAAATTTACACAATTATTTACGAAATGCTTGATGATATTAAACGAATTTTAACAGGACTTCTTGAACCGGAAGTGACCGAAACAATGATTGGAAAGGCTACGGTTCATCAAATATTCTTCAATAAAAGAAAGGAATATATCGCCGGTCTAAAAATAACAAACGGCAAGCTTGAGCCAAAAGTAAGGCTAAAAGTTCTTCGCGGAAGAGATGACGAATACGTTGGTGACGGATTTTTGGATTCTCTACGAAAGGGCACTGACATGGTAAAAGAAATGAAAGAAGGAAGCGAATGCGGAATTAAATTTATCGCGCAAGGAGATTTTGTTCTAATGCCAAATGATGTTCTTGAAGCCTACAAAAAAGAGAGCCATGCGAAAACCCTCTAAAAATTTCATATGCGCTATTCCAAAAGTTTTGTAAAAACAAGAAAAGAAGTTCCAAAGGATGCCACTACAAAAAGTCACCAATATCTTGTTCGCGGCGGATTTATTTATCAACTTTCTGCAGGATTGTATGATTTCCTTCCGCTCGGATATAAAGTTTTGATGAATTTGGACAAAATTATTAAAGAGGAACTTTCGAAAAAAGGCGTTGAACATTTGCTTATGCCGCTTGTACATCCCGCAAGTCTTTGGCAGGAAACCGGCAGGTATAATAAAGTGGATGTGCTTTTAAAATTTAAAAGTCGAACCGGTTTGGATTGTGTACTTGCTCCAACTCACGAAGAAACAATCACCGATCTTGCGCGAAGATTTATCACAACTTATAAAGATTTACCGAAGATTTTAAATCAGAATCAATGGAAATACAGAGATGAATTAAGGGCTACCGGAGGCCTACTACGCACTCGTGAATTTTTAATGCAAGACGCTTACAGTTTCGATGCCGACAAAAAAGGTTTGGATGAAAGTTTTATAAAAGTCAGCGAGGCTTATCATAATATTTTTAAAAGAATTGGAATTGAAGTTACTGTTGTTAAGGCTGATAGCGGCACAATGGGCGGAAGTGATTCTCAAGAATTTATGGTAATTTCCGAAGCAGGAGAAGATCAAATTTTTGTTTGTGATAAATGTGATTACAAAGCAAATCTTGAGAAAGCCGAATCGAAATTCGAGGCTCTGCCGGACACGAAAGAGAAAATGGAGCCGATGAAGCGCGTCGAAGGAAAAGGAATAATCGGCGTGGAGGAATTAGTGAAATTTTTGAAAGTTGACGTTAAAAAAACTACAAAAACTTTGTTGTTCCAAGCAGATAAAAAAGTTGTGGCTGTTATGGTTCGCGGAGATTATGGAATCAATGAAACAAAACTTAGAAATTATTTAAAATGCGACAGTTTGGAATTGGCAAGCGCCGAGACCGTAAAAAGGCTTACCGGAGCTGAAATTGGCTTTGCAGGACCTGTAAATTTACCGAAAGAAATTAAAGTTATCGCCGATATCACCTGCAAAGACAGGGTAAATTTTGAGGCCGGTGGAAACGAAACTCACTTCCACAATTTGAATGTAAATTTTGAGAGAGATTTTCCGACTCCTGAGTTCACAGATGTCCGCGAAGTTAGTGAAGGAGACATTTGTCCGAAATGCGGAAAAGGACATTTATCAAAAGCTACTACTATCGAACTTGGGCATGTTTTTAAACTTGGAACTGTTTACACCGAAAGTATGAAGGCGCACTACACAGATGCCGACGGAAAGGCAAAACCGATGGAAATGGGATGTTATGGAATCGGCATTTCCCGCCTTGTGGCTGCGATTGTTGAGGCCTGCCATGACGAGAAAGGAATGATTTGGCCGAAGACTGTTGCGCCATACATTGTTCACTTAATTTCGCTTGGAAATGACGAAAAGATTTTGAAAGAGGCGGACAAAGTTTATGAGGAGCTTTTGGCGGCTGGGGTAGAAGTTTTGTATGATGACAGAGATGATACCGCCGGCGTTAAATTCGCGGACGCGGATTTAATCGGAATCCCGCTAAGGCTTGTTGTAAGTAAAAGAAGTTTGGAAAGTGGCGGAATTGAGTGGAGAGAAAGAGGAGATAAGGATTTTTCTGCCGAAAAATCTGTTGTTAAATTTAAAGATTTAAAAAAGAAAATTGAAAATTTTATTGCTGGGTAAAAATGGGATGCTTGGTTCGGAGTTCACAAAGCTACTTTCAAAGAAAGATGGCGTTGAGTTAATTGCGACAGACAAAGACGGTTTTGATATAACCGATGCAAGAGCATTGGAGATGTTTTTTGACGAGCACAGGCCACAAGTCGTAATTAATTGCGCAGCGTATACTTTCGTGGATAACTGCGAAACTAACAGCGATTTGGCCTTTAAAGTTAATGCCGAAGCGCCAAAGAATATGGCCAAATTCTGCAAAAAGCATGATGCGATTTTAATTCACTTCAGTACAGATTATGTTTTTGCAGGTGAGAAAAAGGACTATTTCGAAGAGGATATCCCCTCTCCAATTAGCGTTTATGGGAACTCGAAATATCAAGGAGAGAAAAATATCGCCGCGGAGTGTGAAAAATTTTATATCGTTAGAATTTCCACTTTGTTTGGAGAATTCGGAAATAATTTTGTGAAAAAAATATATGAAGCCGCGAAGACAAAAAATTCCTTGGATGTTGTTGATGATTATGTTTCCTGTCCAACATACGCCAAAGATTTGGCCGAAAGGATTGTTGAGGATTTCGTTAGCGGCAAGCTTAAATTCGGCATCTATCATCTTACGAACGAGGGCACGGTTAGCAGATATGAATTTGCCAGAGAGATTATCAAGCTGGCTGGTCTAAAAACTGAAATAAAACCTATTTTGGCAATAAAGGAGGACGATATGGCCGCAAGGCCTCATTGGTCTATTTTAAAAACTAAAAAAGTAAGTCCCTTGCGACATTATGAAGAAGCTCTTAAATTTTATTTGGATTTAATTAAATAATAATGAAAGGAGTAATTTTGGCGGGAGGTACCGGCAGCCGATTGTATCCTTTAACCAAGGTTACAAACAAACATCTTCTTCCGGTTTATGATAAACCGATGATTTTCTATTCGCTTTTTACGCTTAAAGAAGCCGGGATAAAGGATGTCATGATTGTGTCCGGAAGGGATCATGCAGGAAGTTTTCTTAAACTTCTGGGTTCCGGAAAAGATTTTGGAATGAATTTTTCTTTTGAAGTGCAGGAGGAGGCCGGCGGCATAGCGCAGGCTCTTTCACTCGCACGTGAGTTCGCCGGCCGCGACAAAATAGCAGTTGTTCTTGGTGATAATATTATTGAAGACAATTTGGCGAGGCATGTAAAATCTTTTGAAAAACAAAAATCTGGAGCAAAAATTTTTCTTAAAAAAGTTAAAAATCCAAAAGCTTATGGTGTTTGTGAAATCAAGAATAAAAAAGTCACGAATATCGTAGAGAAGCCAAAAAATCCAAAATCCAATCTGGCTGTTATTGGCTTGTACATGTATGATTCCAGCGTTTTTGATATAATCAAACATCAAAAACCTTCACGAAGGGGTGAACTCGAAATCACTGACGTAAATAATGTTTATTTGGAAAATGGAAATTTAACTTACGAAGTTCTAAAAGGTTTTTGGGGCGACTGCGGTGAATCTTTTGACACTCTTCTAAACGCCTCTTATCTGGTAAAAAACAGTCGGTTTGCTAAAATTAGCGATAGACTTACCATAAAAAAATGAAAAAAATACTGATTACCGGATCAATCGCCTATGATCACCTTATGACTTTTGACGGTAAAATGAAGGACTTTTTTCTTAAAGGTGCCGAACATTTTAGCCTGTCTTTCCAGACAAATATCGAAGAATTATTCTTTGGTGGATGTGCCGGAAATATCGCTTATACATGCCATTTACTTGGAGACAAGCCTTATATTGTTTCTGTTGTAGGAAATGATTTTGATAAGTATAAAAAGTGGCTCGAAGAAAATAAAATAAGTTGTGATTACATTTATGTCGATAAGAATAAAAATACCGCTTCCGCATACATGCTAACGGATAAAATGAACAGTCAATTAACGATGTTTTCCGTTGGTGCGATGCAGGATATATCATCACTTTCAAATTTTGATTTTAATAAGCTTCCGGACATTGATTACGCTATTATTTCGCCCGGATTCCCCTATTCAATGCTCTATTTTGCCCAATCTTGCATAGAGAAAAAGATTCCTTATCTTGTAGATCCTGGGCAAAGTCTTACCGCCCTTACTCACGATGCTTTAATTTCACTTATAGATTCTTCCGACGGATTTATAGTTAATGAATATGAAGGGGAATTGATTGAAAAAAAGATGGCCATGCCATTGTCCAGAATCGCAAAAAGAACATCCTTTTTAATAAGAACTGTAGGCTGTAAAGGAGCGGAAATTTATCATGAAGGAAAAATCAAAAAAGTGCCTGCCGTTAGCGGCTTGGATATTAAAGATGTAACCGGCGCAGGAGACGCTTTCAGAAGCGGTTTTATTCATGGATTTGTCGGCGGCGAAAGTCTTGAGAGGGCATGCCAAATCGGCCACACCGCCGCCTCCTTCGTAGTCGAGCAAAAAGGCACACAAACTCACAAATTCACTTTAGAGTCGTTTACTCAACGACTTAAAAAACATTATGGCTCTTAATCATTTCCTCAAGTTCTTTCAATTCTTCGAAGGCTTTTTTGTTAAAGGCTTTTAAATTTTCTTTTACGTTTGAATAATTCTTCTCCAGACTTTCAAATCTATTTTTCATTTCGCCGGAAGTTATCTTTCCAAAATCAATTCCAAGCTCCGAAAGTCCGGCGAATTTTAGAAACGCCTCAAGCTTTTTTGCATATTCAAGAGCCAAAAACGGCGTCTGAATCTTTATAGCCCCAATTACCGAATGCAGCGGCATTCCGACCACAAATTTTGCCTCCGCAAAAAGCCTCAAGGCCTTTTCCGGAGTTTCCGGAACAATAGTATTCTCATGTAAATTTTCATCCGATTTATGAAACGCCACAAACTCAACTTCATATTTTTTCTCATTCAAAATCCATTCTTCAAATTTTCGCAGTTCTTCCAAAACTGATTTTGTAAGATTTTTTGATTCTCTTAAAACGAACACAACTTTTTTCTTTCTTTCCTCCGGCGATTTTGCAATCTGAGTTCGAAAAGCCGCGTCCGGCATAATATATATTGGCTTGCTTACGCCAATTGTTTGCAATATCACTTTTGAATGATAATCTCTTAAAACTATCAATTTCGCCCTGTTAAAAACCTTGGAAATAATTTTTCTCTGCATAATTCCGCCAATATTTTCCAGGCTTTGCCCAAGAATGAAAATCGGTTTTTTATAAATTCCCGCCCAAAGAGCCTGAATCCCCCAAATAATATTTGCTCTTTTTTTAATACTCGCGAAAAGTCCTCCGCCCCCAATGACAAAAACATCACATTCTTTTAACGCCTGCTTTGTTTTTTTCAATCTGCTCTGAAAAAGCGACTTTGAAAAACTCCTAACTCCAGCAGGAAACATAAAAAGCGACTTTACTCTATGAATTCTCTCAACTTCCTGCGGATCAGCTCCCAGAACTGTTATTTCGGCTTCCGGAAAAATATTTTTCATCATTTCCAGCGCTCCTTCAAGAATCATTTCATCCCCGATATTTCCCGCTCCGTAATTTCCCACGATTACAATTTTTTTCGCCATATTCGTAATTATGCAGCCTTAAAACTATAACTTTTTCTGTGTATTTCACAGCGCCCGAATTTTATCAGATTGCTTCGATGAGCGCGAGTTCCATATCCCATATGTTCTTCAAATCCGTATTTGGAAAATTCTTTGGCATACTTTTTCATAACTTTATCTCTCGTCACTTTTGCCAAAATTGATGCCGCCGCGATGCATCGGACTTTTGCATCGCCCTTTATTATTGTTTCGTGGCGGACGGTTAAAATCTGCTTATCTCTGCCATCAATAAGCACAATTTCCGGAGTTTTTTTCAATGCTTCAACGCATAATTTATTTCCCAGCCTTACCGCGTTTAAAATATTTATCTCATCAATCGTTATGTGCGAAACGAGAACAATAGAATAATCCACCGCGTTTTTTAAGATTATTTCAAAAAGCCGCTCTCTTTGTTTTGCCGAAAGTTTTTTGCTGTCGTTGAGCCCCGGAATCTTTGCGTTTTCTTTTAAAATAACCGTGGCACAGGCCACCGGACCCGCCAAAGGGCCTCGTCCGGCTTCGTCCATCCCAGCAATTATGTTAAATCCGGCCTTCTTAAGCCTCGCCTCCATCGGTATAAATGAAGTTTTCATATAAGCCTTGAAAAGGCTGAGGGCTATCAGAGCCTCAGTCTTAAGCTGCTTCTTCAGCTTCAGCAGTTCTTCCTTCAGCCTTGGCCTTTGCAGCTTCTTCTTTTGCTTTTATTGCAGCCAATTCCTCAATAGACTTCTCAACTTCTGCCTCCTCTTCAACAAAGTCCTCTTTCATTCTGGCTGATTTTCCAAATCTGCCTCTCATATAATACAATTTTGCTCTGCGCACTTTTGATTGCTTCTTAATCTCTATTTTCTTGATAATTGGTGAATATACCGGGAAAATTTTCTCAACACCAATTCCTTCTACAACTTTTCTCACTGTTATAGTTTTATCAGCTCCGTGGCCGCTATTAACCTTTATCACCAATCCTTCAAAAATCTGTACACGCTCTTTGTCACCTTCTTTAATAATCTGGTGAACGCGAACTGTGTGTCCTGCCCTGATTTCCGATAAGGCTTTCTTATTCTTAAGCGGTAACTCCTGTATTTCCTGTAAAAGATTCATTTCTTTCTAATTAAAATTGCTAGCAGAATATATAGAAGGATTTGGCTAAAATCAAGGTGATTTTTGGGAGGAGCGAACTATTTGAGTTTATCAGACACGCCTATTCTCCTTCAAAATATATTTCTATTACCAAAGGAGGATTCTTGCTGTCGTCAACTCTTACTTCTATAGTTTTCCCAATCCAAGTATCAATTCCTCCCGAGGCTGTTTTTTCAAGTTCATTTACCGCTCTCCCACTCATCGGCAATCTGCTTTCATCCTTAAGCTTAAGCCAGTAACCTTTTTCATCTTTTTCTAAAACTCCTTTTCTTTCATCATCCATTAACTCCTCGTCTGGAGTAGCACTTTCTGGACGAAAGAATCCCCCCTCCTTTAACTTCCAAACGCCATCAAAGCCATTAAAGGTAGGAAGTTTAGTGGGCAGTGGCTTTTCTGCAGATGGTGTAAATTCTTTTAATGCAATTTGACTTAAGATATCCCAAGCACCTTGAGTAAAACGTATTTTGCCTTTTTTTGTATCTCGATATGCTAGTGATGTCTGCGGAAGATTGATAAAATTTATACCATTGTCACGTCTCGATAGCGTGCTTGAATCTATGCCCCATTCTTCTAGTGTTGCAATTAGATCATCAATTGAGTCAAATTCCATTGCTTTAATGGATTCTGTTGTAGGAATACTACTATGATTTTCTCGTGTCATGTTTTTTGAGTAATTGCTTAGTTTGCTATTTTAGCAATAAATCCGAGTTTGTCAAGTGCGGTTGTATAAAATCCATCATGAAAATCTGTGCTATATCTTCCTAATTGGAATGTCCGTCGAAGGATCGTTGATTATCTCGTTCAAGAACTTATCTTTACAGTCTATGCGGTATTTGTAGTCGGATTCGTTCATGACCGTGAATTTTACCGGCCTCTGAGTCCTTAAGTCGCTGTTCAAATAATTTGCCAGCTTATCTTTGTCCATTTCTCCAACTATAAGCATGTCCACAGAAGTCGTGTCTTTCTCAACAAAAAGGCCAGACAAAGCCAAAAGCTTAACGTCACCAAGCTTCTCCAAGTCTCTTGCCACTGTCTGATTGGACGATGTCGCTTTTATAAAAATATTCCTTAAATCTTCGAACAGGATAAAATCTTTGTTCACACAATAATACTTCTTTCGGTTTTTAACTTTAGCCCTAAGAATTCCAATCTTCTTAAGATTATCCAACTCTCTTCGCACAGAGTTAATCTGCTCATCAAGCTTCCTTGTAATCTCCCTTATGAAGAATTCTTCGTCGGGATTTAACAGTAAAAGAGTAAGCAGCTTTATACGCGCGTTCGATGTAAAAAGCCTTTTCAACATGCATCCTAATTATTTGCCCACGCGAAATGTACACAAATTGTATACAGAATGCAATATTTTTTTGCTCAATGTTACATGACGTCGTCTTCGTCGCTGTCGGAAGCCATAAACTTCTGGAAGAAGAGATGGTAAAAAACGCCTGTGATTATTCCCAGCGCGCTTATTCCCAAAAGTACGAGAGCCGGATTGCTATCAATTGAGAAGAAGAAAAACATCATGTTCGTACATTGCGATCCGATGTTTTCAAAAGACAGAATTAAAACAAGAACTGTAAAAATTATTGAGCCGGCGAGATAAAAAGATTTCATAGGAAAAAATTAAAAGCTACTTTCGCCGGTGATTTTACTACATTCACCATCATTACGCCAGTACTCTTTCAAAAAGTTCCCTCAAAACCAGACGATTCTCAATCTGGGCTTTTAGTGGGCCTTTTTTGAAATCTTCGTCAATTTTGGCGTGATCTTTTTCTGGATAAAAAGATTTTACTTTCTTTAATTCGGCAGCCATTTTTTCATCGCTAACCGCTATCTTTTCTTCCTTAATCACTTGCTGAAGTGAAAATCTTATTTTCAGACGTTTCTCGGCCTCCGGTTTGTATCTTTCGTGCAACTTATCCTCTGTGATTTTGGCTTGCTCAAGGAACTTTTCGAACTCTATACCCTTTGATCCCATGTCTTCTTTAATATCATCAATTATGTAGTGAATTTCTTCGTGAACTAACGATTCAGGAAGTTCAACTTTCACCTTCTCCAAAAGCTCTTCCAGATATTCATTTTCCCTGGCGTGCTTAGCCTCATCCTCTTTTCGTGCCTTTATATTTTTCTCCAATTCAGCCTTAAATTCCTCAATTTTCATCTTTTTTCCGGTGATTTTTTCAATAAATTCCTCATTTAATTCCGGAACGACCGCCTCTTCAACCATTTTCACCTCAACTTTGAATTTCAGTTTCTTATTTTGATAACTTTCCTTGTGATAATCCTTTGGAAATGTAATATCAAATTCTTTCTTATCGCCCTTCTTTAAGCCAATAAGTTCATCTTCAAACCCCGGAATCAAACTATCTTCCCCGATTATAACGGGATGATTTCTGCTTTTTGTACTTTCATCAGCCTTGCCATTCTCGTCAAATCCTTCAAAATCCACTTCAGCTCTATCCCCTTTTTTGGCTCCACTGTCCACTTCCTTGTATGTTGTGGCATATTTTTTCAGATCAGTTATCGCGCCTTCTATGTCTTTTTCCGTAACTTTCGTATCTTTTGGCTTTATCTTTATGGATTTATAATCCTTTATTTCCACTTCCGGCATAACGGCAACAGTCGCCTTGTATGTAAGAGGATTGTCCTTCTCGATATGGATTTTTGGCCTGCTTATGACCTCAATCTTCTCTTTTGTAACCGCATCGGCATAACTTCTTTGAATGGCCAATTCCTGCATTCTGGCAATAATAAACTTCTCTCCAACATGCTGTTTTAGAATTTCCGGATGGATATGTCCGCTTCTAAATCCTTGAATTTTTACCTCTTTTGAAATCTCCTCGCATGCCTTAATTTCGTGTTTCTTAAGCTCTTCCGGCGAAACCGTTATTTCCAGTTCGACTTCAGACTTTGGCAGTTTTTTAATCTTATATTCCATGAATTTAAATTAGAAAATCAACGGTGCCCAGAGTATCAGACAGGGCAGTGCTTTGCAAGTATCAGGGCTCAGCCCTGGGCTGAGCCCGAAATGATTGCTTAAAAGATGGATTTTTGGTATAATTATTTGATAATTTCGAAGCTAAACATGGAAATAAAAATAAAAACAAATAAGACGCACGAAAGTTCTCTGTTCGGAGAACACAGGTTTGCAATGGTTTACACTCCCGGAGAAGCTCCGGCTGAAAATTTGCCTCCCGTTGAGGCTAAAGAAAAAATTGAGAACGAACAGGCCGCAATAATTTTTGCCACCAAGCTGGAAATTGCAAAACGCCCCGGAGATAAATTTCAAGAATCCTTTGGAATGGAGCCAAATCCGTACAGAGAGGACTTCTTAAAATTTTTCAAAGAAAGCGGCATGGCAAATGAAACATCCCGAATAACCGATGTTAAAAATATTGTCGGTGGTATCCGCATATCTTTCGCTGGAGCAGATAAGCCTTTTGACATTACCGGCAAAGCTCATAAGGCGCTTATTTGGTCTGACATAGTCGCAAAAGCCGAGAAAGAATATAAGGGGACAAGTAAATTCAATATAGGAGTTTTTGCCGCCGAAGCGTCCAAAGAAGGCTCCGGTTCAAGTGAACTTGCCGACGAAATAAGTAAAAACGGAAATACGGAAGATCTTCAAAAGGATTACATGCGCAACAGGTCTCAGGCGGCTATGGACTTTAAAGCTGCGGTAGAAAAAGCCCGCAATGATCTTTATGTAATTTATAACAATGAAAATCTTAAGGACATGAGCAATGAAGACTTGTCGCAGAGAATAAGGGCATGTCTAAGAGCGCGATTGGATAAAAATTCCCCTGTTTATAATTATTTGGACAACTATGACGCAATCGTAGACTGGCCAATTAAGGGTCGCGAGAAAGATAAAAAAAATAAACCGGCTGTAATTTATGTAAAAAGTACAAAAACCGGGAAGGGCGACATTGGCATGAAAATAGCACTCACAAAAGACAATATAACCGTAAATGATGGTAGTCTTGAGAGTGATTTACCTGGCGTTGGAAATAGCAGTGTAGAAATTGCCGAACCGCTTAAAGAACGCAAAGAAGAGACTGTTGCCAAATTGAAATCCGATATGGAGGTAAGCTGGGAGCGCTTTATGAAAGATGGCCATCCGGAATCAAATTGGCCCGAGGTTTACGGCTTATCCGGCCATAGAAAAAATCTTGCCGATGAATATTCTAAATTTCTTAGAATTATGATTGATCAAGACAAAGATGTTCAGCGCGGCTTGGGGCTTTTAACAACTGCGGATTTTCCGGTTGTTAGTCTCCCATTTAACGGAAATTATAAGGAGCACCATTTGACCGTTTCTTATGTCAGAAAAGGAGAGTATCCGGGCATCCAAATGAGATGGTACAAAAACGGAAGCCTCGTTGATGAAACAAAAGATGTCTACCCTATCGCTTCAAAATCTGTTAACCAGATGGATATTTCCAGCCCTATTGATCCTAAAATTTCAAATAAGTCTTCTGTTGAACAAGATAAGCTTTATGCGAATTCTCCTGCAAGTATTTTTGCGGGCACCAGACTTGAAAGTGATAAGCTTAAAGATGAGCTAAAACGTGGACAGGCCGATAAAGCACAAAAGATTGAGGCCGGAGTAAGTTACAGCGAATCCACGCCATTCTCATACGAAGCTAAAGACGTTCCTAATTTAAATACATGGCAAATATCTGTATTTACTTCTTTGGAAGGAATAAATCCTGATAAATGGAATTATTGGACGCCTGAAGGTAGAGCTGAAACAAGAAATAATTGGATACTTTTAGGATTGCCGGCCGGTGTTGACGGTCAAGCCGGAGATAAAAATGTGGCTCTTTTTGATGGAATGTTCAATCAATTTAGAAAATGTTCTGATGAAAAATTCTTAGCCGGAAAAAGCCCGGAAGTGCAGAGCTGGTACAGAAATCCGGAAAATAAAAATCCGGACAGCAAAGCAAATTTGGCAAAGATTGATAAACCTTTTGTTGCGGCCATGGATTTTTACAGCAATGTAAAAACTGTCGTTCAAAAACAATTGGAAATACGTAACTCTCAGGAAAGTCTTGATAAATCCTCAAAAACCCTATTGGAACGAGTTGGTGGAACTGCCGGAGGTGTAGCAAAAGAAAATTGGCTAAACATAAGAAATGCTGTAAAGAAAGATAATTGGATGACCATCGGAATCTTTGCCGTGAGCGCATATTGTATTTATCAATACTTTTTAAACGACAAGGAAACCGAGGGCTGGAGAAAAAATGTTAAGCCCGCTTTGCTATTGGCTGGTGCTCTGGGAGGACTTGCGTATGTGGCTAAAATCGGAGGATATGATGTTTCAAATCTGTGGCCTCGAGGAGCCGACGGAATAAAGGGCACTCCTTTTGAACCGCTAACAAAAGTTGTTCCGGAAATGAACGGAGTTGATGGAGAAAAACTTAATTCCAGCATTATGGCCAGGGCATATCCAATCCCGATGGCCAGACTTTATCAAGAATATCAAAATTCAACTGACAAAAAGACTATCGATCCAAAAAGACTTTCCCCTTATTTTAAAGAATTTGATAAACGCAGCTCCAAGGATTTGGAGAATAACAAGAATTATAACGATGCTTCACGCCAGCTTTATCTTATGGCAGAGTACATGAAACTTGCCTATGAAAGGACTCTTGGCAAAACCGAGAAAAAGACTTTGGGAGAGAAATTATCCGAACATCCATTCAACAAATCCAGTGTCCTTGGACTTGCAGATATTTTATCAGGATCCGTTGAGGGGTACGAATTTGATTTAGCTTCCGGAGAATATAAAAAGCAAAAAACGACAGATGAGAAAGAAGCTGAACAGATCGCAAAAAACACACCAACTTCTGAAAAAATTGGCAAGGCTACAGGGAAAGGCGCCGAAATTGTTGCAAATACATTAAAATCGATTCCTGGAGGAGTTACTAATGCTGCAGGAGAATTTAAAAAAGGCTGGAAAAGTACCGACAAGAAGAAAGGTTAAAATGCATAACACTATTAACGCTAATATATTATGGCTGAAGCATTAGAAGGCCCAGACGCTAACAACAAAGGTAATGTTGATTCTGTTGTAAAGAAAGAGCTTCCTGCTTTGAGTAAAAATGTGCAGCCAAGCCCCGATGATGTTAAAAAGATAAGTGATTTTCTTGGCGAACCCGTGACTGTTATGGAAGGCATAAGAAGCCTAACTCCATTTCTTGAAACTCAGGATAAGAAAATTTGTTTCAATCTTCCAGCGCTTACAACCTCACCGGAAGATTTCGCGAAGAATTTTAATAATGTTAGATCGACAATGGTAAGCCAATTTCCGAATTCAACTTTTAATATCGCCGAAGCTAATGGGCAAAAAGTTGATATTCAGGTTAGCTTGGCCACAAATTCCGGAAACCACTTCAATTTGAACATAAATGGAAGCACTCCCGATGCCTCGGTCGCGTGTGAAGGCTCATCCGGTCCTGAAATTATATATAAAAATTTGACTCGTATATTTTTGCCTGTAAATGGAATGCCGCTAAATGATGTTTCCAAATATCTCGATAAGGCAAATGCGTCTTCTGTAAAAGAAAGTGTTAAGCCTGTCATGGGCGTTAATGTTGATTCTTTCGACGTTAATGGACAGACGATTTTAAGAAGCCGAGGCAATTCATCTCTTATTCTTGATGGATCCGGCAAACTTCAAGTCGGAGGAGGATGGGCGCCAAACGCAGACGTGGTCGCACAATCCGCCGATGATCATCAGGCTGTTGTTGTGGAAAAATCCGGAGATCGTGGTAATTACTTTTTAGTCACTCTTATTGACACAAAAGATAATAGCGAAGGACTGGCTTACAAAACACAACAGATTGAAAGAGTTGAATATGATAATTGGCTTCAAAAAACTCAGCTGGATGGTAAATTGAGCAAATTATAGACTTTTGAATCAAGTGGAGCTTGACATTTTTAATGTAAGTTGTATTATTGGTGCTTGCGTACAATTTAAGAAAATGTTTCTTTGTCTACGCAAGAGAAATTTGAAATCACCCTGAATGTTAAACTTGCCAATAATGGCTACTTAGAGTAGATTCACATATGCTCCCTTAAAAAATAGCGTGTGCGTGCCGAGTGCTCGGGCCAAAAACGAGCTACTGATTATGTTTTCAAGCGGCTTGCCGTTTGAGATAGTTAGGTTAGGGTATTGAGGCTAAGGCTTTTCTAGGGCTTTGATATTGCTAAACTAACCAAGACCCTCCCCCAAGTGGGGAGGGTTTTTTGTTGGCGGCGATTGACCTTGAGGGCCAACCTTGATGGTCGGCTTGAATTTCTGTAGCTTCCTGTTAATATGGCTCGTGCCTCGTTTTGCGAGGTCAGAAAGTCGTTACCGTGGTGAGTTTAGCTCAGTTGGTAGAGCATCGGGTTGTGGTCCCGAGGGTCATGGGTTCGAACCCCATAACTCACCCCATGTTTTCTAGTCAATAGCTTTGCATCACTTCTAGGGGCGTTTGCATTTGCAAACCCATATGCGGCCTTTCGGTATTGTAGTAGTGCAAATATTCAGGAATAGCCTTCTGATATGCCGCAAGGG
>Ga0172379_10006280_pt1 | contig 16002 bp, 21 predicted proteins | sample GrowelOW334metaG_FD_119756 | JGI IMG/M metagenome (GOLD analysis project Ga0172379, IMG submission 119756) | Groundwater microbial communities from an aquifer near a municipal landfill in Southern Ontario, Canada - Groundwater well OW334 metaG | ecosystem: Environmental > Aquatic > Deep... | reverse complement strand
TTTGCTTAACTTTGCTTAAGTTAAGCAAATCGTTTTAAAGTCTCAAAACTCGTTCACAATCGTTTTTGGTTTTCGGATTGGTGTAAATCTCTTACTCCGGTCGAACCGCTCGCCCCAAGGGCAAACACGGGGCAAGAATGGGTTATACATTCGCGTACTTGGCCAGCATTTCTTTCATTTGGTCTAAAACTACCGTCGGATATTTGTATTCGCTTGCCCAGTCAAAAGTTCGGAAATCGTTGAGTAGGGCGAGCCATTTATTGTCTTTGTTCTTTCCAGAACTTATACTTTTTATTTTGAATACTAACCAATCTCTCCAGTTTATTCCAATTTTGGTTTTTGTTAGCATCATCGAACATTTTATTCAACTCTAGACCAGTCAAACCAGCCAGCATTGCAGATATTTCATATCTTATGCCTTGATTATCACCTGGATTTAATTTAAGAATCAATCTAAATAATTCTTCTGCTTTTTCATACTCACTATTATCCCAATAAAGATCAGCCATGTAACCAATAGCTCTTAATGGGGCTCTATTTTCCAATACTCCCCACTCCATCTTCTTCGGCCATTTAGGAAAAGCTTTTAAAGTCTTTTTGTATGCGGTTTGAATACATTCTTCTCTTCTTTCTTTATCTTTGTCCCTAGCATAAGCTGATACCAATCCGACATATGTCTGAATATATTCTGGATCCATTTCTTTTGCTTTCAAAAGTAATTCTTCTGCTTTTGAAAAATCACCCATATTCAAAAGATCCATGGCATCATAATAAAGATCATTTTTATTTTGTATCCTCATTGTTATATGACTATTTTTGATATTTTGTTCAGTAAAGGCCTTCATCAAGCCACCGAAAGTGTCTGCTTTACCACTCTCCATGGCTTGACAAATCGCACAATCATCATCACCTTTCCACTCTTTTCTCTTATTTTTTGATTTTTTCATATAATTAAAATTCAATAGAGTTAATGTACTCCCTGAACATCTTCACCTTCTTGCTGTCTTCAGAGTTGATAAGGAATGGCTCGATGTCTTGAGCGAGAGCATTAAAATCAAGATCTGATGTCTGCTCGAGCAATATCTTTTTTAATTCTTCCGCATTCTTTACTCCAAGCTTTGCCTTTAGGTATGCATAATTTGGCTTTGTTTGCGGTATAAGAAAAACAATATCAAAGAAATCACGACCCTTTGCTCGCTTGCGGTTTAACGCCGCATAAATCTTTTGTGATAACAAAATGTCGATAGGGGTAGTAAATATCTGGGTGAAAACATCAAACTTATTGAGTATCTTTGTATCCTTCTTATAATCAAAAGCGTGAGAGACAGTATCGATCTGAATCATTATCTTTTCTTCTTGAAGATCGGACATGTCATTGTCAAACAACACCTTTGGCATTCTTATGTAGGAACGATATGCACCCTTAAATACATTCTTTATCTCGACCTCGTAGCCTTGGAGTTCAAGACCCTTCTTTACTTCATTGGCAAGATCATCGAACTGTTCTTCGGTAAGCTTAAAATTATCAAAGTCGAGATCTTCGGAGAATCTACTGTTGTTGTACACAATACGCAAGGTCGTACCGCCAAGAAATATGAGGTCCTGTGCATACTTTGAATTGAAGATAATCTCCAGAATCTTATACTGCAAATACTCTCTCAAAATATTTCTCTTGAAAGGCTTCTGATTATCCGGATAGTATTGTTCTATATTCTTGAGACTAAGCATGATTATTTATATATGTTAAAAACTTCTTTGCCCGACGAGCCAAAGACTTATTATGAAAGGCTTCTAAATACTTATTAAACTTTTCAATATTTAGCTTCTCTTTTAATTCAGAAGTATTGAATCTCATTCCTTCAAAGGATTCGTCATCACTAACCTTTGAATTGAAATATAAATAATCCAAGACTGCCTTTTCTATTTCCGCAATCTGATAGTGATGACCACTATACTCTCGGAGTTCATATCCGAACATAAGTTCAGGCTGTACATGTCTGTAGATAAAATCGCCAACAGGGGTCTTCATGTTCTTGGTACGTTGAGAAGTGACTGACGTTACTCCGTAGACTGCTTCAGGAATTAATCCGTAAATAGATAGCGCCATTTCAAGTGAAATGTAAGACGGTTCGTATACTCTATTTGCGATAGTGAATAGTGTAGGTTCATTGATCTGCAAATCAGAAAAGATGTAAAAACCCTTGCAGATCTTCTTTACATAATCCTTCTTTTGCCACTCGCTCAATCTTTGCTTATGGAACAACAAATCCACCTTCTCGATATCCTTTATTGAGAAGATTGGGTAGTTCTTTAGTTGTGTCTTTAAGTCTAAATACTGCATTTTAATCAATATTATTCCGCTTTTTAGGAACAATAATGCATATTATAGCATAAGTCCATTTAGACAACAACTAGCATAAACCTGCAAATCTAGGGTAATATTCAATGGGTATAGTTCACTTTACCTAATTAAACCACCCATTCCGGCTGATCCAGCAATTGCCTCATCTGATTGAGCGAAGTCTCGGGAAAATCAAACAAATCCTGCCATTTTACGGTTCGGAACTCGTTCAAATGTGGGAGCCAAAAAAGCCGCTAAACTGCAAATTGCTTTTGATTTTGCGCCAGTTGGCAGTTCTGAATACATCCACCATACGGAGCATAGTAGAATCTCGTTTGCTTGCAACGTTTTTTTATGTGGACCCAAACAGGATTCAAACATAGGTGTTACAACTTTGCCAGTAAGAATGAGTGATGTTTGTGCTTATTAATGATTTGATTCCTGAACGAAACTTTTTTCAACATCACTTAGATCATTGCCAAAATGATGCTTAAATTTTTCTCGAAATGATGGCTCATAGAAATTTTTATTCAGATCCTTCACCAAAGCTAATACTTTCTCCAAGGAATAATGCTTCACAAGATATTGTGTAAACAATCTCGCTATTGTATATGCACCATCTTGAACACGACTATTCCAATCTTTTTTTGAAGATAGTCTTGAGGTAAAATTTGTATCTATATAAAACGAAGAGTCTTGGTTGCTCTTTTCTTCCATCGAAATAACATTGGCCAATCCTTCGTTGAGCCAATATGGTATATAATTGCTATTAGCTAGAGTCCTTAATAAGATATGTACAATTTCATGTTTAAGGATTGAATCAAATTCAGTTTTACTGTGAGTCGAATACCTTTCCAACGAATCTGGGTGCAAGATGTCTATCACCCCATTCATAGAAGCATTACCAACTTCCCATGATTCAGATTGTTTATTGAGTCTTTTGTCGTAGCTCTCTCTATTATTGTGTATATAGATTGTGAATTCCGGGTATTTATCCATTTTGAAAACATCCTGTAGATCGCATATAATCTTAAGAGCTATTTTTTCTAACTTCACCCTATCATCCCCAGTCCATTTTATCGTAATATTTTGCATATTGATCATTATATAACAAATAAAAAATCGGTAAAGATGAGCCTTTACCGATCTGTACTAAACTCAGGCGTCAACTTACTTGTTGCAGCCGGTGTTCTGACAGGTAACGCATTGACACGATTGACATGAATTATTGCCTTGTACCATGTCACTGATGCGGGCCGGCGCGTTCCCTGGACTGGCATCGTAGGTCCTGTTAAGAACCACGTGTGTGCTGAGAAAAAACTCATGCACTAAGGAACTATTACTCTTTTTCATGATCTTTTACTTTTTGCAGAACGCCTACACTTAAGAGTCGTTCGAGAACCTGAATGAGTTCACTCTCAGGATAGCTAAACCTCTCAGCCAATTGTCTGGGTGAAAACCTGCCCAACGGTTTTATTGTTGAAAGGAATTGAAATCCTGAGGGTGTCATATACTCAATACGACTATTTAGATAGACGATATACCCTGCTGATTCAGCCCTAACTATACACCATTCATTATACTCGAGCAAATCATCAGATCTGATATGAACAGTGAATGAACGATTGGGCCTGAGTTTAGCTCTTTCAATGTCCATAATTGGTTTAGTCATATACATATCATGACCATTATAGTTACCAGTACACACTTTCGATGACATGCGACATCCAGCTTCGCAAATCATGAGAGCATTGCACTTCTTACACTCATCAGGAAGCATGTCTGGCGAAGCCCATGACGACATGGAATTCCAAGCACCTAATAAGTGATCTGGTAATACGCTTCCAAAGTTGACATCAGAATGAATACACGGACGCATCATTCCAGAAGATGAAATGGCGCATGAAGTGACTGCGGCAGAACAAATTCTATTTCCAAACAACTCAATAAACTCTGCTTCGTTTTCACCGCTAAACAAACAACGCGGTAGTGGTTCGAGAACGTCGATGTTCATGTCGAGTTCACGCCCGACAAGAATAAGTTCCCGTAGACAATGAATACACTCATCCTGTGATAGGCAGAGAGGAACGTTCTGATAGCAAGATGGAATCATTGGACCAGCGCAAAAAGTACGCGTACCAATGTCTTTTGCAATATGTGCAGTCTCACGAACAAGGCCGAGATTCAATTTTGATACGACCATGTTTGTAGCCACTGGTATACCAACCTCAACAAGAGACCGAATGCCATTGATGGTTTTCACAAAATCGGCTGATCCGCCCCCGATCGCATTGTGGGCATTTTCTGGCCCAAGCAATGATATTAGCGCGTGATTCAAGCCACTTTCAGATAGCTTCCTAGCTGTTTCAAGGTCGATATATGTAGCATTGCTATTAAGACCCGTATCGATCTTGTGCGAGCTAGCCTGTGTAATCAATTCAATGACTATATTTTTGTGTAACATTGGTTCACCGCCGGTGAATGTAATTGTTCCAACTTTGGCATCCGCGGCTTGATCCACTATCACAGAAAAATCAGATACACTCAGCTCATTCCTCGTCTGAGGTGGTTCATGACGCCAGTAATTGTAGCAGTGTCTACAATTTTGGTTGCAACACTCAGTTATTTCTAATTGAATGTCTAGGGGGGCTAAAAGTCTTTTCATTGGAATCTACTTTCTAGAATTTTTTAGGCGCAAATTGTATGTCAAAGTGTGTCGCAATTTCTATTATCAAACTACATTCAAAACACGACTCTGTCAATATGTTGACAGCACACTTAAGCTCAAACTGCCCGGCTCAATTAGACTAAAATCTTTCCCTCCCCATCTCCTTCATAAATAACAACTGATTGTACAAGTTAGACATGTATTCTACGTCCGAGAATATGGTTATAATAATCTCATGTTCGGGGAGCCAAAGATAGGTTGGGGATGTCTATATTTTGAGCCATATTTATTATTTATACACTTTTTTTCTTGCAATTCCCATTGTAATCATGTAAATTATATATGTGTCTGCGGGTCGTCAGACCTATCTGGCCAATTTCTGAGCTGGAGACAGGCACATTAAAGGACGTCACTTTCAGTGGCGTTTTTTAATACTTCCTCATCATTTTCATTTACAAGTCCCGTTCCAGTCGAATTTTGTATTAATTTTATCTCTCGGTATTGTTTTATAAACCATGCTGGTATTACGCTTTGAAATTCCATTTTTCCATTTCCAACTTGTCTTACAACTACCTTCACACGAAATTTATTCACAATCGCTACAAAACCCCAGTATCGTACGGCAACATTCATTCCAATAAATTTACCATGCCTATTTACCCTTTGATATTCCATGTCTTCTTCATATTCTTGATAGGTCGTAGATGTCTCTAAGATAAATTTCGCCTTTTCTAGCATATCAAACCTGAGTATTTGTGTCCTTTTGTCTCTTTCTTTTCTCGCCCTTTCGTAAATTAGATGATTGAATCCTTCTGAGGTAAAATGAATGTCCCCGGCAAGTGCTGGGCTATATACTTTTTTGAAACTAGCATAGAGCTCCGCTGTATTCATACGGATTTCAAGATAATCTTTTACTCTTTCATCTATATTTTTACCTTTCATTACTGCACATTCTATCATCTTTTCACAAAACAAGAATAATTCAGTCACCTCATAAAACAATCTAAAACCCCGCTAAACTGCAAATCTCTTTTGATTTTGTGCCAGTTGGCAGTTCTGAACATGTCCACGAGCGGGAGCCAGTGATCTGTACCCCATAAAGTGGACACAGATTTCAAAATCCGTTGGTTTCTTTTGTCAAAATTCGTATTGACCCAACAAAAGAATAATTATTTATGTTACAATAAGAGAAGTCGTTTAATAATTATTTAATAATAACTAGATATTAAGTTGCGCTGTATCGTCTCAATCGTTTATTATTCACTAATTATTCTACACACTATGACAACTATCATAAACACACCTTCATCACCAGAGGTCAGTGACAATTCTGGAGTAGGAGTTATTGTCGGCATATTGATCACAGTCCTTATTGTAATACTTTTTGTTATATTTGGTCTCCCTTATCTTCGCAATCGACCACAAAACCTAGATTCTTCAGCTGTACCAACTGGCGATACGACAATCAATGTCACGATCCCTTCGAATCCAGTAGTTCCAACAAAAGCTAATACAACACCATAAACACAGGCTCTGACATTGTTCAACATTCGAAACTCTTGATTTGTACCCAATAAAAAGGATATTTCGAGTAAATTACTAATTTAGAACTATATTTTAGAGCAAAAATAATCAGTTTTTTCTATGTTATACTATATCCATGGAATCCTTACTAAAAGCTGATGTTTTCTTTTTTATATCTTCTATAGCAACGATTGTATTTACGATCCTAGTTTCTGTCCTTTTGGTATATCTCATCAAAGCTGGGAAAAATCTTTACAAACTTTCAGAAACCCTGAAAAGTAGTTATAACGATTCAGAAGAATTTATATCTGAACTCAAGGAACGCCTCGAAGACAATATGGTATTCCGAATGTTCTTTCCTCCACTCCGAAAAAAACGAATATCAAGATCAAATAATGATAGTGCGAAGAAATAATTTATTATTAGCATTTAATAACATAAACAAATGAAAAAGAAAACAATAAAAAAGAGCTCCAACACAGCAAAATATGCTGCTATCGGTGCTGGTCTCGCTGGTATAGCTGCTGCATATTTCTTCCTCGGTCCAAAAGGCAAAATATATCAAAAGAAGACAATGGCTTGGGCAATAAAGATGAAGGCTGATGTTGTAGAAAGACTCGAAGATGCTCGTGATATGAGCGAATCTGCATATCATCAAATCATTGACTCTATAGCAAGAGAATATGAGGACAAGGCGAAAGTTGGCCGTGAAGAAATCCAATCATTGGCGAAGGATTTGAAAAAACATTGGAAGACGATCAGTAAAGAAGCGGGTATTGGTAAGTGATATTGAGTTTATATTATTTTGCATTTGCATACAATATACATTTCGATTATAATAAAACTAGATTATTTCGCTGTTCGTTTAGGGTTAGCATAGAGGTTTTGTTTGTGGCGCGGCTCGAACAGCGCCTACAAGTTGGTCACGCCACCCTTCTGAGCGTCTTGGTGAAGGCGTCCAAACCTCATCACCAAAGGGGTCGAGCAGGTTGCTTGATCCCTTTTTTGTTTGCTTGTGCTACAATCAGTTTATTAGTCAGATAAAAATATCATTTACCATGTATACAATCATATATGTAATACTATTTCTCATAATAGTGAGTATTCGCCAGATCAATCAATATCAAAGAGGAGTGAAATTCACTTTGGGTAAATTCTCTTCTATCATGGAGCCTGGATGGAGGATTGTTTGGCCAATCATCCAGAGCTATCAGAAAGTAGATGTGAGAGTAAAAGCAGTAGATGTACCAGATCAAAATGCAATAACAAGAGACAATGTCACTGTAAAAGTAAACGCTGTTATATATTACAAAGTCAGTGATGCAGAGAAGGCCATCGTTGAAGTAGAAGATTTCCAATATGCAATATCTCAATATGCACAAACAACTATGCGAAATATTGTCGGAGAAGTTACACTAGACGAGCTCCTCTCTAGTAGAGACAAGATAGCAGAGAGGATAAGAGAGATAGTAGACAAAGAAACAGATGCTTGGGGACTCAAAGTCCAGAATGTTGAGCTGAAGGATGTCAGTCTACCAGCAGATATGGAGAGAACTATAGGCAAACAAGCAGAGGCAGAAAGAGAAAAGAGGGCTGTTATCATAAATTCCGAAGGAGAACTCGCAGCTTCAACAAATATTGCCAAAGCTGCACAAATGCTCTCTAGTACTCCAGGAGCACTACATCTAAGAACATTACAGTCCATAAACGATATATCTTCTGATCAATCAAATACTGTTGTATATATGATACCAATAGAAGCATTGAGGGCACTTGAAGGCTTTGCTAAGAAATAGAGAATGGAAGGTATTGACAAACTACATAGACTATGCTATCCTTCTAGCGTAGTCCTTTGACATGAAAGCTATCCTGCCACACGGCAGTAAATAGGCATATGCTAGCGGTATAATACAAAAAACCGCTATTTTCCCTTCTTATGGAGGAGTCACAAGGAAACAAAAGAAAGGCAAGACATGACAAAAAACTTTCCAGTCAATGAGCATGGTATCGTTGAAGGCACTGTGTCAACTGTGCCAAGTGACGTATACTTCTTCACACAGAATGGATCCCCGGCACAGATCTTCTGCCACAGGAATGAAGGTGGCTCCTTGCGGGTTACACCCGCTGGACAGATCGTCCTTGACCAGAATTGTGATATCGACCTACCGCCAATCGGCGATAAGGTCGTCCTCATCAGAGGATCTGACAGGCCGTCAGATCGCAACTTCACAAAGGCTCTTCGCTGGGCATACGCCAGTGATTGGCGAGAAGTAAGGTGGGCCGTACATGCCCAAACCGTCTTCCGCGCCACCGCCTACGACCATCGCAATGGCGGTCACTTCCAGGGAAATACTGGCCATGAAGTCAGACTGGCGGAAGGTCGCCTGATTGACCTCGTCAACGATAACCCTCGGCACCAAAACGGGCGAGATCCGCTCGCCGAAAACTACTCAACAAGTCTCGCCGGCAAGGTCTTGTCCTACAAGACTCGTTGGGAACGGATTGACACCGATGGTCAGCTGACCGAATGTGCTGACCCGCGTCCAGTGGTGGCCTAAAAGAAAGAAGACCACCATAGAATTCAAACAGCGCTACCGCAAGGTGGCGCTGAATTTTTTATAAGGTATTGACTTCCCTCTCATTTCTATGCTTTACTATACATACGAGCCATGGGCTCTCTTTATTTTCTACGGAAAATACAAATACATTATGGAAATACGAAATATTGCAATAATAGCTCACGTTGACCACGGCAAAACCACCCTAACTGACGCCATCATGGCTCAATGTGGTCATGGAGATGAGGGTTCTATGGACTCAAATACACTCGAAAAAGAGCGCGGTATTACTATATATGCAAAGAATACATCTATTATTTACCCCTCGACGGGCTCGGGACGAGCAAGTACAAAGATCAATATTGTAGACACACCAGGGCATGCCGATTTTGGTTCCGAAGTAGAACGCATACTCCGTGCTATTGATACAGTTCTACTAGTCGTAGATGCACAAGAAGGACCAATGCCCCAAACGCGTTTTGTTCTCAAGAAATCATTGGAACTAGGTCTCAAACCAATAGTAGTGATAAATAAAATAGATAAAACAGTTGCCAATCCTATGCGCGTACATGATGAAGTCTTGGAACTATTCATGGAACTAGGTGCAAATAATGAACAAATAGACTTCCCTACTATTTACGCTATAGGTCGCACTGGTATTGCAAAGAAATCTTTGACAGATGATTCAAAAGATCTGACACCACTACTGGACACAATTATCGAACATGTACCACCTGCTAATACAAAAGCGGGTGGAGTTGAAAGCGATCCACTTTCCACCCCAATTGCTCTAACTGCCCAAGTATTCAATCTAGGTTATGATAACTTCCTGGGGCGCCTAGCTATATGTCGTATATATACTGGCACCATAAAGGATGGCCAGAATGTTTGGGTGAAAGATATAGATGGAAAGTCATTTACGGGTAAAATAACTAAACTATTCACTTTTGATGGTAAAAAACGTCTAGAGACAAAAGAAGCAGAATCAGGAGATATTGTAATAGTTGCAGGTATGCCAGACATTTATATAGGTGAGACTATTACAGATAATAAAGACATTCCTGCATTACCCGCAATCAATGTAGATGAACCTACTATTTCTCTACAATTCCTAGTCAATGATTCTCCTTTTGCAGGAAATGAAGGTGAATATGTGAATGGCAGACAAATTCGCGAGAGACTACAACTTGAATTGGAAACAAATGTTGGTCTCAAAGTAGATTTCTCTAGCAATGAATATTTCACAGTTTATGGTAGAGGTGAACTACATATTGCAATACTTCTAGAAAATATGCGCCGTGAAGGATATGAACTCCAAGTATCGCAACCAAAAGTAATTATAAAAGAAGAAAATGGACAAACAATGGAACCTTTCGAAGAAGTTATCATAGATACGCCAAAGGAATATTCAGGGAGCATCATAGAAACTCTCGGCAAACGCAAAGGCATCATGCATGATATGAAAGCTCATAGCAATCAGGTGCGAATGATATTTGATATTCCTATGCGCGGACTTCTAGGATATAGAAATGCATTTACAATAGACACACGTGGTGAAGGTATCATGTCTAGTCGCTTTACTAGTTTCAAGCCACATGTAGGTGATATAGAAAAACATGAAACTGGCTCTATGACTTCTATGATGTCAGGGAAAGCTCTCGGCTTTTCTCTATGGAATTTACAGAATCGTGGTCGCCTATTTATCGAGCCTGCAATGGAAATATATGAGGGTATGGTTATCGGTGATGTAAGCAAAGGTATTGATATGGGTGTAAACCCTTGCAAAGGCAAACAACTAAGCAATATGCGTTCTTCTGGTACTGATGAAGCTATCATACTTACAACTCCTTACAAATTGAGCATTGAACGTGGCCTAGAACTCATGCGTGATGATGAATATCTAGAAATCACTCCCAAGAATATTCGTTTGCGCAAGAAACTCTTGACAGAGCTGGATAGGGCAAGGTCAAAAAGGAAGGATGATAATTAATATATAAATTCAACTTGGAATGGATACATCCCCATTCCGCATGACCCTTTGAGCATGCCAATTTCTTTGCTACCAATATCAATATCGGTTGATCCTGTTTGAGGAAGTAATTTTGAAATATTCATACTTGGTATGCGTACCGATGATGAACAATCAAAAGTCCCATTTGTATTGAATCGAATAATTGTTGGGATCCCTGCTTTCGCTATACTCTTTCGAGGTTGATACCCACCTCTTGCAGTGATTTCGACTATCTGTTTTCCATCAACAATTTTTACATTATTTATATTAGCTACTGAACCTGTCCCTCCATCATTATTCGTTAGCATGAAAGCACCACCAATAAATATTATTGCAATTACTATGGATATAAGGATTGCTTTCATAAATATTATTATACTAAAAATTAAATAAAGGTGGTATGAGACCAATTACCACCAAGCTATTGATAAGGTTGAAGAGTGCGAATATGATAACTATCAGACCAGCAGTCTTGAAGAAGATCCCAGACTTTGAACTATTCCTAATGCTAAATGAACTGAAGCTTACAAGTGCCAAGACAGGGAGTGTACCAAGAGCAAATACAAGCATGGTAAATCCCCCTTGCAAGAAACTTCCCGTGGTGAGTGTATAGAGTTGCATTGATTGAGTAAATCCACAAGGTAAGAAGAATGTAGCAATACCGACCAAGAGTGGTGTAAGTGTGTGATTAAACTTCAAGACTCCATGAGCGTGTTTTGCGATAAATTTTGGCATCGATGGCTGTAGTTTCTTTGCCCAATGAAATATATCAAGAAGATTGATACCAAGAATCAACATAACAATACCGATAATAAGACTCAAGATGAATGTTACTGAAGTATTGAGGGTGAACACTGCGCCAATAGAACCAATAACTCCACCAAGGATAAAGAATGATACTATGCGACCAATATGGAACATGAGTTGCGGTCGAACCTTACTTGCCCCGAGCCTAGTCGAGGGGTCCCCTTCCTTCGCAAAAGTTGCAGACATAGAGAGTACCAAACCTCCCACAACTGCCATACAAGTTGAAAGTGAGGCAATAATGCCAATCACAAATGCAGTGCCATAGGTAACATTACCCGCACTTACAAGATTGACTATTCCCATTTTCTGAAGCACTACAAATAGAAATGCAAAGGCCAAAGCTATAGGGATAGCGATCTTAAAATCAGACCCTTTCTTTTCTTTTATTTGTCTTTCAATAGAAACAGTATAACCGTGTGGCTTAACAAACATCGTAAGTTCTTCAGCAATTTGTTCTAGTGTTTTATCTCCGAAATTACCCTCAACTTCAACTGAATGATTCTTAAGACTCGATTTAACATGAGTAATATTGGACAGATTACCAAGTTCACTTTCTATCATGAGTACACAGACATTACAGTGCATTCCATGGACATGGAATGTGAGGGTTTTTTGTGGCATAAATTGGATTAACTTAAATCTTTTTTCTTAGACTCAAACTCTTCTTTGTTAATTTCTCCCTTAGCATAACGTTCTTTCAAAATATTGAGTGCATTGGATGAATTCGAGCCTATATGTTTACCGCGAAGTTCACGTACAACCCAAACAATCAGAACAATAAGCAATGTCCAGAAAACAATCATCATGATTCCCCCTCCAAACCAACCCATCATATTCCCTGCACCCCATCCCCCATAATTTGTATATCCGTACATAATAGTAATTTGATTGGTTATTAATTAATAGGTATCTATTATATCGCACATCCGCTCTGCTGTCTCGTCGGAACAGGCACTGATTGTCCAGCATCCACACCACACCCATTTCCACCTAGCTGTCGTTGTGGCTTCACAACTTGAGTAGCAATTTTTGCATATCCTAACGAGCTTGAATAGTTCGCCCCAAGTATTTCTTGCGGACTAGCTTCAGTCCATTCAACTCCCCTGTTTTTCATATACATTGCAATCGTGACATAGGTATCCGGAAACCAATAAGAATTAACTGCTAGAGCAGTGTTCCACATATCTTCTTCAGTTGCGCCTTGTGATGCCATCAATTCGAGCAGACCCAGCATAGCCATACCGTGATTACAATCCGGAAAATGAACAGAGTTTCCGCAACATGGTCTATATATGCCTCGAGATACTTTTTCCACTAAAGCCTGCTGTTCTGAAGTTAGTGTGAAAAACATATGATAGCTGTAATGTGCCATAGCATCACCTTGCGCTAATGTCCAACCACCAGTTGAAGCGAAATTTCCAGCGCCACCATATTTCGGATCCATCATTTCACCTTTTTCAAGAATAGAATTTTTCTGTGCGAGACCCAACGCCCAGAATAGATTTAGTAGAACACCTGCATTATCTCGAGTTATAACGAGATTTCCGGTTGTGGTACCGAATAATAATCTCTCATCTTCTTCGGTAAATGCGCCTCGGTCAGCATAGAGTGCCTGGAAATCCACACCCCTAATGACACCGGCTTTGATAAGATTCTTCCCCATAACACCCCATGATATGGGTAATGTTACTCCTTTTGATGGAATTACTACTTCTTCAAGTGCCAAGATGATAGGATCTTGCACAACCTTTTGCTCTACAGAATTTGCCGCAGTTTTTTGAATTTGACGGCTTGATGAATTAAGGAGCATGGCTATTGCGATAATAGTTCCAGCAATAATAATCGCTAATGGTAATGGTGATTTGAGCCCTTTAATTTGTTGTTCCATATTTTTTTATCTCGAGCATGGTCGAGAGATTATTCTTTACAACAGTCTGCTAATTTTTTGATTGTCTCTCTTAGCCCTAATTCTTGAGCATCGTTGAGAATAAGACGACGTTTTTCACATTTGAGACAGTGGGGTATACCAAGCATTTTAGTAAGTCTGGCAATGGTATCCCCGATTTTAAATCGCTTTATATAATTCATGATTTTATATGAATAATACCGCTATTCCAATAATAATCATTGCAATTCCTGCGTACAGATGCACATTCTTCATGTTTGTAGTTTTCCATTCTTTGACTTTATCTATCAGAGTTTTTTGGGCCGCAATCCAGAGAGTAGCTACGAGCGGCACGATGAGAATAATGTTGTAAAGAACTAGATAACCAAATCCTCTGAAGTAAGTCACTTGATCATGCAGAAGTCCGATGACCATGAGGTATGGTCCGCCCATGCACGGAAATTGACAAAGACCGACAAGGAGGCCTAGTGCGAATGCGGCTGGCAGTGACACGGAATTGATGAGTTTGCCCATGGATCGATGTGCCACATCGGGAATTTTGAGTTTGATCGGGAATTTCGGAAAGATGGCGCCTAGAAGATTTAGCAAGCCGAAGAGGATGAGCAGTGCTGCACCGAGTTTGCCCATGAAGTGTGGCACATTGAAGATGTGGATAACCTGCAATAAACCGATACCGATGGTGAAGTATGCGGCGAATATTCCGGCAATGTAGAGTCCACCAATCTGCAATATCTTTCCTCTAGTCATTTGCAAGCCAAACAAGAATGCAATGGTGATGAGGAGGATGGAGAACGAGCATGGGTGGACGCTGTCCAGTATGGACGAGAATATGACCAATGGCAGGAGCCATGAGCCCCCTTGCGATATAGTCCAGATCATCTCAGCCGTGCCGGGTGCGTATTTTAGTACCACGATAGCGAGGATGGCGATAACAGCTACAGTGGCTATAATAATGAGTTTTTTCATATTATTACGGAGTTACAATCGCCTTGATCTCCAACTGAACCATACCGCCACTCGTATCAGTAAGTGTGACGAAGCGATCAATAGCTCCTACCCCAGCTGGACCATGAGCATTGGGATCGTAGACAACACGGATGACTCGACTCTCACCTGCTTTGATAATTTCATTGGCTGGAGGAACATAGCCCATGCCTGGCATTTTGAATGGACCTTTGGTGGTGCCGTCAGGTTCGACGATAAATGCTGATGTGCACATGCAGGAGGTTAATACGGTGGCAACGGTAATATCCTCGCCGGTCGGATTGGTCACGGTGAATTCTTTGGTGACATCATTGTTCTTCATAGAGATAGTGCCGAAGTCATAGATTACTTCTGGAGCACTAAGCAGACTTTTGGCGCCACTTTGTTCTACACCTTGAACAGACGCCGTGGTACTGGCGCTTTTTTTATAACTTAAGACAAGAAGATATCCGATAACGGCTACAATGACAAGGGTGATGATAATTGTTTTTGGTTTCATATTAGGAAGAATTATGAATTGTGAATAATGAATTAGGAATAAGCACAAAAAGCTTACGATTAGATGTAAGTGTCAACCACGCCCGCGGGCGCGGTTTAATTCAGAGATGGACTGTTCTCAAAAAGAGAAAGCCAGCGCGTTATTTTCCGACCAGATGAACCGGTAGGCGGAGAATCATTTGGAACGCACACGAAAGACGGCGATCCCAATAATAGCGAGCGAATGAAAATAAAGAATATGGCACATACTGCAAGTAGCAAAGAGAGAATGAGCGCCGTCAAACCTGAACTAACAGAAACATTGAGAAATGCTTGATATGCGGAAATGTGATGTATTGCCACAGCAACTGTATCCTGAGGACAAATTGACAGACCAACTACTGAAAATGGACAATCACCCTCCATGCGCCCATCTGGTCCCTGCATCATTACCGCAAAACTAAAAATCACAACCGTAAGAAACGATGTAAGGACAAGTGCGGCAATGATTTTTTTAGGTAATGATAACATGAAAATTAATGACAACAATTATTATGATCCTCTTTATCTTTCTGATTTTCTATATTTTGACTATTTAAATTATGATCGTGCTTTGTTCGCCACATCCTGAAGAGATATACTAGTATAAAGACACTAACCAATCCGATACCAATCCAACTATAACCGATATACTTGAAAAATTCAATACCACCAGATAAAACAACT
>Ga0172379_10006279_pt1 | contig 16003 bp, 1 predicted proteins | sample GrowelOW334metaG_FD_119756 | JGI IMG/M metagenome (GOLD analysis project Ga0172379, IMG submission 119756) | Groundwater microbial communities from an aquifer near a municipal landfill in Southern Ontario, Canada - Groundwater well OW334 metaG | ecosystem: Environmental > Aquatic > Deep... | reverse complement strand
TCCTTCTGGTCCTAAAAAAATCATACAATTATTGTCTTGCCCTTTGATGCAATAACCGCCGTTGAATGCTCCGAAGTTTGTTCCATCAAGAAGTGTTTTGGTGTATTTTGGCGCTCATTGATGCATCATGATGTCAGATATGCTTTCTGTAGGTAGATTGACCTGGAAGATAGTGCTGCCGATTGTGGTATCAAATATTTTGATCAACGGCATGTGTGATGTGAAATCGAGTTGTGTTTTAATTGTCGATTGAAATCCGCTATTGATAAGTATTCTTCCATTTTTTGGATTCAGTGTTCCTACCTCTTTCCCTTGTACATTAAAGAATCCTATTGTATTTCCTATAGAGAATATTCCTCCTGTCACTATGGTTTGTCTACCCGTAAGTCCAAAATAACTTGTTCCATTTGTTCATGAAATGATTTTTCGTATGTCATTTCTTTGTCTTTGAAAACTTACATTCCCTTCATCCACGTCGTTTGATAATTCTGCTATGATTTGCGCGCTTTCTTCGTTGATTTGCTTGGTCTCTATGATGCTAATTTCTGGAATTTTTACGGTAATATTTATCTGTTCTCTGCTCACATTTCCATTGAAGTCTTGTGCTCAAAAGAATCGTGTATCTTTTTTCTCGCCTGTATAAAACAATCATGGAAGCTCTATGTATCATGTCTGTATGTAGCCACTTTGGAATGCAATAATTTCATCATTTTTCTCTATTCGCATTGCCTGTACAGCTACATTATCTTTTCGATTGGCTTGAATAGTGTAGTGGGTGCTTACAAATCCTTCATCGAAACTTGTCCCTGTGTCCACTATTTCGTTTACTTGTGGTCTATATCGTGTAAACTCTCCTTCAGGTCCTTTGCTATCTCCGATGAGCTGCCTTCCTGCCATTATTTGATTTGACCATGGCGAAGTGATCTCATAAAGTCAGAATTTTTCAGCCTGAGCGGTGCTTAATTTTTCTTGATGTTTGGTGATTGTTGCGATCTGTGCATATTGTCGTGTTCTTGGAATCTCCAATAAGGTGATATTGATTTTTTCTTGAGTCGGATCATAAAATTTTGTTTCGATGATGTCTCATGTCATGAGTGATTTTATCGGCTTTTTGTCTGAGAATCAATCCTTGAGACTAATGAGTCATCCTGTGTCGGTTCCTTCTGGCAATACGAGAATATATTTTTTGTGTATTTCTTCTTCCTCTAGTTCATATGCACTAGATTCATCTTTGTCGTTGAAGGTATCAATTCTTTGATTTAGCTTGATCAGATATCCGTCTGGTTTATCTCCCATGATACCGCTATTTTTCCGTGCAAATGAGATAGATTCAAAATCTTGTCACTGCATCTTGAAGTTCTTCACTTCCCAGCTTTCATCTGCTAATTTGACTGTTATTTTGTTGAGATTTAGAAATCCTGCCGCCTCTATATCTATGTATCCGTCATTGAGTGGCTCTGTTTTATCGTCATTTCGTAATTCGTCTGGTGATTCGATGCTGTGTACATAAAAATTAGTATTCCCGTTTTTTGTTTCTCCGTATTGATTGTTTTGATTTGCATATTTTATATAGATAGTTTTTTCATCTCGCATAATAATATCTGAATTATCTATCGTGGTAGTGCTATCGTTATTGATGTTGGTCTGAATATAATTTTTTCCTATTTTTTCTATGTTTTGTTCTGATTTTACTACATTGACCATTTGTTTTTCTCCTGATCCATTGTATGCTTCTGTAAATATTCCTTTTACAAATTGAGAAAGATCCACAGAAGATGCATCACTAGATATTGGCGATGCTGTAGATCATTCGTTTCCGCATGTAGTACATGTGCTTTGGGCTAGAAGAACTTTGCTTGTGGACGAGTTTGATGTAGAAGTCTGGAGGGCGGTACCTTCCCTTGTGGCGAAGAGAGGACTCGCTTGTTCTATTTTGTTGTTTATGTCTTCCAGATATGCTTTTGATTTTTCGTATGTTGTTGCGCTCATGTTTAGTTCTGCTGGTGTTTTGGTGTCTAGTGCCTTCACATATCCATCGATAACCTTTTTGTTGAGTTTTACGTATTCTTCGTTTGGATTATCTTGTTTTTGTAAGAATGTAAGTATCTTAGTATCTGTGGTAAATAAAGGTGCGCTTATTGTAGCTGAGATGTTCTCTTCCTTGACTAATGTATTTGATTTTCCTTTGAGAGATTTAATAAATCCATCATAGTCGGTGTGTATTTGTTCGGTAAGTTTTTGTGTTTCCTTTTGTTTGTTGTTTATTATTTTTTGTGCTTGTAGTCATGCATTTTCTAGTTGTGTGATTGCTGGTCTGATGTTTGATTTTGTTTGAATATCGGTCTTTATATCGGTCAGTGCTTGTGCGGTTTTGATGTCATTTTGTTCGTTTGCTTTGATCTGGAATGCTTGTATTCATTTTTGTACATCAGGATATGCGTATGTATATTCTAACATCTTGTCTTCGTCTTTTGGAATGTAGCTATTGAGATCTTCTATTTGAAAATTTTCTATATCACTGAACGCATCTGTTATTGCGTTGTCATTCATTTTGCTTTGAGCTTCGTCCAACGCCTGTTGTGTTGTTCATTCTACAAAGTTTGAGAGGCTATTTATCGGTTCTACAATATTATTGAGAAATGAGTAGAAACCATCAAAATTGTATTTTAATTCTAGATATGCGTCTAATTGATAATCAAATCATTCCATAGGTGTTTCTTTTCGTGCTGCCGTCAGATCTAGGTTGTCTACTGATGGTATTGTCCATGTTCTTTGTGTGAGTTGTTCTATTTTCCCTTTTACTCATTGTTCTCCTACAAGTCCTACTGATCATTTTATGATGCAGAATATTTTTGCCAAAAACTCTGCTATCTTGAGCGATATTTCTATCTTTGATGAAATCTTCGGCACTCTCGGCGCTGGAGGCAATACAGGAAGCTGTACTTTGATGTTTGGTATAAATGATGGTAGCTCTGGGAGTTGTGGAGGACTAGGCAGAATAGGAATTGTAGGCAGACTGAGATCTTGAAAAAATCACATATCTAAATCCATACCGTAATCGTATTCTAGGAAAATTTCAAAATTTGGCGTATCTGGTAGATTTGGAATCTGCGGCAACGTGATGTTTATTGGTTTGAAATTGAAGTTTGGAAGTGTGATATCAATCCCCAAATTGATGTGTGATAGGTCTATGTAGAGATTTGGTATTCTAAAGTTTGGTATCTTGAGTACTGGAATTTTGGGACACAAAAATCATAGGCTACATGATTGTGGTGAATAGTCGTCATTGGTACATGTTCCGCATTTTTTGGTTCGATTGACTGAGAAATCTATCAATACTTGTCGGATTTTTATTACTCCCATAATCAGTATTAACGCATCTACATATTTGGAGAATCTGTCAGCGTTGGTTTTCATCCAATACATTATCGATCACAAGAAATCCGAGAAAACAGATGTGATCTCTGTAAGATATCTGTCCGTTATGTGTAGTCGTTCGTAAAGTTGCAGTGGGAATTTTTTATAGAGCTCTAGCACTTGAATGTTTTGTTTGATGGACTGAATTAGTCCTGCTGTGTTTTCATAAAATGTTAAGAATTTTCCTAATCATCATACAAAATTTCCACATTTGTTTCATTTGTCCAATCTGGCGTTTACGATTTTGAGAAGAGCTTCGTCTTCGTTTGTGAATTTTGAAGTTATTCAACTTCCAAATTTTTTGCTTTCTAGTCGTGCCTTTTGTGCGTTAAGTCTTGGAAGTTGTTTTACTTTGGTTCGCGTCAGATTCAAATTATTTCCTAATTCACTTAATTCGTTTCCAAATCTTTTCCATGTTGTATCTCCTGTCAACGACAAGATGTCATTGATATCTCTAATTTCTTTGTTTATTGTCGTGATATAAGCAGATTTGTTGTTTGTGCTGATGTCTTTGCTCTCGTTTATAACTTTTAATTCGGCCTCTAGGTTTCTTATTTCTCATGGTGCATCTTCTTTGCTAGTTCTTCAGCAGAATGCGAGTACATTATTTACTAGACTTATTCGCCTATCTAGTATTTTTACATTGGTCTCGTATCGTGTTTTGAGGTAGGCTATGTATTTGGTAATATCTTCGCTTGCTATCATTGGTATTTTGATGTCTATGTCTTTGGTGTTCATATTAATTAGCGGAACTTCTTTGAACATCAACATAATAGCATCAAAAGGATTTGATGTCAGATTACTGGCGTTTTGGAAGAGTTTTTTTGTGGACATCTGATTTGCTCCGGTAGCCGTTTTTGTTGATTGTGTATAGCCAGCTTGTACGTCTTCCTGATTTTCATTTTCTAAAAGAATTTTTAGTCTATCGTAACTCAATTTATCTCGTCATTGTACAAGTTGTGTTATGTCTGGCAATGAAACATTTACCGTTAGTTTTGTCATGTTGGTAAGTACAAACATTATTTGCTTGTCTACTCGATCTTTGACAATGCATTTGATGATTCATTTGGAAGCTGCTCATAATTGCTTGAGATTTATCTCATCTCCTGCTTCGAGAGTGAATTTTTCTCCTCATCCAAAATCAAATGTTGTAGCAAGAGATGTTGCTCATCACACTCCATTCACTACGGCAGGATCATTGATTTTGATCGGTTTCTTGTCTAACTCAATAAACCCAAAAAAGTTCCCGTCAGTATTGGGCTCTACGCCTGGTTTATTCATTCCAATACCAAATGGTGATCAGCTTGTTGGCTTACTGGTAATGCTTGAAGTATCTGGTTGAAATGTTAGCGTATTTCCTTTGCGTGGTGGATTTGTACATGCTCATCTTGGGTCATCGACTCGGAACGAAGGTAGTATTTGGTCTGATCATCATCCTAGATTGCTTGTATCTTCGCATTGTGTTCATGGAGGTATCGCAATCACTACACAATTTCCTGCTATATCTCTAAATGGTTTTGGTAGTTTGTCTGCGGTGGCTTGTGGTCATACGCATATCGCTATACCCATTCACAGCGTCAAAGTAGGTGCAACATATATTCTTACTTGTGATGAATATGGTCATGCGGTAGTGATAGGTCGGAAAGTGTCTGTAGGTCATTTAAATGGAGCTCCAAAAATTCCTAAAAATGGCACAAATCATCCTGGTGCTAGTGGGAAAGGCATATTGGATGGGAAGGTGAGTACTGGTACTCATTTTCCTAGTGTTTCTGTGAGTCATTTTAGTGGCTCGGTCAAGCATCCCATGATATGATATTCTCCTGGTGCCAAAAATGCTTGATTGAATACTGCGTATGGATTTCCTTGGCACGATCATCATTCGCTGAGTTTAAATCATGCACATGCTCAGTTGAGCGCCGTGTCCATTTCTTGTTGCAATTCTTTTGTCGCATTATCTATTGCCGACATATTGAAATTTGCTCCTATTTCTTGTCCCTGCATTAACGATCCTAACATATCTTGAGTGTTTCGACTTTCAAGAATTTGGCTCATTTGCGAAGTGTCTTCTATGTTTCCTGTCTGTGTTATTTCATTAGTTGTGTTTGACAGATAGTCTTGTGTTTTCGTCTCCAATTCTTTTGCTTTTTTGTCTATTTGCGCTTGTGTATTGAAGAAGATGTCTTCATATTCTTTTCTGTCTCATTGGTCTGTATTCATTATCAACACGCTATATTTGAGACAACTATTGTTGGGATACGCCACGATGTCTGGCAATCAATCTTTTATTTTTCCGCTTATTGAGCCTGTTGTTATTGTTCCATTGTTGGTTTCTATCCGATAATGATATGGCAAATCATTCGTTAAGATTTCTTTATCTTCTACTTTTATCTGTACGGCATTTTTTCATCACATGTATATCATCTCATACGAGAATTCTATTCTTTCGTTTGTTGCTTGTTTTGTTTCTATGATGAAATCATTCTCTGTTTCTGGTTCTCGATTTATTTTTATGTTTCCTGTATTGGTAGGGCTTGTAAATTTGAAGGAAGTGAATCTTCCTTGTGTATCTGTCGCTATTTCTGTATTTCCCATTCATTTTGCATCTTCTGCATAGGTATATTGTGTTATTGTTCTTGGTAAAATAGTTGTACGCACTTTAATCACGTCTCCTACTTCTAGAACATCTCCATTGAGATCTTCGTACGTTTTGTATACTTGAATAGTATCGCCTGTGGTAAGATCTTTGCCTGCAATATACATTATTTCCCCATCGCTTCCTTCGTATTCTGGTCTGGTGGTAAACGGATTTGGTATTTCTCTAATTCTTGCATTTGTTGCTCGTTGATTTACCATATTTCACATATTGTCAGAAAATTGACTGACCTGATTTTTGGATCCGTTGATGTCTGTCTGCAATGATTGATCCATATTTTCTAGCATCTGATCAACTTCTTCGTCAGACATATCTTCTACTGGTTTTGTGAATTGTGCGGCATTTGTTGGTGCTGTCGTTGTAGGTGTTTGTGTCGAGGTTTCTACCGTTCCTGTATTGAGGAGTCATTTCCGATGGATGATACTTGTGTCTTGTATGTATCCTGTATTTACTATTATTCAAAAATTTTTGACTAGCTTCATATGTTCTGCTTGTCTGTTATATCGTCCTGTATCACAAGTATAATCTAATTTTGAGAGGTAATATTCTCCATTATTATTTCCTCATCCATAAAAGATCTTGATATCGTTGCGATGATCGTTTGTGATGATATCTAATTTTTCATCTCCGTCCATGTCTTCAAAAAATACTTGATTTATTTTGCTCATATCGTCAGGTGTTTTGTTAATTTCTCCTTCTTTTGTGTTGGTATTGAGACAGACAAGGGAGCCATCCACACTAAATATTCCTTTGTTATTTTTGTAGACTTTGAGTTTGTTGTTATTTGTTCGTATCATGATGTCTGGAAATTTATTGCCATCTATATCTCCTACGACTACTTCTTTTATGCTATCTGCAATAACCATAAGATCTTGTGCTTTGGCATATGGTGTATTTCATCCATAATTTTTCATAAGTCTGATGGTTCCGTCTTGATATGTTATCAGAAGATCTTGAAGTCCATCATCATTGAAGTCTATCGGCAGAACTTTGAAGATTGTTTTATTTGGGTCTGAATACACTGGATCTCATAATCAACCATCAAATTTAGTATTTTCTATTGCGATATTCTTGCTTACTTTCTGGAGGAGAGGATCTCAGAAATTTATCAAAAATTGCGAACTGAATGGCAATGTGGATTCTCCTACGGACTTCCCTTCACCAAAATAGGTGACATTTTTGAAGTCACTAGTAAATCACAATCCCAATGAGGAATCATTATTGTCTTCTATGGATTTGTATCCTTCTTTTTTGAAGGAGCTATTGATTTGGTACAATCAGATTCATTTGTCTCCGTTGGTTGAGCTGTCTGCAAAGACTTCTTTATGGCCATATTCTGTATTGGTAATTTGTGTGTTGCTTTCTCTTTCTTTCAAAATCTTTGTGTCTTTGTTTCTTACGATCATGAGTGTACCAACTTTTTGTTCTCATGCAATTACTTCTCGCATCGAAAATCCGTTTGTTTTTTTGTCAGATAGTTTGATCGTAACTCCGTCTGCTATATTTCCATCATTGAGATTTATCACTTCTTGGCCATTTATTATTATCTTTTTATTACTGACTTCATTTGTTTGTATTATACTGTCTGTTTCTTCTGCGAGATAAGTGATTAGATTCTTTTTTTCAGTTATTTTTTGAATGGTGTTTGTGTCAGATATCTTTTCCAGTCAAAAATCATTCATTGTGCCTATGTTTACTGTGCCTATATCGGTCGCCTTTATAATCAGATTTTTATCAATGATTTGTAGACTGATTTCTTTGTTTGCGAGATTTTTTACTTGTGCGTTTTGTGTGATTATCACATCTGTCGATCTTAATTTGTTTGGATTCATAAGTTGCGTAGTTACTGCCAATAGTTTATCCGATTGATTTATCAATTTATTTACATAACTGTTCTTGTCTGAAAAATATCATCGTTGATTTCCTCGATCGGTTCCAAAGAGATTGAGATACATAATGTTGAGTCCTGTTTCTGGAAGTACTGTGTTTTGTATCAGAATTTCTTTGTAGGCTGGTGTCTGTTTGTTGAGTGCTAAGTTTTGTATCGTTGCATAAACATACGATTCTCCTCAAGGTTCTTTGGCTTTGAGATATATTGTGCTTTCGCCCGTGACTGTAGGTGTACTATCTCCACTAATAGTCAGTGCGCCGATAGTGTCTATCTTGATTGTTGTTGCTTGATGTATTGGATTGTCCCATATATCGGTTACTTTGACTTTGGCTTGCGCTGTTTCGTCTGATGTAATTGCCTCTTTTTCTATTGTCAGATTTACTATTTTTCCAGCTCCTGGAGTGATGATGACAGGTACCTTTACCGTATCAATTCCTGGTATAGAAACATATAATGTGTCATTTCCTGCTTTGAAATTTGGATAGAGATATATCTCTAACATTCATCATTCAATAATGAAACTTCCATTGCTTGTGAATGTGTCGTTTTGCACTTCTCCCGGCGTAAGTAATTTATTTTGCGTACTTATCAAAGCCATGCTTTTTACGCGTGTCAGAGGTAATCAATTCTTGTCTTTTAAACTAAGTAGTATTTTTGGTATTAGATTTTTGTTTATTATTTTTCATCCGGTGTCTGTAGTATTTTCCATGCCATCTAGAGAGATATTCATAGGAGTCGCTTCACTTGTGTTTTGGCGCTCATTGAATAGAGGAGTTGGCTTGCCGGATTGGTATACACTCAAGAATCCTTTAACTACCGTCATTGAATGAGATCCAGTTATGCTCATCAACTTCCCTCCTATTTTACTTAATCATGAAAAATAGATAGTTGTTTTCATGCTCATATCGTCTGGTACTTTGGATGGTGCAAGATAGCTTAATTCACTTTTTTTGAAATCTGAAAATGTGAGCGAATTGCTTATTGTGCTTCCATTTCTGATTTGCCCATCTCAAGTTTGTGTAGAGAGCATTACTTCTGGAGCTACCAATCATAAATCATTCCCATATTGATCCTGTCCTTGTATCTTAAATGGTATTTCCCCTCCTGCAATTACTTCGTCACTTGTTGTTTTGAATGTTGCTTTGACGAGAGGATCTGCCAATATCTCTATTTTTTTTGCCTTCTTGATGCATTTGTTGCTATTTTTTGCACAGAATTCTGCTGTGATAATTGTTGTTCCCGCTTTATTGTCTTTGAGGTCTATATCGTAATTTTTAGGCGATTTTGCTGGGTTGAAACTCGATACGTATGGTGTACATAAGTTGCTTGTTACGTTTCTTATATTCAAGCAATTGTCACCAGTCGCCCATATTTTGATGTCCAGGTCTCCTAGATCTCTATTTGACCAGATTTTTATTTGTTTTCCTATCGTTTGGTTTCCTAGTTGTCGTGAAGTTGCTTCGTTTCTTCCTGTATTACTGAGTCTGATTTCTGTGTAGGTGTTGATGTCTTTGAGTGTGGCTTGTTCTCGAGTTGTTGATGTTGCTATTGTCTGTTCATTACTTTCTTGTGTATCTAAGGCTCCTCGTTGTCATGCATATTGTCCTGCACTTCCTTGTCGATTTTCTACTTCTTGAGTGACTTCTCCTGGGAAGGTATTGAGTGTTGGTCACATTGCATTGCTGTAATTAATAGTGATTTTGAATGGATCTTTCATGGTTTCTGTGAACCAACATTTCATTGCTTTGAGCCAAGGTGAAGTAAGTTTTTTTACGTCAAAAATTAATTCGCTTCCCGAAGGATCAAAATTACACGCCTCGTCTACTGCTTCTTTTTGTTCTGGTATTTCTGTATAGGTATTGGGTTTTTGTATGCTTGAAATATCGTTGATGATTGTCGGTGTTGGCTTTGCTTTTATGTAGTCTCTGCTATCTGAATTAATAAATGCAACTTCATATCATCAGGTACTATATGCTGGCGTGATGAATGGTCATTGATCGTTATTTCCACTAAGATATTTGCTCATCACGTCTGTTATTTTTTTGTTTACATCAAACGCTGATTTGTTTTCGTTGATATCATCTATTACATTTGTTTGTGGGTTTTTTTCCGGTTGGGTAATATTTTGATAGTATATTAACTTACCCAACATAGTAATATTACTTTCGCCAATGGTATTGATGAAATGATTTTCATTTAATAGAGCATAGTTACGATTTGGTTGCGCTCGTGGATCTATTCCTCCAAGAAATGTGAATGCATCTTGATTTGCACCATAAAATGCGCCTTTTTTTGCATTTTCTGTCTGCAATAGTGCGTTATATTCTTTTGCTTTGTCGATAAGATAAGTTTTTATCTTCTGACTTATCTGTGTCGGGGTCATTAAAGTTAATCTCGTTCCAGAAGCATCGTATACTGGCACCTCATACAGATTTGGATAGTTGAACTTTATTGTCGATCCCCCTATTCCTTGGAAGGTAATGTTTCTGATATTGTCTATCGGTCTGTCGATGGTAGTGATATTCATTCCCATCACTTTTTCTGTTTTGAGTATTTCATTTGTTGTTAGAAAGCTATTGTTGAGTGTAGATGCTTGTTGAATTCCATTCATAAATCTAGAGGTTGTGAATCATGATTGTGCTGATCTGAAATTTCTTCGATGTCATGTCAAAGCAAATGTTGCTCCATTTACTGTTTTTTTGATTTCTATTTTTGGTATTACTATAGATGCATCTACTAGTGCTTCATCGTTGGAATCATGATCTGGATCGTAATAATATTCTTGTATTTTATTTACTATCTTATAGATGTCTGCTCTGTTGCCTTTTGTATTGTCGCCTATTTGATTTTTAAGTACTGGAATCGCATCACAAAGTTCTTTGTAGTAGTCTGATCTGCATCAACAATCATGTGCATTGTAATGCACTCCGTCTCGATCACAAGATGGTATTGCTTCTTTGATTGCTTGTATTTTGCTGTCTAGACTGCTTTTGATGTTTCCTATTTTGGTATTCAAATTGCTTTCTAAATTATCAAAATCTATGCCTTCTATTCCCATAGGATATACGTCCGCTATTGATTGATAGAGTATTTTTGAGGTGTTGAATTCTGTCTGTAGCGCCAGAAATAATGATGTCAGCATTCACAAGTTGCTTGTTATATCTTGTTTTCGTCAGGTTAATAATTCCACGCTTCTTTGGTAACTTTTTTCTATGTCTATGATGGATTGCAATTTTGATATGATGATTTCTATATTGAGTTTGGAGAGAAATTCTTGCAGACTGCGCAATCATTTGATTGTATTTGTGCTTCTTGTTTTGATTTCTGTTTTGTATGATTCGTTGAAGATATCGTTTTTTCGTGAATTTGCTAGTTGCGTCATCTGGCCTCATGTCAGTGATTTTAGTCGCTGCAAATAATTACCTAGATCATTATTGTGAAAATTTATTACCGAATTTATGTTGTTGTCTATTGTTGTTACTATGCTCTTGATCTCAAGAAGATTTGACACGACTCATGTCGCGTCACTTTGTCAATTACCTACATATTCTGTCTTTTTTTCTATCAAAAGTCTTTTGGGCTCTGCAAATTCCGGCATCAGTCATTGATAAAATCCAAGAATATGTGAATCTCCTGTAAATTTGTAAAAACTATATCCTCCTATTTGCTCTGCAGTAGGGGCTGTGTTGTATATTCTTGTATCAATGAGCTTGTAGGTATAGAATTCCTTGTCTGGACATCATCCTCATCCGTTTTGTTCTCGACTTAACATCATCATAGGTCCTAGTGCTTCTTTTTTTGTCGCTCTGTTGCTGAATACTTGGAAAAAATCAGCATTATTGTGGCTCGTAAATCTATCTTTTTCTCTTAATGGTACTGGCTCGGATCAGTCGTTATAATTTATGCTTCCCGCTTTGTCTTCTCCATCTATACATCTAGGATAGAGAAAATCTCCTGCTTGATCTGATGTTTTGATGATGGACGCATATGTATTGTATCATTCGTATGAATATCATTTTTTGATTTCTTCTTTTACTGCTTTGGATCACGCAATGTCATAAATAGGTTTTCGTGCCTGAAGATAATAATCTCTTAACACTTTCAGGCTCATGTTTGCATCTGTTTTTACATTGAGTGGAGAGGCTCATCCCCGATTTCTGATTGCATAATCAATAGGCGCTTCGGTTTGATTTCCGTCAAATTGTTTATTGTCATCTTCGCTTCCAAATATTCCGCATTCGCCTCCGTCTTTTTTTCGTTTTCTTTGTCCACACAATACTCGAGGTACTGTCCAGCTATCACAATCATCTTCTCGGTTGATAAATATTTTTCCGCGCGTATCTTGATAGTTTCTATCATCATTTTCTTCGTCATCTTCATTTGGATTTTTATCGTAATAGCTATATTCATCTATCTCGGTTTTCATGTTGTTTACATTGTATGCTCTGTTTGCTTCTATTTGTGTAGAAAAGACATTGTAACTACCTCCTATGCTTTTTGTGGCACTATTTATTGGTTGATCTTCTATTCCAGTAAGATTTTGGAATGTTCCTCTATACATAGAAAATTCTTGAGGACTCGTTATTTCTGTTGCTAGTTTTCCAAAGTAATAGGTTTTGTAATTTTTTTGTTCTCAATTACACATTCGATCATATGTGTATGTCGAGAGGCTCGTTATAATCGGTATTTTCATATAATATTTCTGTTCTTCGATCTTGTCGTTGAGGCTTTTTTCGAGCTTATTGTTGAAGTCTATCAATAGTGGACTAATCCCTTTTTCTGTATCGCCAACTATTCGTAAATCTTTTTGTGCGATTTTGTTGTAGTGAGAATCAAAGCTCAAAGTTAAATTTCCGTCAGCATTTGGCTGGTATCGTCTTGCAGGTGTTTTTACATTGTCTCTGATGCGTGTGAGATATTTTGTTCCTATGAGTGTTTCGTATCCTTTGAGAAACTCTTTGGTCATTTTTTGTAGGGTCAGTGTTGGTGCTTTGGATGGTGGTTTTTCTCCTCACGCATTATTGTTTGTCGTTGTTGTTGTTCCGTTTTCTTCATTGTCTTCCATTTCTCCCATCAGAGAATTGAAAGTATCCATAAGATCTTTGATTGTAGATCAGAAGTCTTCTGCCGCTTGTTCGTCGGTGTCTGGATTTTCTGGTATCATATCTTGTAGGCCATTGGTGAATTCATTAGCTGCTTCGATGGCCGCATTATTGTTTTCTCCTTTTAGGGTATCGAGTAAAAGATTTGTATATCTGCGATATCCCACATCTTCAGAAAATAAGAAACTATTTACATAGTTGGTAATATTGTCCGCAAGAAAATATTCTTTGGTAGCTACGAAATCGTCGTATCGGATCTTAGTTGCAACGAATTGTGTATTCGGATCATTATCTGTCTGATCTTTGTTGTATGTTTGTAATTTTTTGAAGTATTTTTCGTATTGTCCGATTTCTTTGTCGAAGTCTTCGTTTTTGAAGTCGATGATTCCATGCCAGATTTCTGCTTTTGCATTTGGATTGTCGTTGTAGGAGAAAAAATCTTTGTCGGCATTGTATACAAATTGTTGATCTTCAAAATCTACATAGGGGTAAATACTAGGATACACAAATGTGTTGTATTCTACCACCGGTAGGGGAATGTCTCCTACCAATACCAATCAGATTAATTTGGATGGTACATCTTTGATTCCATCAAAATACATGTTTTCAAGCATTTTCACGATATCTGCTGCTTTGAAATTATCGATATTGATAGGCAAGACTATCGCTTTGGAGTCTGAAATTTTTTGCTGGATATAATCCGTGGCATATCGTTTGAGATATGTTTCCATAGACGAATTATCATAAATTTTTTTATCGACGATAACTGCCACGAGATTGGTGTTCTGAATTGTCTCTTCTGCGTTTGCAAAGTTTACAAAAAAGAAGTCATGTAAGACATATGACAAAAAGTAGACTATAAGTAGGGTTCGTATGAATCTTTTTTTGAGTAGTTTCTCCATATCGGAACTGTATTTTTGTTTCTTTAAAGCAAAGCGAAAAATTCATCAGTTTTTTATATAAAAATAGCCTCAAAAAGAAAGGAAAAAACTGCATAAAACCGCCCTTTTGGATTGACAATTTATGGTAAAATTACGGATATGGTTGAGGATAGTATTTTGGGTATAAATTTATGACTGTGGAGCGTTACTTTTGGTATCTTTTATGCGCTTTACGCATTCTTATTTATCCTTTAGGGCTTTCTTTGGTACTTGCTTATGTATCTTACGCTTTCTTACTTTTTTCTTTGGCATTGCCTATGCGCCTTGCCCGCGCCCGGCCCTACTTTTTTCTTCCGGCGAAAAAAGTAGGCAAAAACGCCTCGTCGAGTGCGGTCTTGGATACATACAGACTCGATATTTGAGTTTGGGAATGGTCCCACATTAGACATTGCACTCGACCTTCCCTATCTCGTTAAAATCCTTTTAATGTTTTAAATTTATGTCTTTTGCATGGATTTGAGAATATTTTGAAATTGGGTGGGAAATGAGTAGCATAATTAATGTACATGACTAATGTAGATATCTTTATTTTTCATATTTTATGATTATGAGTTCTGAACCGATACCATCATATTTGAGGCCACAAGATTTGGATGGTTTTGTGGGGCAATCTCACCTTGTAGACACAGGTAGACCTATCAGGATTTTTCTTGAGAATGGTAAGGTCCCATCTATGATTTTTCGATGACCTCCTGGATGTGGAAAGACTACTATGGCCCATATTATTTCCAGAAAATTGGATGCAGATTTTTTTCCATTGTCTTGAGTCACGAGTAAAAAAGATGATCTAAAAGAGATCATTGAAATAGCTAAAAAGAATGCTGTCTACTCTAAGTCTACTATTGTCTTCTTGGATGAAATTCACCGTCGAAATAAAGCTCAGCAAGATACCTTACTTCCTTATGTCGAAAAATGAACTATCATTTTGATTTGAGCGACCACAGAGAATCCGAGTTTTACGATAAATAATGCCTTGATCAGTAGATGTAGGGTTTTTGTTTTTGAAGCGCTCAAGGAAGACGAAATTTCTGATTTTATCAAAAAGAATCTTGAAAGAATCAAGAAAAATCATCCTGATATTCACATTTCCGATGAAAATATCTTGCTTGTAAGCAAGATGGGAAATGGCGATCTAAGAAACTCGTTAAACCTTTTGGAGTCTGCCATCCTGCTCAAAAAATCAGGAGAAATTACCGAGCAAGATATTCTCTCTGCGGGACAAAAATCGGTCTACTATGATAGAGATGGAGAAGAACATTATAACATTATTTCCGCTGTCCACAAATCTTTGCGTGATTCTGACTGAGATGCAGCATGTTACTGGATTCAAAGAATGCTTATGGGAGGCGAAGATCCGCTCTATATCTGTAGAAGATTGATGCGTTTTGCGTCTGAGGATATAGGACCTGCTGATAATAATGCTTTGCTTCTGTCTACAACTGTCTATGATGCTGTCAAAAATATAGGCATGCCTGAATGTGATGTTTTTATCTTTCAGCTCGCTATTTACCTCGCAAAAGCTCCAAAAAATAACCTTGCGTATCGTACAGCAATAGCTACAAGACAGGATGTTGAGAAATATGGAAATCTTCCTGTGCCGATGGTTATTAGAAATGCACCGACCAAATTGATGGGGGAGCTTGGCTATGGGAAGGATTATAAGTATGCTCATACGGATCCATCTGCGAAGGATCAGCAACATATGCCGGATGCTTTGAAAAATAGGAAATATTTGTAATTTATTGTCTGTGGAGTATTGCTTTTGGCGCTTGCCTATGTGCTTTGCACATTCTTATTTATCCTTTAGGGCTTTCTTTGGCATTGCTCGCGCTTCGCTTGCCTACGGCGTGGTACTTTTTTCTTCCAGCAAAAAAAGTACCCAAAAATGCCTCGCCAGTGCAAACTCGCAGTCTTTATTTTACAGACTAGTTATCTGCATATAGTCTTGCTATGTATGGTAGTCCATTTGCTTCGGACCCCAGAGGGTCCCCACCTCAGC